>Ga0265299_10002501_pt1 | contig 18782 bp, 18 predicted proteins | sample AusTroGonzalo_MG_4_FD_193485 | JGI IMG/M metagenome (GOLD analysis project Ga0265299, IMG submission 193485) | Bovine rumen microbial communities from tropical cattle in Woodstock, Queensland, Australia - Gonzalo_02 | ecosystem: Host-associated > Mammals > Digestive system > Stomach > Rumen ... | reverse complement strand
TAAATCCGAAGTTATCGTTCAATCTACTGCTGAATTAGAAGAAGGTATTAAAGTCAGCTTAGATGTTGAACCAGTCAATATTCAAATTATGAAAAAGCCATTCGTTAGTAACTTCTATGATGGCTATATCACCAAGAACTACAACGTTGAATTCGCTAACGCTGAATTTGAAGTTGATATCTTACCATTATTCCCAGGCGCTAAGATTGATGAAAACGAAGTTTTAGTGGATGAAAAAGGTACTGAAATTGATGTCGTTGATATGGAAATCAACGTCGAAGTCCCATTTGAAGCTATCACTATTAGTGATGATCCAGACGCCAGTGACATCCATGGTAATATCATCTCCTTAATTTATTTAGGCGATCACTACGAAATTATCGTTAGAACAGAAGACGAAGAAGATTTTGTCTTAAATACACCAGACTTATGGAACGAAAACGATGAAGTTTCCGTTATCATTGATAAATCACAAATCCACTTATCTCGTAAAGGAGCTAAGAAATAACGATGGAAGCGGTTGCAGTTCAAAGAACACATCGTCGTCGTTCTAACTTTAGGGGAATGCTCGTTATACCATTCGTAGCATTCATGGTCTTTTTCGTCCTCATTCCTCTATTCTTAATTCTTTTCTACGCCTTTACCGATGCTAGTGGTAGACCATCATTAGCCAACTGGGCGGATATCTTCACTTCTTTTGAGAAGTGGAAAACAATTGGTATCACCTTTGCAGTGGCGATTACCACAACAGCGATTTGTATCTTAATCGCTTACCCAATTGCCTTCATCTTAAGTAATAAGAAATTCAACAAGAACAAAGTTCTCGTCTATGTCTTCTTACTTCCTATGTGGGTCAACTTCGTTATTCGCACTATGGCGTTAAAGGACATGATCAATACAATGTTTTCTTCCTTAACAGCGAACTTACCATTCCTTGGTCTTGTCATTGGTATGGTCTATGACTACTTACCATTCGCCATCTTACCTTTATATAACCAAATGTTAAAAATGGATAAGAACCAAATCGAAGCCGCTGCGGACTTAGGTGCTAATCCATTCAGAGTATTCTTTAAGGTCATTGTTCCAATGACTGTCCCAGGCATTATCTCCGCTTGCACAATGACATTCATGCCAACAATGAGCTCATACGTCATCGCTTATCACATGAGTAATGACAAGATTCAAATCATTGGTAGCTTAATCAACTTCTACTTCATGAGTGGTACTGGTGGCTATAACAGTGGTGCGGTCTTATCTCTCGTCATGTTAATTATCATTGGTTTCTCCTTAGTGTTAGAAAGATTGTCTAACAACAAAGAAGACGCTAGAAAGGGGGGCATATGGTAGAAAATGAAATTCTCTCTTATGAGCAAACAAACCGTGCTTTAAAGCGTAAGAGAATTAGAGGAAAAATCGGCAAGATTGCCGCCTTAGCGTTTGTCTATCTTGTCCTCATTGTGATGTATGCTCCACTAGTTTATATCACAATTTATTCTTTCACTAATGTCCAAACAACAGGTTCTTGGGGTGGCTTCTCCTTGAAACTCTACGAGAACTTATTCAACTACGCTGGTAACCAAAAGTCACAAGACATCTGGAATGCCGCGAGAAATACACTTCTTGTTGCGGTTGTTTCCGCAGTCATCTCTGTGGTCTTAGGTACATTAGGCGCGATTGGTATTCACTACACACGTCATAAGTGGTGGAGAAATACCTTAGAATTTGCAAACCAAATTCCAATCGTCAACGCAGAAATCGTTACCGCTTTATCCTTAGTCATCTTGTTTGTTTCGATCTTACATATGGAAACCAACTTTGCCACTTTGGTAGTTGGCCACGTCGTATTAGCGTTACCATATGTCGTCTTATCGGTCTTACCAAAGCTCGAACAAATGGATCCAAGTACATATGAAGCGGCGATGGACTTAGGCGCAACACAGACACGCGCATTATTCAAAGTCGTTATTCCAGATATCATGCCTGGTATCTTATCTGGCTTCTTATTATCAATAACTTTATCTCTCGATGACTACGTCATCACAACGTTCACCAAACCAGGTGAGTTCGAAACTATCTCAACATACGTTGATAGCGCGATGAGAAAAGGTGGACTACCAACTCAGTTAAGAGCATTTACCGCAATCTTATTCAGCATCATTCTTCTCGTGATGATTGGAATGTACGTCAAGAGTGCGTTAGATGTTAGAAAACAAAATAGAAAACTAAAAGGAGTAGACTAAAATGAACATGAAGAAATTACTTTTCTTAGCCATTCCCGCTATGGCGATTAGCGGTCTTACAGGCTGTGCCCCTAAATATGATGTCAAAATCACTGTTTATAACTGGGCCGACTACATCTACGATGGTACAGATGATGATGGTAACATCGTTGATAAGAGTGTCGTGAAGAGATTCGAAGAATATTATCAAGAACAACACGATTTAGTGCTTAAGGTTGAATACCGCACATTCTCCACACCAGAAGAAATGTATAGCAAAATCAAAAACGGTTCCGTTAAAGCGGACTTAATCTGCCCATCTGATTACATGATTCAAAAGATGGCCAACGAAGGTAGATTAGAAAAATTCTCCTTCAGTGAAGATACAGGTAAATATGGTGATTCTTTAAAGAACTTTGAAGACAACGGTTCTCAATTCATTAAAGACAGATTCCAAAGCGTTAAACTTCAAGATGGTAATTCCTTCTTAACATATGCTGTCCCATACTTCTGGGGCACAATGGGCTTCACCTACGATCCAGAATACTTCACTGCTGATGAGGTCGGTACATGGGAAGCTTTATGGAATAAAGATGCCAAATACAAAAACCAATTCTCTTTAAAAGACTCAATGCGTGACACATACGTGACCGCTATCTTCCACGTCTATAAAGATGAAATCGCCGCTTTAGACGAAACAGATCCAGAATACAATGCTAAATTAACAGCCATCTTCAATAGATGTGATGATGCTACAATCTCCAAAGTTGAAGCCGCTTTAAAAGAAGCAAAGAAAACAACCATCAACACATTCGAAGTTGATGAGGGTAAAGATGATATCGTTAAAGGTGCATATCACGCTAACTTAGCTTGGAGTGGTGATGCCATCTATGCGATGGATTCCGCTGAAGAAAATGTTCCACCAAAATACTTAAACTATGCTCTTCCAAAAGAAGGTAGCAACGTTTGGTTCGATGGTTGGTGTATGCCAAAAGGCGCTAACGTTGAAATCGCTGAAGAATTCGTGAATTTCATTTCTAATCCAGAAATCGCTGTTCTCAACATGGATTACGTTGGTTATACATCCCCAATCGTTGGTGATGAAGTCTGGGAATATGTTGAAGAAACATATGCCGCTGACGAAAACGTTCAAGACACATACGAAGTCGATTTAAGCTTCTACTTCGGTACTGAAGCAAAGATTGCGATTGATTCTGAAGAAGAAGGCCGTCAATTCGATGCGCAATATCCAACAGAAGAAGTCTTAAAGAAATGCTGCATGATGAACGATTTCGGCGCTCAACAAAAGAAAGTCGAAGAAATGTGGGTCCGCGTTAAGGGAGCCTAATTTCAATAAAATTACAAAAACATATTTTTGTGCTTGATAGTAAGATAATTGCAGTGCTATAATTCATAACGCTGCAAGAATGGTTCCTTAGCCAAGTCTGGTAAGGCAATTGACTGCAACTCAATGATCATCGGTTCGAATCCGGTAGGAACCTCCATCTTATTTCTAGGTCATACTGGATAAGATGACTGTCAGCATCAAATGCGCCTCTAGCTCAACTGGATAGAGTGTCAGACTACGAATCTGGAGGTTACGAGTTCGATTCTTGTGAGGCGCGCCATTATCGGGACGTAGCGTAGCTTGGTATCGCGTCAGTTTTGGGAACTGAAGGCCGCAGGTTCAAATCCTGTCGTCCCGACCAAACTTAAAAAATAACCACTCATTTGAGTGGTTTTAATTTTCTTCTCATAATTTTATCAAATAATATTGACAAGTACACTTGGCATAATCTAATATATTGCTGTGACAAGTCAACTTGGCAAAAAGGAGATGTCAAAATTATGGAAAAAGAAGAAATCTTAATGAAAGCTCAACAAGAAAATAAAGGTAAAGATGTCGCTGATTTAGAAGCACAAAAGAAGGGCACTAGCATTGCCTTCATGGTTGGCGGCTTGGCCTTTATCGCTATCATCATCGTAGAAATGATAGTGAACAACGTTATGCATTATGAAATCATGGGTGGATGCTTCCTCATGTTAGCGACAGCCTTCTATGTCAAATTCTTTATGCTAAAGAAGAGACATGAATTAGTAGTGGCTATTTGTTATACATTAATCGCCATTGGCTGGTTAACATTCTGGATCTTGAGATTAACAAAGGTAATCTAATATGGATGAAGCGTTAGTTTTACATAATAACGTCGCTCAAGTTCGAAAAGAGAAAAGAATGTCTCAAGGAGAACTTGCGAATCTCGTAGGTGTTTCGCGAAACACCATCAGTTCAATTGAAACAGGACAATATCAACCAACTGCTAAACTGGCCTTATTACTTTGTGTCGCATTAGAGAAAAAGTTTGAAGAATTGTTCTATTTCTAGTTTATTAAAATAACACAGCTCGTAAGAGTTGTGTTTTTTTATTTCAAATTATTGTCGCATTTTAATAGCGCCAATCTAAAAAGATTGAAATATGCTCGCACGCGTATTACACTAAAATAGATGTTTAGGAGGCATATAATATGGGCTTAATTAAAGCTTTAGCCGGAGCAGTTAGCTCCACATTTGCTGACCAATGGAAGGAATACTTCTATTGTGAAGCTTTACCAGTTGATGTCTTAGTGGAAAAAGGTCAAAAGAGAGTCAATGGTAAAAGATCATCCAACACTAAAGGTAGTGAAAATATCATTTCTAATGGTTCTATAGTAGTCGTCGCTGACGGTCAATGTATGATTATCGTTGATCAAGGTAAAGTTGTCGAATTCGCTGCTGAACCAGGTGCTTACAAATTTGATTCCAAAACTGAATCATCTATTTTCGCTGGTTCCTTTGGTGAAAGAGTTATCGGTTTATTCAAAACAATCGGTAGACGTTTCACATTTGGTGGTGACACAGGTAGTGACCAAAGAGTTTACTACTTCAACACCAAAGAATTAGTGGACAACAAGTTTGGTACACCAAATCCAGTTCCATTCAGAATCGTTGATAACAACGTTGGTTTAGACGTTGACGTTTCTGTCCGCTGCAATGGTGTCTTCTCTTATAAGATTACAAACCCAATTCTCTTCTATCAAAACGTCTGTGGTAATGTCACAGAAGCTTATACAAGAAGTCAATTAGATAGTCAATTAAAGACAGAATTCATTTCTGCTTTACAACCAGCCTTTGGTCGTTTATCTGAATTACAATTAAGACCAAACCAAATCATGACACACTTAACTGATTTGGAAAACGCGATGAATACCGCTCTTGATGAAAAATGGGCTTCCTTACGTGGTATTGAGGTTATCTCCATTGCTTTAGGTTCTGTCACTCTTCCAAAAGAAGACGAAGACCTCATCAAAGAATTACAAAGAAAGAATGTTTACGCTAGAAACGCTGCTATGGCAGGTGCAACTTTAGTTGAAGCTCAAGCTGAAGCTATGAAGAACGCTGCTAGTAACGCTAACGGTGCTGCTATGGGCTTCTATGGCCTCAATATGGCGGCCAATGCCGGTGGTATGAATGCTCAAGGTTTCTACCAAATGGGTGAACAACAAAAACAACAACAACAAGCGCAACAAGCCGCTGCTCAACCAGCTGGTGGTTGGACATGTCCAAAGTGTGGTGCTCAAGCCACTGGTAAATTCTGCCCAGAATGTGGCGCAAAGAAACCAGAAGCTGATGGTTGGGTTTGCCCACAATGTGGTACAAAAGCCACAGGTAAATTCTGCCCAGAATGTGGTACTAAGAGACCAGAAGGCGAAAAGAAAATTAAATGTAATAAATGTGGTTGGGAACCAAAACCAGGTGAAAAAGCACCTAAATTCTGCCCAGAATGTGGTGACCCAATTAACGATTTAGACGAAGTCAAATAGTTTATGGCAAATAAAGAATTAGAATGCCCTTGCTGTGGTGGTACTTTAAGTTACGATCTCCACAGTAAAGATATCGTTTGTCCATTTTGTGACTCGCACTTTTCCGTTGATGATTTAAAGGAATACACTGAAAATTTAGCAACCGATAAAGAAGAAGATACTGCTTGGGACGAATCAAAAGTCCAAGAATACACCGATAAAGAAATGAAGGGTATGAAAGTATACTCTTGTGAATCTTGTGGTGGTGAAATCATCGTTGATGAAACAGCTTCTTCTACTTGCTGCCCTTATTGTAGTAACAATATCCTCGTTTCTAAACAACTTGCAGGCGATTTAAAGCCAAATCTCGTTATTCCATTTAAACAAGATAAGGAAAATGTTTTAGGTAGTTTAAAATCCTTCTTTAAGAAAAAACCATTATTGCCAGGTTCATTCTCTAAAGATAATGTCATTACTGAAGTTAAACCTTTATATGTTCCATTCTGGCTATTCGACGCTGATGTCACTGGTAGAGTGAGATTTAAAGGTGAAAAGACTCATAGTTGGTCTGATTCTAAATATGACTATGAAGAAACTAAATACTATTCTCTAGTTAGAGATGGTGAAATCGCCTTTGATCACGTTCCAGTTGATGGTAGTAAAAAGATGGAAGACCAATTAATGGAATCCATCGAACCATATGACTATAACGAAGCCGTCCCATTTAACGCTGGCTATTTAGCTGGCTTTGCCGCGGATAGATATGACGTTAGTAAAGATGAGACATTTAACAGGGCTACAACCAGATTCCGTGAAGGCACAATCCAAGCTTTCAGAAGCGATATTCATGGTTATGAAAACGTTAACTGTGTTAATTCTCAAATTCAACTCAGTAACACCAACGCGCAATATGCTTTATATCCAGTTTGGATCTTGAATACTAAATGGAAAGAAAAACCATACCGTTTCGCCGTCAATGGTCAAACCGGTAAAATTGCTGGTAACTTACCAGTTTCTGTTGGTAAAGCTATTCTGTTCTGGAGTTTATTCTTCCTAGGAATTACCGCTTTATTCACCGGTATTGGTGCTATTGCCCAATATCTCGTTCCATTCTTAGTGGCTGGCCTCATCTTTGGCGCGGGTGTTGCCTCAATCATCTTAGCAGTCATGGTGAAGAAGAATAAGAATGTTAGATTCCAATATGGTGCCTCTTCTTATGTAAGAAATAACTCCTTCCACATCCTAGGAAGAAAAGATATCTTCTTATATAGCGAAGTTAAAAAGACCGCGAGAGCAACATCTAGTAAAGACTAAAAATAAAAGCAAAATAAAAGATAGCCGATTAACGACTATCTTTTTTTGTTACTTTGAATTATTGTCCTAAGACCACTCGCTCTTTATTGAACAGTCTAGTAACCCCAAACATCAATAAGCCAGTGTACAACACTGTAGAGGCCACGGTAAGACCAAAGAACAATAATAAGTTCTCTGCTCCATTAAGTAAGGCGTTAATAGACACGCAGACGTTAAGAATTGGCACAAATGATAAATACCATTGGTCAAAGCCAAATAATGAAGGAGCCATGCCAAATAGCATAAAGATAATCATAATTGGTGAGAGATAGCCCGCTGCTTCTTTAACGGTGTTAGCTAAAGCGGAAATAAAGACACCGATAGCAACGAATAAGAGTAAGACTGTCACCACTAATAAGAAGAGCAATATGCCATCAACTGGTGAAATCGTAATATTAAATCCACCCATTAACTTAGGAATAGAAAGAATTAAGCCAGTAAATGAAACAATACCAGAGGCAATTGCAGTCGTGGATAAGGATAAGATTTTACCAGCGACAAACTCACTGCGCTTAATAGGTGTGAGTAATAATGAAGCAAGAGTGCCTCTTTCTTTTTCACCCGCAATCGCTTCAGGACATAAACTGAGGACAGTGGAGAATAAGATAGAAATAGTGACCATTGGGATAATCATCGCTGCAATTTTCATTGCCATCATATCTTTATCGCCAACATTTGCCGCGACTTGTCCATTTAAGTTAACGGTGTAGTTAGTGTAAGACACACCAACGACTTGGCTCACAAAGTTATATAAATCGGATGAAGCGCTAGAATCACCGTTGTAGAAAATATCAACGTTGTTACTTGCGGTATTATCACTGAGCTTATTTTCAAAATCTTCAGAGAAGGATACCACCAAGTGGTATTTACCCGCTCTTAATTCTTCTTTATAAGAATCTAATTCACCAGTGGTAAATTCTTTAAATTCCACTTTGTTGTTGTTTGTACCACCTTTAATTGTGGCTTCAACATAGGTCATTAATTTTGGTAATTGACCATCAGTTTTAGAACTATTGAAATTATCGGTATAGGCCACTTGGAAAGTGGTGTCTTTAGTGGAACTCTGTGTAACCACTTTGGTCATCACAGTGCCCATCAAAGTATAGACAAAATAGATGAGGACACCTGGTAGGAATAAGCTAATAAGCATTCTTCTATCGGTGAAAACTCTCTTGAGTTCTTTAAGGAAAATAGTTAACACGTTACGCATTTACATTAGCCTCCTCATATAATTTGAAGAATACTTCTTCCAAAGTTCCTTCCTTTTGAATCTCTTTCAGTGGTGCATCTTTGACAAGCTTACCGCTGATAATGATACCAACGTGGTCACAGAGCTTTTCCACTAAAGAGAAGATGTGAGTGGAAATAATAATAATCTTGTTTTCTTTTTTAAGATTGACGAGGAATTCTTCAACGTCTCTAGCGGCGATAACGTCTAATCCATTAGTAGGTTCATCGAAAATGATGACGTCTGGGTCATGGCATAGGGAAATCGCTAATGAAACTTTTTGTTTCATACCAGTGGATAAATCCTTAATTGGGGTATTTTGGAATTTATCAACACCAAATGATCTAAATAAGATGTTCTTTCTCATATTGATTTCTTCATCATTCATCCCATATAACTTACCCATATATGTAATGGTGTCCGCTGGAGTGAAGAAACCATCAAGTTTAAGTTCGCTAGTTAAGAAACCAATTCTTTTACGATATTCATAAATATCTTCATTGATTTCTTTATTATCCAAATAAATCGAACCACTTTTTGGTTTGATTAATGATGCAATCATTCTTAAAGTAGTGGTCTTACCTGCACCATTAGGGCCAAGTAAACCATAAATCACCCCAGGAACTGCTTCAAAAGACAAATCATTAACAGCGACTAATGTCTTAGCGGTCGTCTTTTGTTTTTGTCTTTGACGTAAAGTTAGATTGAATTCCTTAGTGACATGTTCAATTCTAAGTACACTCATAGTAACCCTCCTAAAATCGCCAATATTGTAAGGTATGATTTTTCATAAATAAATGCTTATCGAAAATCACTATACAAAAACGCCAAAATGATAAGATTTTACCAAATAAAAAAGGCCACGCTTCTAGCGGCGTGACCAAGGAGAAAGGAGTGGTTTATTACTTACCAACGGCTAATTTAACGCATTCATAAGCTCCGTTATAGTGACCATCTTTTTTGAGTGCGTCGATTTGGTCACACATGTGAGGAATTAATTCCTTATCACTAATTAAACGGTCGAGCATGGCGTTAACTTCTCTAACGGTTGGGCATTCTGGAGTAGAGTCGCCATTTTCCCTGCCATTAATTGCTCCATAGACTTCATGACCACCGATGTGGCGCATAAAGAGTTTAGGAATTGGATAATACGCTAACTCGCTAGGCTTAGTCACTAATAAATCAGTCACTGGCATTAATAAATTCGTGGAATAAACTGCTTCAAAGATATCTTTGTTATAGATAGCGTAGATACCAGAAGCATCGCCTTCTTTAATATCATTAACAAAGTATTTTAACTTCGTATAGTCATTAAAGAAGTTTTGTGTTTGGATGCCTTTAACCTTTTCGATAAGTTTGTTATAGACATCAAGGTGGTCACCAAAGTTAATAAACAAGGCGACTTTATTTTCTTTAACGTATGGGATTAAATGTTTAACCATCGCTAAGAACATATCGAAACCCGCTCCAGCGCCACCAACAGTCATTAAGATACGTAGTGGTTTACCGTTAGCAATTCTTTCTTTTCGACGTTTATTATCGTTTTCAAGATCGACTAAGAGTTCGTGGTCAATAAAGCAACCAACCATCTTGAGTTGATCTTCAGGAATACCATTAAGTGGTTTCTTATCAAAACCATTTAAGGTCTTATAACCGAAATAGGCAAATGGTGTTTGAACAGTGTGAATTGCGCCTTCACTTAGATGTAAACCCATTGGCCAGTTATCTGGAATAGCATTGACCACATGTGTCATACCCGCATGGACTGCGGCTTGGCTTGGCCAGACGTGAGTGGCGATATATGGGATATCTTTATCAATATTCTTAAAGATAGGCACTAATAGTTCGCTATTTCTTTGGTCTTTCGCGTTATAGCTAATCTTTTTAAAGCCTTCACTATTAAGTGGTTCCCAAACAATCTTGTTAAATAACTTAGATTTTTGAGAGATACGAGACGCTAAAGAATACATATCGTTTTGTTCTCTAATCATTTTGCTACCTGTGGCATCAAAAGACGCTAAATCTAACCAATATGGTTTATAACCTAAAGCTCTAGCGGCACTAGCCATCGCAATCGAGATGCGGTAGTGGCCGAAACCCATTCTGATATTGCCCACGATTAAAGCGTTATCTTCAAACTTTTGGTTTTCTTCACCAAAAACGATATTATTCGCGCCGATGAAATCTAAGGTTGGGATTTCTTTAAAGGAAATCTTATAGTCAGCATTAGAATCATCCCCGTACTTTTTAATATATTTTGCTTTGCTCTTGTTTGCCCCTTTAACGACTTTACTAGTCATTGGGTTATTAAAGATGCTAGATGTTCTATCTATCATTGATAAATACCCCCTTCTTAATATCATAGGTGAGGTGCTTTAACTCACCGTTAAGTTCAAATGTGATGTAAATGAGATTACCTTTGGTAATGTATCTTCTGTTATGAGCGTTTTCGAATATTTCGAATGTCTCTTGTAAGAGTTTCTTCTTACCTTCATCGTAATTAGCGATGTCGTCGCTAGTCATAAGAACACTGCCGAATAAAGCGTTAATCTTGCTTAAAGCTTCTCTTTGAGGAAGTGTTAGCTTAATGTTTTCATCTCTTAGTAAGAAGACATCTGGATCATTACCGAATAAGTGGTTGTTCATAAATGAACGATAGATAGTGTTTTGAATAGTGACTTTCGTAGACACTCTTTCTCTATGGAATAATCTCATATAGAAGATGTCATCGAAGTCTAAAGACACATCTGGTCCCACGCGTAGGTAATCGAAATGTTCGTAGGAGTTAATAATATTGGCACCACAGCCTAAGATGAGACGGTCGCCTAAGATGCTTCTTAATAATTGGTAAGCTTCATCTTGGACCATACATCTAGTCTTATTTTCATATTGTGGAAGTGCCGCCGCATACAAGAAGTCAAGCTTAAAGAAGTCTACCCCTAAGTCCATATAATGGACTAAGCATTTCTTGATGTAAGCAATGACTTCTTGTTTGTCGAGGTCAAGAGTGTAAAACCCTGACCAATTTCCTCCCGCTTTGATCGGTCTCCCTCTTCGATCCTTTCTGATCCAATCTGGATGTTCAGAAAATAAGCGAGATTTGGTTTCCGCGGCAAACGGAGCGAGCCATAGGCCCGCCTTGAACCCTTTTTTGTGAATCTTATCGATAATTGGTTTTAAGCCATTTGGGAACTTAACTGGATCGACATCCAACCAGTCACCGACAAATGTTTCATAACCATCATCGATTTGGAAGAGATTGAAGCGGTCATCTAAAGCTTCTAAATCTCTTAAGATTATTTCTTCGTTAATGTTCTGATAGTAGTTATACCAACTGGTATAGCCAAACAATTTCTTAACGTTTCTTTTTGGGAACGCATCCCAGAACGCCATTAAGCCTTTTTCGAAGTTATCGTAGTAGCAGTAATCAAAGATGGTGACTCTTTGACCCTTTTCTAACTTCAGACCATCAACATCACTAATGAGATGGATGGAACTTCTATCTTTAATTAATTCAATAATTAAGTAGGCAGTCTTATAGTTAAGGTTAAAGATGAATGATTCAAATCTGCCTTTGCTATAGAAGACATCATAGCCATGGCTCTTTCTAATTGAATAATTATAGAAAGTCGCATCACCATACTTATCCATCGCATAAATATGCGAGATGACGTGTGGACTCTTTTTAATGTTCCTAAGACGTTCCACTAATTTATATTCCTTGGTGTCAGTCCAAGACTGATAGCCATTGAGGAAATATAAGTCTTTGTAATTGATGTGGCATGGATAAGAGACATCCGCTTTATGGAGGATGATCTCTTCGTTAGCGGTAATAGCAATAGTGGTTCTATTACCATTTCTAACAGTGTTAATTGCTACATCAGCATTACTCGATGTAATAGTATGTTTATGACCATTCTTAAAATAAATGAGTCGCATATTATTACCTATAATTATTCGGCTTTTTCACCGACTTCTTTTTCGTTTTCAATAGCTTTCATGAAAGCTTCATCGCCTTCTTTAGCGATAGTTTTCATGACTTTCTTCTCTCTATAGAAGAGAAGGATAACTGCGCCTAAAACACAGAAGGCCACCGCGACGATAGCGGCAATCATTAAGCCAAATTTACCAGTGGTAATATCACTAATAACATTACCATCAGCATCAACGCCACCTTGTTTAACACCAATGATGGCTAAGGAGGTAAATAAGACCATGGCGATACTTTGACCAAACTTCATCGCAAATGTACGAGCGGCAAAGAACATACCTTCTCTATTTTGACCAGTAGTGACGGATTCGGCTTCCGCAACGTCAGCAACGATAGATTGAGGAATGATACCTAATAAGGCCATTGGGAAAGCAGCGATTACGGTAATTAAGATACCGAATAACCAGCTTAATCCATTAGCAGGATCTTCCGCGCTACCTGTTGGGCAAACGCCAGTCACGCTACTAACTGCGGTAATTGCGTAGCAAACCGCTAAGCCTAAGAAACCAGCGATAACAAGTTTCTTTTTACCAAACTTCTTCACTAACGCGGTAACAAATGGGTAGAAGCAAGCACTTAAGACTGTCATCGCACCCATAAAGACCATGGTTAATGATTCATTAAAGCCCATCGAGACTGTGACGAAGAATGGTAAACCAGTTTGGAACATGGTTAAACCAACCCAGTACATAATGTCGGAAAGAGAGAATGTTCTGAAATCTTTGTTCTTGAATGTGGAGATTAAGGATCTCATAACGTTTTCTTCACTTGGCTTTGTTTCAACAAATTCTTTTTCGTTTAATAAGAATGTTGGAATTAACATTGAGACACAGGAGATAACCGCTAAAACGATAAAGCATATACGGTAACTCCATGCAAATGAAACACCAGCCCCTTGTAATACACCAGCGAAAACGAATGGTGTGTAAGCAAGTAATGTACCAGCAAAGAATGTTAATGAGATAGCAGTGGAAATGAACATTCTATCTTCTTGAGTTTTGCCAAACTCAGAGATAAGAGCGTTGTATGGTGTGCAGTACATGGTCATGAATAAGTAGAATAAGATAATCATGACAGACACCCATAAGATGTTGAGCCAACCTAAATTGCCATCATATCTACCAAAATCAACACAGAATAATAAACATGTGACGATTGATAGTGGGATAGCCGCAAACTTCATAAATGGAATACGTCTACCCTTTGGATTTTTACTTCTATCAGATAATGAAGCAATAAGTGGATCGGTCACAGCATCAAAAATACGGCTAGTCGCAGTAATGATACCTAAGACTGTGATAAAGCCACCTAATAAGCCTGGAACTAAGTATGGAATAGCACCAGATTTTAAGCTTTCGCTATTTGGTAAGAAATAATAAACTAACCAAGCACTAATGATGCCAGAAAGCATCGACCAACCTAATTGACCGATGGCAAAAATAATCATCTGCTTTTTTGATAATCTTTTCATAATTTGTCTCCCTTTTTAAATTATGTCCCCGATTAATTGTTATTAAGTGTTGATAGAATAATGTCTATCATGCATTCAACTTGTGCTTGTTTTTCAATGACTTTGTCTTGATTGAGCACAGCCGCTTTGATGGAAAGCTTCTTACAAAGCTCTAATAATGCGTGAGTGGTGGCGAAGTAGAACATTGAGATATCTCTTTGTTCTTTAACGGAACCATCTCTTAAGCCTTCTTCATAAGCTTTCATATAGACTTTTTCATACTGACCAACAACCGCTTCATATGGGTCGATGATGTCAGTGGTTCCTGGATCCTCGCTACTAATGAATGAATCGAACTCATTAATAAACTTGTAGAATTCTGGATGGTTAACAAAGATTTGAAGATAACTGAGATAGAAAATCTTAAGTTTTTCAAATCCTGTTCTTCCTTCATCAAGCTTGAAGTACAAAGCATTAACTTCTTTTTGTAACTTCATCGCTGAAGAAATAACGATTGCTTGTTTCTTGCCAAAATAACGGTAAATGGTGGCTTCACCCACCTGAGCGGACACCGCGATATCCTTGATGGTGACATCTTGAATAGAGCGACAGATAAACAAATCTGTTGCGATGTCGACTAAAAAATTCATTTTTACATCTTTTAAACTCATAACACTATGATAGATTATCTCTCAAAACGATAATCTTTCTATCACCAATATATCTTTAATAAAAAAATAAAGCAAACAAAAAATGTAAAATTCATTCAAAAATTCATCTTTTTATTAATAAAGAATAATGTATAATGAGTTTGCTCAAACAAAACAAATAGGAGACGTAATTATGAAATTACAAAAGAGACTTTTATTTTTGGGTGCTTTAGTGGCCACCTCTTTAGTGGCGTGTAATAACACCCAACCTGGACCAGAACCAGACAATACGCATGTTGATGTCTTCGTTCTTTCTGGCCAATCCAATATGGAAGGCAGCACATATTATGTTCATCCAGATGGTACACCTTTATTAGAAAACTATTTTGAAGAAGAAGGTATGGACTATACCCCTGTCTCAGAAGGTATCCAAACCGTTAAAACAAGTTACTATGGCTTCTATTATCCTGTTGGATGGTCACAAGCTCACACCGCGAGTGAAGATAAATCCACACCAGAAGCGAGATTAACTCCAAACTTCCAACCAACTAAAGTTGGCATGGGTGTAGGTGATGAAGTTGAAAATCCTAAAAACCGTAATCAAAAACTCAGAGATATCTTTTTTGGTCCTGAATTAGGCATTGCTAATACCATCGCTGAATACGCTAGCGAAGAAAACCCAGTTCACTTAATTAAGTGTGCTTTCTCCGGCAGTGGTTTTACCAAAACCGATGGTCCTAACTGGGCAAATCGTGATGAAGATCCAACCAAATCTTTATTCCACTTATTAAAAACATACACATATAACTGCTTAGAAGCGATTGAAGAAACTGGCAAAGTCCCAGTCTTAAAAGGCTTCATTTGGCACCAAGGTGAATCAGACACTGGTAACAAAAATTATCAAACTCAAATGGAAACATTAATTAAAGATTTCCGTGATGAATTTGCCAAATATGCAGTTGACGAAGAAGCAAAGAACATCGCTTTCTTAGATTGCACAATCTATGATGGCAGTAAGAACCGTTATGGTTCACAACAATCAGTTAACGATGGTATTAATAAATTAAAGAACAATATCGCTGCTAAAGGTCAACTTGAAAAAGAAGATCCAGATTATGAACTAAACTATATCGTTGATGGTACATTCACAGAAAACGGCTTAAAACTTGAAATCGGTGATGATGCTAAAGGTGGCTTTAACACATATCACTACAACACCAAGGATGCCTATATCTTAGGTAAAGCCTATGGTGAAATTATCTTAAATAACAACTTATTAAGAGATAAATAATCCATCTTTAAGATAGTGGAGATGCGCTATAATAATAACTGCGCTTGTAGCTCAGTTGAATTAGAGTGCAACCCTCCGAAGGTTGAGGTCACGCGTTTAAATCGCGTCAAGCGCACCAACCTTAGAAAAAATGTCCTGATTAAACCTCAGGACTTTTTTATTAAAAAGTTTCGATATTATCAAACAAAAAATAGTGGTCTTTCCCGTGGCAAAAAATATTCTAAAATATTACCTTTACTAAAGTAAAAGAATAAGGTAAGATATTGTCTCTTTTGGACCGAAAGAGAGAAGGGAGAGGAAAGATTAATGAAAGCAAACAAAAACAAGTACTTCATAGCCGCGAAACATGCCACTGATACACTAGTGGTCTATTTCTCCGCTAAAGGTTTGCAAGCTAATGGCATCCTTACTAAAGGTAATACCGCCATCTTAGCGGAAAGCATTGCGGAACAATTAAACGCGGATTTATTCGAACTTGTTTCTAACGATAAACATTATCCAGATGACTATCGTCCACTTCTTGAGATTTCTAAAAAAGATATCGAAAGTAACGCTCGTCCTATGTATCAAGAAGATGTGCCAGATTTTGCTAAATATAACAAAGTGTTCATCGGTGGACCTGCATGGTACTTCTATTGGCCTATGATTAATTACACTTTCTTAGATAAACATGATTTAACTAATAAGACTCTTATTCCTTTTGCCACTCACGCTGGTTCCGGTCTAAAGGGGATTGATGATCATTTGATTGAAATGTATCCAAAAAATAAAGTCTTGAAGGGTATCTCTATTAATGGAATTGATACCCAAACTGACAAAGATCATGTCAAAACAGTGGTTGGCAATTGGCTTAAAGAAATACTAGGATAACGCGTACACAGAAGATGGCGCTCCCACACATATACGGGAACGCTTTTTTTCTGCAAAAAATTTTTTCAAAAAGGTATTGACACCTACATACCTCGTGATATGATGTATACCGTGAAAAGAGGTATGCTATGGATGCTCAATTAAAAAGAGGTGTACTAGATGTCTGCGTCTTAGCGGCTATTAAGAACGAAGATTCCTATGGCTATAAGATCATTAAAGACCTAAAACCAATTCTTGAATTATCTGAATCCACACTCTATACCATTTTGAAGCGTTTGGAAGAAGCCAACATGCTAGTGGTGCGCTCCGCGGAATACGAAGGCCGGCTTCGTAAGTATTATCACATCACACCGAATGGCTTAAGAAGAATTGAAGACTTCAAAAACGAATGGAAAGAAATTATGGAGATTTACGCCTTCATAGAAAGGGAGGAAAGATATTTATGAACAAAAAACAATTCTTAGATGAACTTAGAAGTAAATTAGTCGGTCTTCCCGATGAGGAAATCGAAAACCGCATTAGCTTCTATGAAGAAATGATAAATGACCGTATCGACGAAGGTAAAAGCGAAGAAGAAGCAATTAACGAAATCGGTACAGTGGATGAAGTGGTGAGAGAAATCGCTAAAGATACACCGCTTGTGAGCTTGGTCAAGCATAAGATGAAACCAAAGAGAAGACTCAGAGGCTGGGAAGTAATGTTAGTCATCTTCTCATTCCCATTCTGGCTTCCAGTTGTCATTACTGCTATTGCATTAACATTTGCCGCAATCGTTGTGATGTGGAGTGGTGCAATTGCAGTCTATGCCGTTGAAGTGAGTATGATTGTCACAACCTTCTGGGGTGTTGGCGGCTTCATTGCTTCAGGCATGACTGACACATACTTCTTAGGAGCTGCTCTATTAGGCTTTGGTGGCTCTATCCTCATGGTGTTCGCCTGTGTGGGAGTCACTAAAGGTATGTGCCGTTTAACAAGATTTATGATAATCGGCATTAAGAGTGCCTTTATCAGAAAGAAAAGGAGATAAGGATTATTATGAAAGGTATATTTGTTGCATTAATTGTCTTGGGTAGTATTGCCCTTGGCGCTGGTGCGGTCATCGTAGGCTATCACGTAGTTAAAGGTAGACATAACGATACCTACACCACAAATAGACATAACATCGAAGAAGAAATCAAAAACTTCGAATTTGATACAAACACAGCTAGTGTTGAATTAGCAAAAGCAAACGATGGCCAAGGCTTAGTCGTTTGTGAAGAAAGAGAAAAAGTTTATCACGAAGTCACTGTTAAAGATGGCTTATTAAAAATCAAAACAGTCGATGCTCGTAGATGGTATGAAAGATGGTTCTTCAACTTTGATTTCAGACCAATGAAGATCACTGTTTACTTACCAGAAACAGATTGTGAAAACCTCAATTATGTTTCTTCCACTGGTAGTTTAGACATCGCTAGTGAATTTACATTCACCGGTGTTAAAGCCACTGCTAGTACAGGTAGTATTAAAATTAATAACCATGTTACCGGTGATATCGAGGCTAAAGCCTCCACTGGTAGTGTTTCCATCAATAATGCGACTGCTGCTAACTTAAAAGCTAAAGCTTCTACAGGCAGTGTCACAGTTAAAAATACAGAAATCGCTGGTGAAGTTAACTTAGAAGCTTCTACTGGTTCAGTTAATGTTGAAAACTTAAAGTGCTCTCACTTCAACGCTAAAACAAGCACAGGTACATTCACTGGTACAGAAATCGAAGTGACAGGTGATGCTTCTATTGAAGGTTCAACTGGTTCTTCCAAAGTTAGAACAATCAAATGTCAAAACCTCACAGTCAAACATTCTATGGGTGGTGCAACACTTGAAGATGTCCAATGTGAAGACTTAACTGTTAGAGGC
>Ga0265299_10002500_pt1 | contig 18782 bp, 22 predicted proteins | sample AusTroGonzalo_MG_4_FD_193485 | JGI IMG/M metagenome (GOLD analysis project Ga0265299, IMG submission 193485) | Bovine rumen microbial communities from tropical cattle in Woodstock, Queensland, Australia - Gonzalo_02 | ecosystem: Host-associated > Mammals > Digestive system > Stomach > Rumen ... | reverse complement strand
CCACGGATCAGACACAGAAGAGTAGTTTTGAAATAAGGGTTGCGCGTAAAGGGAAGAGGGGCAAAATGGCAACGAAAAAGACGAAATCAACCGCAAGGAGTCGGGAACAGAAAGAGTACGACAGAATCAGTGTGCTCTATCAGAATATTCCTGCAAACAAGAGGACTCTTGTCGAAGGTTTGCTCTGGCAGGCAGCGAGATTGAGGGTTTCGCTCGACGATCTGTATGAAGACCTGAGAGTGAATGGGAATACGGAGATGTTCAAGCAGGCGAACGACGGAGTCGAGTTCCCAAGAGAACGGCCTGAGTCGAAGATCTTCGCAACGAGAGACAAAAGTTATCTCGCAATTATCAAAAAGCTCGATGAGCTCCTTCCGGTGCAGGAAAAGCCGAGCGGTTTTTCTAAACTGTGACGAATTACATCAATAAATACTATCAGGCTATCCGTGACGGTTCGATCACCGTCGGCAGATGGATACTACTTCTTTATGAGTACATAGTGAAAGGACTTGAAGACAAGTCCTTTTATTTTGCACCGAAAAAAGCTGACAGGGCAATTAAGTTCATTGAGAACTATTGCCATCACTCAAAAGGAAGGAACGATCTGCTCAAGCTGGAGCTCTGGCAGAAGGCGCTTGTCTCTGTCATCTTCGGGATAGTCGATGAGAATAACTACAGACAGTTTCGCGAGGTCGTTCTGATCATAGCCAGGAAGAACGGCAAGTCGTTATTCGCAGCAGCGATCATGGCTTATGTGTCGTTCCTGGATGATGAGTACGGAGCAGAAGTATACTGCCTTGCTCCGAAACTCGAACAGGCCGAGATAGTCTATTCGTGCTTCTGGCAGATATGTCTCGCGGAAGAAGAACTGAAAGACAAGATACAAAAGAGGGGAAGGCTGTCTGACTATTACATCAGTGATACGAATACGGTCATCAAAAAGGTCGCTTTTAACGCGAAGAAGTCCGACGGCTTTAACCCTCATTTAGTTATCTGTGACGAGATCGCTTCGTGGGTAGGCGATGCAGGAAAGAAACAATACGAAGTCATGAAGTCGGCCCTCGGTGCTCGTAAGCAGCCGATGATAGTCTCATGCACGACTTCGGGATATGTAAACGAAGGAATATATGACGAGCTCTTCAAGCGTGGAACACGATTCCTGCTCGGAGACTCGAAGGAACAGAGACTGCTTCCCGTCTTTTACATGACAGATGACGTGGACAAGTGGAACGACATCAACGAGCTGGCAAAGTCAAACCCGAACCTCGGTGTGTCGGTCTCTGTCGACTATATGCTCGAAGAGATAGCAATAGCGGAAGGCTCTCTGTCAAAGAAGGCAGAGTTCCTGACGAAGTATTGTTGTATCAAACAATCAAGCTCTCAGGCTTGGCTTTCGACTAAGGTCATTGACGGTGCGGTCAGTGATCCGATCAAGCCGGAAGACTTTTATAACTGTTATGCAACCGGAGGTATCGACCTGTCCCAGACAACGGACTTGACCTCTGCCTGTGTGGTAATAGAGAAAGACGGAATCGAGTATGTCATCTCTCACTTCTGGCTTCCAGCCGAGAAGCTCGACGATGCCATAGCCCGTGACAATATACCGTACCGTGAAATGATAGAACGTGGCATCATGTCACTTTCGGGAGAAGGCTTCGTTGACTACAACGATGTCTTTAACTGGTTCATAGGCATGGTACAAAAACACAAGATAATGCCGTTGGTAGTCGGCTACGACAGATACTCAAGTCAGTATCTGGTGCAGCAGATGAAAAATGACGGTGGCTTCCTGATGGATGATGTCTATCAGGGATGGAACATGACTCCGGCTATAAACAAGCTCGAAGGAGAGCTCAAGGAGAAACGAATCAAGATAGGAGACAATGCCCTGCTCAGGGTGCATCTGCTTGATACGGCACTCCAGCGTGACCGCATGACCAAGCGAGTCAAGATAGTGAAGCTCAATGACAACAGCCACATCGACGGATGTGCAGCCCTTTTGGATGCGCTGATAGTCAAAGACAAGTGGGCTGGAGAATATGGCCGTCAACTAAGAAATGAGTGAGGAAAGAGAATGGGACTTCTTGAAAAACTGTTTCCGAAAAAGTATCGGGATCCCGTAGGCGTTCAAAGATGGGAAACGCTGACAGCTTACAGTGCAAGGTTCACGACACGACGTGGAGAACTCTATGAGTTTGACCAGGTCAGGAGTGCTATCGACACGCTCGCCAGGAACACGGGCAAGCTCCAGATAGAGATGACCGGAACTGCTAAAGGCAAGATGCGGACAAAGCTCAAGATCAAGCCGAACGAGTATCAGACATGGTATCAGTTCTGGTATAGGACAAGAACGATCTACGAGATGCAGAACAATGCGATCATCATCCCCATCCTGGATGAGTATGACAATGTCGCTGGACTGTTTCCGGTCCTTCCGTCTTCCTGTGATGTGGTGACATACCGTAATACCGAGTTCCTGCGTTATACGTTCTATGGCAATCGTAAGGCAGCCATCGAGCTCGACAGATGCGGAATCATAACCAAACATCAGTACAAGGATGACATCTTCGGAGACACGAACATCGCTCTCAACGGTACGCTCGATCTTCTGGACATGAATAGGCAGGCGATCAAGCAGGCCATCAAGGAATCGAACTCCTTCAAGTTTGTGGCAAGAATGAACAACTATGCCAAAGACGAGGACATCGAAGCCGAGCGCAAGAGAGTGAAGGAAGCCAACATGAAAGACAAGGAAGGCTTCCTTCTTTTGTTTTCGAACCTCATTGGTGAGCCTAAACAGATCAACTACACTCCTTACACCATCGACGAGAAGGAAGTCGCTCTGATAAACGGCAACATCGAAAAGTATTTCGGTGTCTCCGTTGAAGCAATCAAGAACGAGCTGACGGGAGACAAGGCAAGTGCCTTCTACGAGGGTGCTATCGAACCGTTCGCTATCCAGGCTTCCGAAGTCATCACGAATATGCTCTTCACTGCCATAGAGCAATCGACAGGGAATATGTTCGCTCTGACTGCGAACCGCATACAGTTCATGACCAACGCTGACAAGCTCAATATCTCATCGAGCATGGCAGACAGAGGACTCATGACGATAAACGAGATCCGCGCTATCTGGCAGTTGCCACCGATTGAGGGTGGAGACCGTCTTGTAGCTCGTGGCGAATATTACTACATGGATCCGACAGCAGATCCGAGCAAGCAGGAACAACAGGAGGATGAAGAAAATGCCGAGTAAGGAAAGAGAATACCGTTCGATGGAGCTGCGTTCCGTTGTCTCCCAGGACGAGGAAAAGAGCTACATCGTAGAAGGTTACGCAACGACCTTCAATGACACATACGAGTTATGGAGAGAGCCTGGTTACATCATCATGGAGAACGTCGACAAGGACGCTTTCCGTAACACTGACATGGACGATGTCGTATTCCAGATAGATCACGGTGGACGTGTTTATGCCAGGACAAAGAATGACCTTCTCCAGCTCAATACAGACGAGCACGGTCTCCATACGAGAGCAGACCTCTCAAAGACCGCTTCTGCCCGTGAGGTATACGAAGACATCGAGGCAGGCAACTACTATCAGATGAGCTTCGCCTTCACCGTTAACAAAGACAGCTATGTGGAAGAGGAGGGGGAAGACGGAACAATCATCCTGACCAGAACCATATTGGAAGTAGGAAAACTGTATGACGTTTCTGCAGTTTCATTCCCTGCTAACCCGAACACAGATATTTCAGCGCGTTCAAAAGACCTTATAGACGGAGAGATCAAGAGGTTTGAAGCGGAGCGACTTCACGCGAAGGAAATAAAAGAAATGAGGACTCGCATCCTCGAAAGATTAAAGAAGGAGGACATGGACAATGTCTGAGATCAAAGAAATGACGATTGAAGAACTCGAAGCTCGTAGCGCTGAGATCGTCACCGAGGTTGAGAACGCAGAGACCACAGAGGAGCGCTTGAAAGAGCTCGATGTGGAGTCCGCTCTTATCGAGGAAAGAAAGAACGAGCTGAGAAAGGCAGCAGCCGAGGCTCAGGAGACCAGAGACATGGTCGCTGAGGACAAGGTAAATGTCGAAGAAATTAAAGAAGTCATTACGGAGGAAAGAAAGATGACAAACTTTGAAATGGTAAAGACTGCTGAGTACAGAGACGCTTTCAAGCAGTACATCCTTACTGGTAAGGATGATGAGTGCCGTGCGCTTCTTACAGAGAATGTTGCTTCCGGTACAGTTCCTGTTCCTGAGATGGTTTATGACATCGTTAAGAACGCATGGGAGAAAGAGGGCATCATGGCTCTCGTTAAGAAGGTTTACCTTAAGGGCAACCTCAAGGTAGGTTTTGAGATCAGTGCTGACGGTGCTGTCATTCACACAGAAGGCGACAATGCTCCTACAGAAGAGAAGCTCGTTCTCGGTGTTGTAGAGATCGTTCCTGCTTCCATCAAGAAGTGGATCTCCATCTCTGATGAAGTTCTCGACATGGACTCCGGTGCTTTCCTGCAGTATGTATACGATGAGCTTACATATCAGATCGCTAAGAAGGCTGCTGATACTCTTCTCGCTAAGATCGAGGCTTGTGGCACAGTTTCCACAAATACTCCTGCCGTTAACGTTGCAGTTCCTAACGTAGCTGTATCTGCTATCGCTCTTGATACTATCGCTCAGGCTATCGCAGCTCTGTCCGATCAGGCTTCTAACCCTGTTATCGTTATGAACAAGGCTACATTCGCAGCTTTCAAGGCTGTCCAGGCTGCAGGTTCTTACGGCTATGATCCTTTTGAGGGACTTCCGGTTGTATTCAACAACACGATCACAGCTTATGCAGCAGCTACAACAGGCGTAACATTCGCCATCGTTGGAGACTTCGCTGAGGGTGCTATCGCTAACTTCCCTAACGGTGAAGAGATCACGATCAAGTATGATGACCTCTCACTCGCTGAGAAGGATCTCGTTAAGCTCGTAGGCCGTCAGTATGTCGGTCTCGACGTTATCGGCCCTAAGTCCTTCGTTAAGATCTCTAAGGCTGCAGCAGCAGGCTGAGACTAAAACATAAGCCACGAGTAAAGGAGAAGCACTTATGGCAAAGATATTGATATGTGTACCATCTATGGACATGGTGGCGACTGGGTTTGCTCAGTCGCTTGCCATGCTCCAGAAGGGCGGTAATGAGACCGCAATAATGTTTGAAGTAGGAAGCCTGATATATGAAGCGAGGAACAAGCTCGCAAAGCAGGCAATCGCTATGGGCGCTGATTATACGATGTGGTTCGACTCGGACATGATATTCAGACCGGACACGATGATCAGACTGCTCAAACACGATGCTCCGATGGTATCTGGAGCATATTTCAGAAGGTCGCCACCTTATCATCTCGTCGCTTTTGACGAGTGTGATGCAGAGACAAGAAAGTGGTCAGACTTAGACCTTCCGACAGAGACCGTCAAGTGTGGCGGTGTAGGGTTCGGATGTGTCCTGGTCAAGACTGAAGTGCTTTTCGAAGTGGCTGCCAGGTATAAGACGTGGTTCGAGCCTGTGAACGGCTTCGGAGAGGACTTGTCATTCTGCTGGCGAGCTCGTCAGTGCGGATATGACATTCTGTTGGATCCTACGGTTCAATGCGGTCACGTCGGTCATATCGTTGTCAATGAGGACTTCTACAAGGCTTATGCGGAGGGCAAAAAATGAAAGTTAGAGTAAAAGCTCCGTTCTTTGACGGTACAGTACACAAAAAGGGTGAGGTATACGATGCAAAGCGTTTCCTTCCTGAGTATATGGAACTCGTTGAAGAGCAGAAAACAGAAAAGGTCGAAAAGGCAATCAAGACTGATGCCAAGAAGATCACAAGAAAGAAAGGTTAAAGATTATGGCAGTCACTACGGCATTTCTATCAAAAGTGAAGACGGCTCTCAGAGTATCTTACACGGACACGGCTATTGATAATCAGATCTCGGATCTGATCGAAGAAGCGATCCTGGACATGACCGAGACTGCCGACATCAAGACCTTCACTTCGGCTGACGCTGACTCTTTGCAGACAGGCGCGGTCATCGCTTATGTCCAGTATAAATGGTTCGATGATGAGAAGTTTTTCACCATCTACAACGACCAGAAGACGAAGATGGCTCTGTCGGGCAAGTACAGGAGCGTGATGCGTAATGAAGAATAAAGTGTTCCCGATAGATCTGATCGAGATAGTCACTGAGAAGGACGATCTCAATCAGGTTGTTGAAAAAACGAGAACGACTAAGACCGTATATGGCGAAATAGGCTCCGTCTCACAGACGGAGTTTTTTAGTGGCGGTCGAATCGGTCTCACTCCGTCAATGAAGGCGGTGATCTACGGCTTTGAGTACAACGACGAACCCATTGCTAAGGTCAATGGCAAGCTCTACTCGATATATAGGACTTACCTGACCGACGGCACTGACAAGATCGAACTGTACTTAGAGGAAAGAGGAGGTACTAAGGATGAACCAAGTTCAGATGATAGCACTCCTTAACACTCTCACAGTCCCGTCGTTCTATGGTCAGGCTCCGGTTGGAACGGTTCTCCCGTTTCTGACCATACATTCAGACCAGCCTGACAATTTTGCTGCAGATAACGGAGTCTATGTTGAGAAGTGGAACTTCCGCTTAGACCTCTATTCCGTAGCAAAAGACCTCACGCACGAAGCAGAGATCAAGAAGCTCTTGAACGACAACGGGATCTACTGGACAAAGACGGAAGAGTACATCGACTCGGAGAATGTCTGGGAAGTCGAGTTCGAGTTTGAAGTTCTGGGTAACGAAGCGCCTCAGCCTTCACCAGAACCTCCGACTCCGACACCTGATCCTGATGATGAAGGCGGTGATGGAGATGGGAACTCGTAAAGGTAACGAAGAAGTCACCATTGTATTAGACGGAAGCATGAGTTCCGGTGCTTACGGCAGCCTGGCAAAGACCATCAATCAGGAACTGCAGAATCTCGGCATCGCAGTCGATGACAATATGCAGGCTGTGTTTGATGAAGTCGGCAAGGAAGCAGTACAGAAGCTCAAAAAGACTTCTCCCGTCAACCCTAAAGGCAAGAAGTCAGGCAGATATGCAAAAGGCTGGGCTTATGAGAAGGGAAAGAAATACAGAGGCAAGGCTGTGGGTGTTGTCAGAAACAAGACAGATCCTCAGCTCACACACATTCTTGAATACGGACATCCTCTTGTAAGAAACGGCAAGGTAGTCGGGAACGTGGAAGCGAAAGAACACATCCGACCTGTCGCTGAGTGGTGTGCCGAGGAAATAGAAAGAAAACTAACTAAAAAAATAGGAGGAAACTGATATGGGTGCAAACAAAGTAAAGTACGGTCTCAAGAACGTACATTATGCACTTGTTACAGAGGCTGTTGTCACAACAGGAGCTGACGCAGGCAAGACCGTCTCTACTTATGGCGACGTTAAGGCACTTGCCGGAGCTGTCTCTCTTTCTCTCAGTTCAACCGCTTCCAGAAGCGTATTCAGAGCAGATGACTCTGACTACTTCGTTTATTATGGAGAAGGCGGTTACGAGGGTGATCTTGAAGTCGCAAGAGTAAATGAGGACTTCCTCAAGGACGTTCTCAACTATGTAGAAGACAATGACAAGATCCTTGTCGAGAGCTCTGATGCTTGCAAGACTACAACATACTTCGCACTGACATTCGAGTTTGATGGCGACCAGAGAGAGACAAAGCACTGCCTTTATAAGTGCTCATGTTCTCGTCCGAACATCAGCTCACAGACAACAGGCGAAGGCGGTTCTGCAGAGCCTCAGACAGAGACTCTGTCGCTCACGGCTGTTCCGAGAGTAGATGAGGACAAGTACATTCACTTGCAGACGCAGGAATCAACTACCACTGCCGTTATCGAAGCTTGGTACACATCAATTCCTGTTCCGACATTTACATAACAGGTCTATGGGGGAGGCTCTTTGTGAGTCTCCCCTTTTTTCTAAAAAAGGAGAAGCACAAAATGAAGAAGACTATAACCATAAATGAGAAAGAAATGACGTTCAAGAGTTCTGCTGCTACGAATATTTTATACAAGAAGGCTTTTGGCGAGGACATCCTCGTGAAGCTCACAGCGTACACAAAGAACTTGAAAGAGCTTAAAAATATGCAGGCTAAGATAGCCGAGATGAAGGAAGACACGACGAAGTCTCAGGAAGAGAAGCTCGCAGTCATGAACGAGATCATGAACTCTGATGCTTTCCTTACCTCGCAGAGCTTTTCGAGTAATGAACTTCCGAAGCTCGCATACATCATGTATATCGAAGCCAACGAGACTCAGGCTACCATCTTTGACAAGCTGAATGAATCAAGCTACCTGTCCTGGCTGATGGACATTGACCAGGATGAACTTCTGACGGTCACAGGTCAGGTCATGGATGTATGGCAAGCCGGAGCAAAGACACATTCTAAACCAAAAAACTAAATAAGCCGATAGATCGTGAGTATAACACGTCGGTCTTTTTCCTGAGATGCAAGCAGCTTGGGTTCACTCTTCGTGAGCTCTTCGACCTTGATTACGGAGAAGTGACTGACCTCATGATCGAGTCGGCTAACGACCACGCACAATACGACTACAAAGCAACGCAGGCAGACTTTGATAATGCGTTCCATTAGTCATGGGGAGAGGCAGATATGGCTAACAAGATAATCGGAATCACCGTAGACATTGAAGGTAAGTCATCAGGACTTACCAAGTCATTACAAGAGGCGAACTCTGCCATCAACAAGACCACGTCTGCATTGAAAGACGTAGACAAGGCACTCCAGTTAGATCCGACAAACGTCGAGCTCCTCGCACAGAAGGAACTGCTCCTCAACAAACAGATCGAGCAGACCAACGAGAAGCTGGAGATCATGCAGCAGGTCGCAGAGGATGCGAACGAAGCTCTCGCTCGCGGAGATATATCTCAGGAACAGTACGCTTCGCTCCAGGCTGAGATAGCAAAGACCTCAGCCAACCTCGAAGACCTCGAAGAAGCAGCCGACGAAAGTGCAGACGAACTCGAAGAGACGGGTGACGAAGCAGAAGAGTCCGGCAAAGCTATGGAAAGCTTTGGTGAGGCTGCAGAAAAGGCAGGAGAGTTAGCCGTAGCTGCTTTTGAAGCAGTCATTGTCGCTGCTGCTGCCGTAGGCGCTGCAATCGTAGGCGCTATGACGGAAGCAGGCACGGCTCTTGTCAATGCAACCGTAGACACGGCCCATCTCGCGGATGAGATAATGACAATGAGTTCCACAACGGGACTCTCGACAGATGCACTCCAGGAACTGAACTACGCTGCCGAGCTCCTTGACGTTGATACAACAACGGTCACGGGTTCAATGACGAAGCTCTTGAAGACAATGTCCTCTGCTGCAGACGGTTCATCCTCTGCTATGGAGAAGTTCACTGACCTCGGTATCTCTATCTATGATGCGGAAGGCAACATGAGGAACGCTGAGGATGTCTTCTGGGATGCGGTGGACGTTCTTGGACAGTTTGATAACGAGACCGAGCGTGACGCAGCTTCGATGGAGCTGTTCGGGAAGTCGGCCCGTGAACTCAATCCGCTCATAGAGGCAGGCTCGGACGCTTTTGCAGCGCTCGCAGAAGAAGCTCACGAAGTCGGTTACGTCATGGACGGAGATACGCTCGACGCTTTTGGTGCGCTTGATGATAATATGCAGCGCATGAGCAACACGGCTCAGGCCGTAGAGCAGTCCTTCGGTCAGGTTCTCCTGCCGTTGCTCACAGACATGAGCGGAGATGCCGTCGACCTCATGGGCGACCTCTCAGGTGCTCTTGCCGGAGCAGGCGGTGACATAGATCAGATAGGTTCTATCATTGAGGAGTTCGCTCCTCGTGCGGTAGAACTTGTAGAGCAGTACATTCCGCAGATACTGACCATATTTGAACAGGTATTTGATGCACTCCTGCCCGTAGTGGTAAGCGTTGCACCACAGCTCATCAGCATGGTGAGCGGTCTGTTGGTCAGCCTGGCTAATTCCATCGCGGAGAACAGTGAAGCGTGGATCTCGGCTTTTGGAGAATTATTCCAGGCCGTTGTAGATTCTGCGATTACCATCCTTCCCGTTTTGATACCTTTAGCCATCCAGCTCATACAGACTCTGGTCAGCTCGCTCTTAGATCCTGCTAACCTTGAAATGCTGATAAACGGTGCAATCGAGCTCATTATGTCGCTCGTGACCACACTGACAGATCCTTCAAACCTGCAGCTCATTATTGGAGCAGCCACGACTATTATCTTGAGTCTCCTCAACGGACTGACAATGGCACTGCCTCAGCTCATTCCTGCTGCCTTGAACGCAATATTGACTGTCGTTGACACGCTCCTTTCGAGCGGATGTCTCGGACAGATCTTGCAGGCTGGCCTGACTCTGATAGTCACATTGGCAGGCGCTTTGATACAGTATCTGCCTCAGCTCATCGCTCGTCTGCCTGAGATCATCATCGGAATAACTGAATTTTTGACGGGTGATGCCTTACCTGACATCATCAAGGCAGGTTTCACTCTCATCACTGCTATTGTGGCTAATATGCCTGCGATCCTTGCAGCCATTGTTGAAGCCTTGATAGAGCTTATCGTCGGCATGGGAGAGTACATCACAGGCGACGGAGCAGAAGACCTCTTGAAAGCGTTCACGTCTGCTTTCGACGGAATCATCGAAGGCGCTGGCACTTGGGGATCTGACCTGATTCAGAATTTTATTGACGGTATCGGACGGATGTGGTCAAGCCTCAAAGACACGGTCTCCAACGTGGCAGGACTTATCTCAGACTTCCTTTCGTTCTCCGTACCGGATAAAGGCCCTCTCCATGAATGGGCCTTCAACAATCCTGGTGAAGATATGCTCGAATTGTATTCGAAGGGCATTGATGAGGGAATGAACGACCTCGAAGATACTCTCTACAATACGGCTGCCACGATCAACAGGGACATGACAGGACTTGATATGTCCTCTGACGTGATGGTCAACCGCACGACAGACTTCTCCAGCTTCGCAGATGCTTTCGCAAAGTCGAATGGCGGTACATGGGTATTCCCTATATACCTCGGAGGCGATCTGCTCGACACGGTAGTGGTAGATGCTCTTGACAGATATAACTACCAGACAGGAGGTCATTGATGTTAGGCAATTATCTGAAATTCAATAACGAGACCTTTCCGAACCCTACTTCACCGTCTATGGCTTCAAAGACATTGGAGAATGTCTCCCAGAGTGAAGCAGGAACGGATCTGGTCTGCATAGTAAGACCTTCCAAAAAGTCGTGGTCGTTTAAGTTCACTTTGACTTCCGGCAAGGCAGAGATCCTCGAAGATCTCTGCAAGGCCGAGTCAACGTCCATGTTTTATATGGGAACGACTTACACGGTAAGGGTAAGAAACTATAAGGAGAAGCTCATAGACCGTTCGGAGTATGACACTCGCACGGACGGTCTCTATGAAGTTTCTGTTGATGTAACGGAGTTCTAAAATGTATCAGATTTCAGACGAATATAGAGCAAAGATGCTCGACCAGGTACAGACTCACAGGCTCAAGGGAACGCTTAACGGCAATATCAGTTTCACTGATTCTGACGTTATAGGTGTGTCCTACAAGAACCAGTGCTCTGATAAAAAGGTCAATGTCGGCTCTGTTTACGTCGGAGTGTTGAAACTGACCTTCCTGCAGGACTTCCTCAACAGAGGAAGTTACGACAAGAAGACGATAACCATCTCGGACGGAATGTATCTCGGTACAGACGAGAATGACGATCCTGTCTGGGAGGATATTCCCGTCGGCACGTTTTATATCGCTGATGCGGTGTGGACAGCCGAGAACATGATCAGCATCACAGCTTATGATTGCCTTTCTCTGCTGGATAAGACTCTTGAGATCGACACGACAGCAGGTACGGTATACAGTTTCTGCAAGTACATCGAGACCAAGACAGGCGCGACTTTCGGAATGACTCAAGAAGAGTGCCAGGCTCTCCCGAACGGAACGGAAGTCATAGCAGCCTATGAAGAGAACAGCATGGAGACATACAGAGACCTTCTGTCCGCTCTGGCTCAGTTTGTCGGAGGTTTTGCTTATGCTGCAAAAGACGGAACCTGGCGACTTCGGACTTTTGGTGAGACTTCGGTGGTAGCTATACCGAAGAACAGACGAATGTCCGGTGCAAAATACTCCGACTTTACGACTCTGTATGATGCAATCTCCTATGTGGAACAGTCGACAGGTATGCTCCGAGTAGTCGGTGATGCGACTGGTGTCATAATGAAGCTCGGTGCTAACCCGTTTCTGCAGTACGGTTCAGTCGATGCCATTGACAGAAGAACGAATACAATAGTCAATGCCATCAAGAAGATAAGATATACTCCGTACAGCGCCAGCTTGCTTCCTGCTTTCGTTGCGCTTGACTTGGGTGATGTTATTTCATTTACTTCTGACTATGCGTCAGAAACAACGTCAGGCGGTATTATGGTGCTCGCCTGGACTTACAATAAATCATACAAAGTACAGTGTTATGGTGACAATCCTGCTCTTCAGTCAGCTCAGAGTCAGACAGAGAAGAACATCTCAGGTCTGGTCAGGTCGACTTCCGAGAATCAGGTCACATACTATAACTACGCTAACGTGGATGCACTGACTTTCGGGAGCGAGGTCGAGACTTCTATTGCTCGAATAAGATTCTCTCCGGCTCAGAAGACAACGGTCAAGATCATGCACGAGTTCATCATGGATATGATCTCGAATCTGTCCACCGACGGCTCATATGAGCTGCACTACTATCTTGATGATGAACTTGTCGCATACAGTCCATATGAACGGATAAAGGGAATCTACGGAGCTTCGAGCGGTTCGACGGAGTTCTCCATCTGCCGTGACTTTTTCTATATCGTCAGAGACGTAGAGCCTGGAACCTTCCATACATGGGAAGTCAAGATCGTGACTCACGGGATCACGTCAACAACGATTGACGTTGACCACGCTCACGTCACTCTCGAAGGCCAGAGACTTTACAGTGAAGAGTTCTTTGGAGGGTTTGTTGAAGCCTTCGACACGATCACAGTCATTCCTCTTGGTTATCTCGGTCTTGTTTCCATCTCAGACAGTGCAACGGTGAACTTGTTTTCAAACTCGAACATCAGTGCTTCCGACTCCGTTGAGGTTTATGACATAGCAAGCCTGACACCATTGAACATGGCAGAGGGAACAGGCGACGCAGCTCCTCAGATCAGACTGAGAGGCGGTCACTTTATCGACACCGAGATCCTGGAACGGATAACGACAGAAGACGGTTCGAGACTGATTACAGAATAAAGGAGAAGAATTATGCCGGATGATATTAAGATCTCAGCATTGACCAACGTTCCCACGCTGGATGACAGTGCAGTATTCCCTATGGTGCAGGAGATCAACGGAGTCATGACTACTCTGAAATCTTCCATGTCACAGATGGCTGGCAAGGTGGCAGAAGGTACGACTTTTGTCAATCTCAAAACAACAGACAAGACTCCTGTCGGAGCTATCAACGAAGTCAACGGAACATGGCTCACGGGAACACTCACGGCAGGACAGACGAGCCTGACTCTATCTGATGCTTCAATAACAACATCCAGCACGATAGATTATTACACCGACGCTTTCGGAGTGAGTCCGACAAATGTTGTGGTCACGACGGGACAGATCGTTCTGACGTTCCCAGCTCAGGCTGCCGACCTCGGTGTGAAAGTGAGGGTTTTATGACTTGGTTTCGTTGTGGCGGTATTCCGCAATCAGTTTTAAACATGAAAACCGTTTCAAGTGTTTCGGGTGCAATCGCAACATTCGACACAGATTTAACCGACAACCTTGTAAAATGTGTTGCCGATATTGATGCAGATGCAATAGGGTTTACATCAGTCGGTGTTCATTTATTAAAAGGCGGTAAAATAACAGGCGGTATGATTTATTACAGGTCAATAACAACCTCAAATACATGGGCTGCAAATACAAACGCAAGGTCAATGGTGTTTGCTTGTGAGCCTGATACTGAATATACGATAACCGGATATTCAGACCAAATAACAGTATTTAGAATTGGTTCATTACATGGTGCATTACCGTCAGGTTCTGATAGTGCAAATCTATATAATGTTGACCGAACAAACGGATATGCAGACATCGGAAGATCATACACATATATAACAGATAGTGAAGCAACATATATTGTTGTTCAAGTTAGTGCCGACTATGCAACCGATTTTAGAACAAATGGTTATGTAGGTGAAAGCAAATCGCTTTCAATTTCTTTGGGTGAAACATTAACGCAAGGCGGTTCACTTGATGTTTTATCGGGTTTATTGACAAGAACAGACACGACCACGAAACAACTGACAGGTGGTTATCTTTCAACTTATTCAGGGATTAACAATATACTCGCCGACACAGGCGATATTGATGTCGAGTTTTTGGAAACAGTTGGAAATAAGATAGCGTGAGGAAGGAGAAGAGAAAATGATAGCAAAAGACAAGATTCAGCTTCATGGTTTTGATGATGTGAAGATGCCAGAGCTGCACGGTCACGTCAAACTGACTCTCAGGAATGTTCACAACGGAAAGACGGAAGTCATCGAAGGTGACAACATTGTCACGGATGCCGTTAAGGACATCATGAAGGCTAATTACCTGGGCGGTATTGATTACTCGAAGATGTTTCCGCTCTGGCAGAAGTGGTTCGGAGGAGTGCTCTGTTTTGGCACTGCCTTTCCTATTGAACAGGGTGAGACAGATCCTGATCCTGCAGACTACTATCCGTCATCAAGTAATGCTCTCATCGCTCATGCTGGTCAGACAGCCATTGATGTAGAGCATGACGATGACTTGAAGCGCGGAAACCCTCTCACGTCATCCTATATCAAGAGCGACAACAGTATGAAGCTCGTTTTCGAGTGGGGAACTACTCACGGAAACGGGACAATCCGAGCTCTATCTCTGACTCATTCCGACACGGGTTCTTACGGACTCGGCTCTGATACTTACGGCTTCAAGAATAACTTTGAACCGTTCGCAATTCTCAATCAGGACACGAGTTTCTGGAACTCGTTGATAGTAGAGTATGGTGATCCTAAGTCAGTGCAGGTTATGTATGATGATACTCATGCTCTGGCTTTCTACATGAAGGACACAAACACGCTCACGGTATATATCAGGAAGCTTGCTTACTTGAAGTCAGGACTCCATCAGACACTGGAAACAAGAACAGAGCTGCAGGAGACATTCGACATCACAATTCCGTTTAATCTATATGCTAATCCTTGTTTCTACTTTGATTACACCAACAAATATTTGTGGATATTCCATAATTTGACTGGTGCATCATCTTATGACGATGATGAGATCAATTACTGTGTTATTGACTGTGAGAATGAAGCTCTTGTTGACCTCGGAAGCGGAGTCTACTATAAGACAATCCAGTCAGATACTCACGACATCGCTCCTCTTGGAATGGGATTAGCGGAAAATGTAAATATAGCTAAAATTGGAAACTATTTTTACTTCCCGACATCTTCTTCGCCTGACTTTGGCGGTGGGACCAACGGCCCGTATTCCAACATAACAGGCTACAAGAAGATAAATATCAATAACTCATCCGACCAGTCAACGGTCACATTTAATGATGTGCAAACCTATTCTCAGTCGGTCATGGGAGCTGGAGATATTCTCATAAATAACGGGAGAGTTATAAACGGGGCAGTTGGATATACTTGCAAACAGCAGTTTAACTGGGACAGACCAGTTTGTCGAAATGTGTTTCTCAGTTCTCCGAGTAATCCATCAACCTATGCACAGTATTTCAAAAAAGACACAGGCTATACACAGTATGCAGATAGACCGAGATACTTGCTTGCAAACAAGCTCATCCTGACAACGAAATATAACCTCACGAACGCTGTCACCAAGACAACCAGTCAGTCGATGACGCTCGAATATACGTTAACTGAATCGTGAGGAGGTGGTCACATGGACAGCTCACTTGCAGGAATCGTCACGGCTCTTGTTTCCGGCTTATGTGTCGCCATTCCGACAATAGTGGCGACCATAACGAGCAACAAGGCCCATGACAAGGTAATCGACGAACGGATGAAGTTCATGACGGAGCAGATAAAGGATCTGTCCGTCAAGGTCGAGAAGCATAATGAGTTCAATGACCGTCTGATCATAGTGGAGCAGTCGGTCAAGTCAGCTCATAAAAGGCTCGACATGATAGCAAAAGGAGAACAGAAGAATGAGTGATAAAACGTATGACACCATCAAGACTGTGGCTCTGCTCGTAGCTCCTGTGATCACGTTCATAGGAGCTCTCGTTTCTATATGGAATGTTCCATACATGACAGAGATAACAGCAACGCTCGCAGCCATAGACACGCTGGCAGGTGCTGTCGTTATTGTGGCTAAGAAGATATACGAAGATAAGAAAGGAGAAAAGTGACACTATGGGTTCATGTACAGCGAAAGATACTCTCAAGATTGCTAACGATTGGCTGGGGTACAGAGAGGATGGAGATAACTGGACGATCTTCTCGAAAGTCCTCGATGAGTGCAACTACTACCCAGAATCGAAGCAGAACATAAGCTGGTGCGCTTCGTTCTGCAATTTCTGCGTTCTCCAGGCTTGCACTCCGGAAGACAGAAGCAACGAAGAAAAGAAGTGGGATGCTTACTATTTCTTATACCAAAGCTCTCCAAACTGGTCTTGTGGTGCGAGAGAGTTTGCCGACTACTTCAAAAATGCAGACGCATGGTATTCCGAACCGAAAGTCGGTGATATGTGCTTCTTTAATGTAAACGGCAAGATTGGACACGTCGGTATTGTCGAGGACATCGACAGTTATATAACGGTTATTGAAGGCAATGCCGGAGACATGGTTCAAAGAAAGTGGTATTCATACTCCGACATCGGTGGAAGGATCGCAGGCTTCGGAAGACCAAGATATGATGAGCCTGACGAGTCCGAACCGACCAACAACACCGTAACGATCACCATTGAGATCGAATCTCAAAATGCAGACATCGTTATGGAAGCTCTGAAAGGAGCAACGATCACAGTCAAATAAGACTACGGTCTTATTTCCTGGAGTGTCGAGTCTGCTTCTTCGCTCGGCACTCCTTTTTACAAGAAGACAATGTTCTGACCATATTGAACCTCTGGATAAGAAAAGGCCCTCAGCTCACGCTGGGGGCTTTTTCTTTTGGAATTATTTATCAACATTTCACCAAAACTTCACCAAAGAAAAAACAAAAACCGCTAAACCTTCGACGGTTGAGCGGTTTCTTCTGGTGGAGCATACGGGACTTGAACTCATAACTGTATGTCTTACCAAAGACAAAAAGTGCGTGTTTTATGGACTTTTTCAGATTTACTTGTTTTCATTTCCATCGCTCGTGGACTTGACTTCACCAAAATCTTCACCGAAAGTAAGACTGATGATCTCGGCTGCCTGACGTGTATCTGAACTCAGGATGTGACCATAAGTGCCGAAGGTGTCCATGCTGACAGAATGTCCTACAATATCCTTTATCATCTGCTCCGGCATGACGTTCTTCATCATGGAAATGAAAGTGTGACGGAGCGAGTAAACGGTTCCTGGAAGGTCACGCTCTTCTTTAAGCTTCTGCCAGTGCTTTCTCATACGGCTCTGCTTACCCTGTGAACCGTCAGCAGAACAGAAGATCCATTCTGTTCGGAGGTTATAATCTTCATTCCGTCTTATTGTCTTGTGGAGTATTCCTTTTGCGAGTCCGTCTATGGGAATCATCCTTCGAGCGTTTTCATTCTTTCCGTCAGTGATATGGCCTCTTGCATTGACAGCTCTTCTGACGATGACTCTGTCTCCTTCAATGTCACTGACCTTGAGACCGAGAGCTTCTCCTGGTCTCATGCCTGTCAGAAGCAGGAAGCAGAAAAGAGGGTGATACCAGAGTGGCGAAGGCTCCAGCAGCCTTCTCACATCGTCTCTCTGTAAGATCTCTTTTTCCTTCCTGGAATGTCCCTGCGGTATGTATAACGTCCCTCTCAGGAGCTCGCACTGATAGTCCTGATACCCGAACTTCACTATTGCCATTATGATAGCACGGAGGTTCTTGAGGGTTTTCTCTGACAGTGGCTTTTTCTGCCCTGACGCTTCGTTAAGAAGGCTTTGCCAGTCCCTCAATGTCATTTTGCATATTTTCTTGGAACCGCACACAGGGACGATGTAGAGTCGTATATAGCACTCATACTGTTCATAGGCTGCGGAGTGTTCGCCTTTTCTCATTTTAACATCTTCAAGGTATTGCTTGCAGACCGTTAAAACGGACTTTTCTCCCGAAGCCTCACCATAGTACCAATTATCGTACTTTTGTATGACTTCTTTCCGTCCCTTCGGTCCAGGTGTCTTGGATGAAAAGGAATATCTCTTCCCATCTTTCTGAACCTGTATTCTCCAGCGCTGACCATCCCACTTAGGACTGTTCATCGTTATTCTCCTCTTCCTTCTTTTGTAACTCAGCCAGATACTTGATATAAGTCATGGCCTGTTCCTGGTTCCTGTCTGACAGTTTGGAGAACTCCATCCATAGATCAGCTCTGATATTCAGTCCACCGTGAAAAGCACCGGACGGGAGAGTGTCTTCGCCTATTACAGAAATAATAGGCATATTCTTCGTAGATCCACCAGCTATGACATGAACTTCATCAACCATATCATCCGCTATGAACAGTTCGAGAGGACTT
>Ga0265299_10002495_pt1 | contig 18846 bp, 12 predicted proteins | sample AusTroGonzalo_MG_4_FD_193485 | JGI IMG/M metagenome (GOLD analysis project Ga0265299, IMG submission 193485) | Bovine rumen microbial communities from tropical cattle in Woodstock, Queensland, Australia - Gonzalo_02 | ecosystem: Host-associated > Mammals > Digestive system > Stomach > Rumen ... | reverse complement strand
ATGTGGTCGAAGATGTGGATAAGGTGGCTGCAACGACTGCCTGTCTGTTCTTCGGGTACTTTGACGGGGCTACCACTATTTCTGAATCTTGTGGCGGAGGTGGCGGTAATAACGAACTGCCCAAGAAAAAGGATGACGAGGACGAACTGTCCTTTGCCAAGCGATGTCACCAGATGGCCAAGGCTATGCATGCACCAAAGTATAGGCTCAGGAGATAACAGAACTAATGTAGCTATCGAATTCAGGATCAGATGTCTTTGGATGTTGGGAGAATAATAATAGGGATTTTTAGAGTATATTTGTTTGGGAATTAAATCATAAAATCAGCCCTCTAATAATCAATACGTTACGTTATAATTGAGCATTATTTGAAGAAAAATTTCCAAGAATCTTGCCCAATTCAAAAAATAGTTGTATCTTTGCACCGTGAAACTTCGCAAAAATTGGAGAAATACGATGAGTACGATAGAAGAATTGCGGAAACTCCGTGAGCGTGAAGACCACGTAGAGTTCAAGAAGGCAGAGCATAACTACCCGTTTGCTGGAGGCCAGAAAACCGACCCTCGTGACCGTAGGCATTGTGTGTTAGGATATGTTGTCGCCTTGGCTAATGAGAAAGGTGGCCGTTTGGTTCTTGGTATGGCTAATGCCTATCCCCATGAGGTTGCTGGGAGTGACTTTGCTGAGAATGAGACAGGCAATCTTGAAGACGAAATTTATAAGCGTCTCCATATACGTGTTCGTACCGAAGAACTGTATGACGAGAAGCAACGTCGTGTCCTTGTCATCAATGTACCTTCTCGTCCTGTTGGTAAGGCACTTCGTTTCGAGGGTGTTCCCTTGATGCGAGTAGGCGAAAGTCTGCGTGAGATGGACGATGCTGAATACTTCTCCATCATTTCCGAGCAAGACCCAGATTTTTCATCCCGTATCTGTGAAGGGCTTACGACTGAAGACCTTGATGCTGAAGCTGTAGAAAACATGCGCAAACTCATTGCTGACAAGCAGAAACGGGCTGATGCGAATACCATTCCTTTGCAACAATTGTTGAAAGACCTGTTGCTGATTGATGATGATGGCAATCTGAAATATGCGACTCTTTTGTTGTTGGGAAAGTCTGAAGCCATCAATCGTTATCTGCCACAGGCTAATGTTGTGATAGAATACAGAACCAGTCAAAGCCAAGTACGCTACAGCGCCCGTCAGGAATACCGTCTGCCGTTGTTCGTTGCTATTGAAAAGATATGGGAATACATTAACCAACCTGCTTGCAATCCGCTACTACACATCAATGATCTACCTCGCATCCTCGATTGTCCGGCATTCAACAAAGAGACTATTCGTGAGGCCCTTATTAACGCTATGATTCACCGTAGCCTGCAGATGGGGTCTGACATTTTCATCCATCTTTATCCTGATATGGTGGAAATCTCTAACCCTGGCGGATTCCCATACGGCGTGAACATTGGCAATATCCTTACCGTCAACAGTTCGCCCCGTAGCCGTCTGATGGCCGAAGTAATAGAGAAAACTGGGTTGATAGAGCGAAGCGGACAGGGCGTTGACATCATGTTTACCAATTGCATCAAGGAGGGCAAACCGCTTCCTGACTACTCCTATTCTGACGATTATCAGGTGGACTTACGCTTCTACGGTGAAATCCCTGACGATGCCTTCTACCTCTTTGCCCAGGATATTTGCCATGCCCCCGAACTCGAAAGTCAGATGAACACATTCGACTGGCTGACGCTTCACTATATCTGGAAAGGCAATGCAGAGGCTGTCTATAAGGAGAGTTGCCCGAAATTAATAGAAATGGGCTTGATTGCAGAAGATGCGTATTTTGGATATGTCCTTTCCACCCGCTATCTGCTTTATAAACCGCATGTAAAATCTGTAGTCGGGCAATATGACATCAATCATATCCAAATAATATATCATGTGATTCGGCGTAACGGCGATGCATCCATGAGCGACTTTGTGGCAGCATTCGACGGCATCCTGACACAAAAGCAAGTGCGTAACCTCATCGAAGGTCTCTGCAAGACACCACTGATTGCATCACATGGTAATGCACGGGCAACGAGATATAACTGGGTAAATAGTAACACTTAAACTAAACAAAATATGCGACAAAGATTCATCTATTTATTTGTACTGGCTATGGTACTTGCCTCTTGCTCTGGAGACAAGGCGAAGTATCGTATCGGAATATCGCAGTGTTCGGAGGACATCTGGCGTGAGAAGCAGAATGCTGAGCTGCGCATGGGGGCTTATTTCCATGATAATGTGGAACTGAAGTTTGCTGCGGCCTACGATAGCGACGAGCGTCAGGTGCAGCAGATTGACAGCCTCGTGAATGACGGCATCGATCTGCTGGTTGTGGCACCCAATCAGGTGCAGACCATCTCGCCAGCCATCGACCGAGCCTACGACAAAGGCATCCCCGTCATTGTGTTCGAGCGCAAGACCAGTTCACAGAAATATACAGCCTTTATCAGTGCTGACAACTACGAGATGGGCCGGGTGATAGGTGAGTATATTGTCTCTCGGCTTCATGGACAGGGAACGGTGTTAGAGATAAAAGGATTGGAAGGCTCGTCGCCCGCCATTGAGCGTCACAACGGTTTCATGGACGCCATCAAGGATGCACCCGGCATCAAGGTAGTGGCTTCGCTGCAAGGCGACTGGACAGAGCCGACGGCATACGAGACCAACCGGCAGTGGCTTGCTAATAATAAAGATGTAAGCATCGACTTAGTGTTTGGCGCAAACGACCGTACGGCTATGGGAGCAAGAAAAGCTTTCACTAACACCAATCACCCAACACCCAACACCCTTTATTGCGGCATCGATGGTTTGCCGGGAGAGAATGGCGGTATCCAACTGGTGCGCGACTCTTTGCTTGACGCTTCGTACATCTATCCCACACACGGTGACCAGATTATCGATTTGGCCGTCCGTATCCTTGAGGGCAAGCCCTACGACAAGGAGACGCTGATGATGTCGGCCCTCGTCACCCGCGACAATGCCAAGGTGTTACTGATGCAAAGTGAAGAACTGATGCGACAGGCTGACCGTCTGGATCAGTTACATGACAAAGCCGACAACTACCTGCACGAACTTGACACCCAGCACGTCATCAACTGGCTTGCCCTCGGCATTATCATCCTCTTGGTTGTAGTGTTCGTGCTGTTCTACCTCTATCATTTACGGAAAATCAGTATGCAACGGGAGCGTGTGGTGAGTACGCTGTGGAATATGGGGGAAGCCCCCTCTACGGCCCCCGAGGGGGCTTCTATAGTCCTAAACACAGAAACTGCCCTTGGCTCTTCTCCAGAAACCGACACGAACAAACAGTCTGACGAAAAAACTATTGAAGCCCCCTCGGGGGCCGTAGGGGGGGCTTTTGTTGCCCGCTTCCGCGAGGCCGTCGAGGCCCGCTTGGCCGACAGCGACCTTTCAGTCGATGACCTGGCTGCCGACATGGCGCTTAGTCGTGTGCAGCTCTATCGCAAGGTGAAAGCCGTTACAGGCTCGTCGCCCGTCGAATTGCTGCGTACCGCCCGTCTGAACCGTGCCTACCAGTTGCTGCTCACTACCGATAAGAGCGTCTCCGAGGTCGCGTATGCCGTAGGCTTTACTGCCCCCTCCTATTTCACCAAATGTTTTAAGGAAGAGTACGGCATGGTGCCGGGAGACGTGAGAAAATGAAACAGTATTTATTCCTGTGTATAGCCTTGGCTGCTACAGTCTGCAAGGCCTCGGCTCAACAAAAGGCCGTAGAACAGATTTGCATCACGGTGGATTCGATGCTGAACGCTCAGCGGAAGGTGACGGCCCATATAACGATGGACGGTTACGACGGTCCCATCGGCATCAAGCTGCGTGGCAACAGTTCGTTGGGTTTCAATCAGAAGAAATACACTATAGAACTGCGCGACGAACAGGGCCGCGATGTGGAGGCTCCGGTTCTAGGCATGCCCGCCCACAGCGACTGGGTGCTGCTGGCCCCCTACAGCGATGTGTCGGCGGTGCGTGACCCGCTGGCGTTCCAGCTCTGGCGCGACATGGGGCACTGGGGACCGCGCACACGCATGGTTGAACTGACGATGAACGGCGAATATAGGGGCATCTACATCCTGTCGGAGGCCATCAAGCGTGGCAAGGATCGTGTAGATATAGCCAAGCTGAAGAAGAGCGACACGAAGGGACGCGACGTGACGGGCGGCTACCTGCTACGCATCGACTCCTACAACGAGGACGATGCCACCTTTACGTCGAAAGTGCCAGGAATCGGCGAGGGAAACATGTCGAGCCAGGTCATCTGGTCGTGCATCTATCCTAAGAAAAAGAACCTACAGCCAGAGCAGTTCGACTATATCCGCAACTATGTGGACACGGTGGAGCAGGTAATTCAGTCCGCCTCTTTCGCTGACCCCGAGTGCGGTTATGCCCGTTACATCGACGTGCCCTCTTTCGTAGACTACTTTATCCACACGGAGCTGAGCCTCAATGCCGACGGCTACAAACGCAGTGCCTATTTCTACAAGGAGAAGCAGAACGCCGATGGTACGGGTGGCAAGCTGGTGGCAGGCCCCGTATGGGACTATAACCTGGCCTACGGAAACGCGAACTTCGCCAACGCCGACAATCCGGAGGCATGGAACTTCGAGGGAGCAAGCAACAACCCCACACCCGCGATGTGGCAGCGACTGCTGCAGGACCCAGCCTTCCGCAAGGCGGTGAAGAAGCGCTACAAGGCACTGCGCAAGGACGTTCTGAGCAACAAGACCATCAACGCCTACATCGCCCGTCACGCCAAGCTGTTGGCCCCCTGTATCAAGCGTCATTTCGAGAAATACCCAGAGTTGCTCGTTACAGAGGAAGAGAAGGCACAGTTTAAGCCACACTCCTTCGGTGCCTTCCCGCCGTTGGGCGATTTTCCAATGCCAGACTCCATTCCTCCGTTTCCCGGTGGATTCCTACCGTTGGGCGATTTTCCAATGCCGGACTCCATTCCTCCGTTTCCCGGTGGATTCTCGCCGATGGGCGAATTCGGAGGCTTCAGCGCTTTCAATTCCGTTGGAATGTTTGCAGCCTACCGAGTCAGCTCTTACGACGAGGAGATCGAGACCTTGAAAGCTTGGCTTGCCAACCGTTTGGCCTTCCTCGACCACAACATTGAGCGTTTCGACAAGGACTGGGAACCCCGCATCCAAGAGCTGAAAGAAATCAAGATGCAGCAGTTCCCCGGTGGTTTCCCTTTCCCATTCCCTACGAACTAAATAATTCACCTATAGTTATCTATTGTGTTCGCCAGGTTGTTGGAGCCACCAGAAAACGAATAAGAATAATCGTTCATTCCATCGCAAAAATGTTACATTGCAACATATTTTGCACGGAGTGAACGATATTTTTACGCCTCACGGTGAATAAGTTGGTACTTTTGCAGCAGATTTCTGTAACATTAGTATTAACTTAAAACGTAAAGCAAATGAAACAAACGAAACGATTCATTCTGAGTTTCCTCTCGCTGATGCTAAGTGCAATAATGTACGCGCAAAGTGAGATTACGGGAACAGTGGTCGATGAAACCGGCGAAGGAATCATCGGGGCCACGGTGAAGGAGAAGGGGACGGCCAACGGTTCGGCCACCGACTTCGATGGCAACTTCAAGCTGAAGGTGAAGGCGGGCACGACGCTCGTCATCTCCTACGTGGGCTACCAGACCATGGAGGTGGCTGCCCAGAACGGCATGAAAGTGCAGATGGTAAGCGACGAGCAGATGCTCAAGGAAGTGGTGGTGACGGGCTACCAGGTGCAGCGCAAGGCCGACCTGACCGGCTCCGTCGGCGTGGTGGAGACAAAGGACTTCAAGGCCGGCGACACCGACCCCATGTCCTCGCTGCAAGGCAAGGTGCCCGGCATGACCATCACCAGCAGCGGCTCGCCGTCACAGGATGCCAATGTGCGCATTCGTGGTATCGGCTCCATGGGCGGTTCCAGCACAACGCCGCTCTACATCGTCGATGGCGTGCCCTACAGCGGATCGCTCAACAACCTCAACGCATCCGACATCGAGACGATGCAGGTGCTGAAGGATGCCGCCTCGGCCAGCATCTACGGTAGCCGTGCCGCAAACGGCGTCATCGTCATCACTACCAAGAAGGGCAAGAAGGGCGACAGAATCAACATCGACTTCAATGCCTCCGTCTCTATGGCCTGGATGACACAGAAGATGAAGCTGTTGAACAGCCAGCAGTATGCCACAGCCCTCGTGCAGGCAGCCCTCAACGACGGCAAGAACCCTGCCGACTACGCGCAGAACTACGGTCTGAGCATCAATGCTGCCGGCGGCACTCCCATCTCCGTCTATAACCCTGCCACGGGCGGCATGGAGCAGTACACCGTGGGAGGCTTCTACGACGGCTTCATGAACGCAAAGAAGACCATGCCTTACAGCGACACCGACTGGGTGGACGAGATTGGCCGCACGGGCGTGACGCAGAACTATGACCTCGCCCTCTCCAACGCCTCGGAGAAGTCATCGACGCTCTTCTCCTTCGGCTACAAGAAGGCCACGGGCGTGCTGAAATACACCGACTTCGAGAACTTTTCCGCTCGTATGAACAGCACGTACAAGCTGAACAGCATCGTCAGCGTGGGCGAGAACGCCACCTTCTCCTATTCTAATAATGTGGATTGCTATCCCATGGAGAACGCGCTGAAGATAGCGCCCACACTGCCTGTCTATGAGACCGATGGCGAGACCTTCTCAGGTCCCGTGGGCGGCATGAGCGACCGCCAGAACCCGCTCCGCGAACTCTACCACAACAAGGATAACCGCCTGAAGAAGTGGCGCATCTTTGCCAATGCCTACTTGGACATCACACCGATAAAGGGTATGCTCTTCCGCTCCAACTTCGGTATCGACTACACCAACGGCTATATCCGCTCGCTGCAGCACACCTGGGAGAGCGACGTGGTGAAAAACAACACCAACGCCAGCACCATGTCGCAGAACCACAGCACAAAGTGGACATGGTCGAACACCCTGCAGTATAACTTCGACATCGTGAAGGGTCACAACCTCAATGTGCTGCTCGGCCTGGAGACCCACCGCGACGATGGCATCGATTTCTCGGCCCGCCGCACCGACTACCCACTGGAGACCTACGACTACATGTGGCCCAGTGCCGGCACGGGAATACAGACCGTCACCGGTGCCGGTGACTCCTACAAGCTGATGTCCTACTTCGGCAAGATAGACTACAACTGGAACGACCAGCTGCTCGCCTCGTTCACCCTGCGCCACGACGGCTCCAGCCGCTTCGGTTCCAACCATCAGTATGGTACATTCCCCTCCGTGTCGCTCGGTTACCGTCTCTCCAAGCATATCGAGGCCGACTGGCTGCGCGACTGGAAGATACGCGCCAGCTACGGTGTGACGGGTAACCAGGGCATGAACTCCAATACCGCCCACTACGGACTCTACATGGCCGACTACGGCTCAACGCGTGAGAACTCTACGGCCTACGACCTCAACCTGCAAGGCTCTGGCACTCTGCCTTCGGGCTACTACAAGCACCAGTCGGCCAATGAGGACCTGAAGTGGGAGCAGTCGTCACAATGGAACTTCGGTACCGATTTCTCGCTCTTCAACAACGAACTCTACGGCTCTTACGACCTCTTCTTCAAGGAGACCAAGGACATGCTCGTGCAGCCCGCCTTCCTCGGGGCCATCGGCTTCGGAGGACAGACATGGATCAACGGTCCGACGCTGAAGAACTGGGGTATGGAGTTCAACCTGGGCTACCGCCACAAGACCTCCTACGGTCTGTCTTACGACATCAATGGCAACCTCGACTTCTTCCGCTCGAAGGTGACCTATCTGCCCGAAAAGTCGAAGAACAGCTACGAGCATAACGATTATCACAACCTGGCACAGGACGAGAAAGCCTACGGCTCGCTCATCGGCTACGTCGTAGAGGGACTTTACCAGAGTCGTGAGGAGGTGCTTTCCCGTGGTCAGGCTGGCGCCCGCGTCGGCGGTCTGAAGTATGCCGACCTCAACGGCGACGGCAAGATCAACGAGGCCGACCGCACTTGGATCTTCAACCCCGTGCCCGACTTCTCGTGGGGTCTCAACATCGCCCTGGGCTATAAGGACTTCGACTTCACCATGTTCTGGCAGGGCGTGGCAGGCGTCGATGTCATCAACAACCAGAAATACCAGACCGACTTCTGGAGCATCACCGATGCCGGCTCGAACAAAGGCGAGCGCCTTATCAATGCCTGGACTCAAGCCAACAGCAGCTCCGACATCCCTGCGCTGACCACATCCAACGGTGCCGACGAGGGCCGCATGTCGTCCTATTTCGTGGAGAGTGGTTCCTATGCCAAGCTGCGCACACTGCAGTTGGGCTATCAGCTGCCCACGACGCTCGTCAAGAAGCTGCTCCTGCAGAAAGCACGCCTTTACCTCTCTGGCGACAACCTCTGGACCATCAAGTCCTCGTCGCTGACCTGCTCCGACCCGGAGAACACCGCATGGGCCTATCCACACACCGCTTCATTCACCTTCGGAATACAAGTGGGATTCTAAAAGCCCCCTCCCTGGCCCTCCCCGAGGGGAGGGAATAGTTACTAAAACCGTTTGAATATCAACAATCAATAATTTCCTTACTTATGAAAAAGAACATTGCGAAATATATCATTTGCATACTAACTGCTCTCCCCCTCGGGGGAGTCGGAGGGGGGCTTCTCACTTCCTGCAGCGTCGATGACGTGAAGCCCCAGGGCACGCTCGACGAAGAGACGGCGGCCTCCAGTCCCGACAAGCTCGTCACCGCTGCCTACGCCATGCTCGGCAACGACTGGTATTCCTATCCCTTCAACCTCTGGCCATACGGCGACATGAGTGCCGACGACTGCCTGAAGGGCGGCTCCGGCGAGAACGACACCGGCTATCACCCCATGGAGATATTCTCCACCCTGCAGCCCGACCGCGGCGAGTTCGACGAGTTGTGGTATCACCTCTACACCGCCGTCTCACGCTGCAACCGTGCCATAGAGTCCATCAACAAGATGGAAACGCCCAGTGCGGAGATGATGGCCGAGGTGCGTTTCCTCCGCGCCCACTTCTACTATAAGCTACAGCAGATGTGGTACGAGGTGCCCTTCATCACCGAGGGCATGGACAATGCCGCTATCGAGGCTACGCCACAGAGCACCCACGACCAGATCATGCAGCAGATCATCAACGACTTCCAGTATGCCTACGAGAACCTGTCCGAGGCTGCCCCTGGCACCACAGGCCGTGCACACAAGGTGGCTGCCGCTGCCTATCTGGCAAAGTGCTATCTGAACTGGGCTTACGGCGACGGCTACGAGGCCAGCACGGGCTACGACCATGTGGACCAGACGAAGATACAGAAGGTTATCGAATATACGGAGGTGGTGAAAAACTCGCCTTACGACTACCTCGAAACCTACGGCCACATCTTCCTCCAGGACTATGCCAACTCCAAGGAGAGCATCTTTGCCGTTCAGCACTCCAACAAGGCCGACGACGGAACGATGTACGGACGTGCCAACTGGTCGAACATGCTCAACGGCGTGTGGGGCATCTGGTCGTGCGGATGGGACTTCCACAAGCCCTCGCAGAACCTCGTCAATGCCTTCAAGACCCGCAACGGCCTGCCTATGGACAACTTCGACGAAGACCACAACGCCATCGTAGTCAACGGTGCCGACGCGAAGTACAAGTACGATCCGCGCCTCTTCCACACCGTCGGCATGCCCTCCTATCCCTACAAGTATGAATCGCAGTACACCCTCACCAAGGCCAACAGCCGCACGCCCAACACCTACGGCTATTATTGCTCGATGAAGGAGGTGCCGCAGCGCTCAAAGGGTGAGGACTACGACAACCCCTGGCAGGCCTTCGGCGTGAACGACTACGTGCTGCGCTATACCGACGTGATGCTGATGCGTGCCGAGGCTCTCATCGAAAAGGGCGACCTGAACGGCGAGGCCCTGCAGATCATCAACGACATACGCAGCCGTGCCAAACGTGACATCAGCGGCACATCGCTCATTGGCTATGCCAAAGACCAGTGCGACATCAGCCTCTACGGCTCCTTCGCCTCGAAAGACGACGCCCGTAAGGCACTGCGCTGGGAGCGCCGTGTGGAGCTGGCCATGGAGGGTCACCGCTTCTTCGACCTGCGCCGCTGGGGACTGCTCTCCACCACGCTCAACAAGTACTTCGAGACGGAGAAAACCGACGAATACGACGGACAGACCTACGCCCTCTACTACAAGGATGCTTTCTTCACCGCTGGCAAGAACGAGTACTTCCCCATCGCCAACAACCAGATGAATTACGTACAGGGACTCTATCACCAGAATAAGGGATACTAAGAAGAATTGAGATTTGAGAATTGAGATTTATGATTACCAAGAATAATAAAAAGACAAGCCTTATGAAAAAAATATGTTCTTATGTTATTATGTCTAAATTCGTTCTTCTGTCGGCATTTGTCGTTTTGTCCTGCCAGGACCGCGACCTTCCCGGCTCAGGCGAGATGATGCTCAGCACTCCAGACGTGACAACGATAACGGGTGCAGCCACCGGTGACAATAATTATGACTATACGCTCTTATGGCCCGCAAGCAGCCAGGGTGCCGTGATGCAGGTGGCCGTCTATAAAAACGGCACACAGATGCAGGCACTCACACCCTGTCAGGGCAATACGTTTACGCTGAAGAACCTCGAGACCAAGCAGCTCTATGAGTTCCTCTTCAAGTATGCCGCCAACGACGCACTCTCCAACGGTGTGATGACCTCTTACACCCGTCCCGGTGCCACCGCAGCAAGCGACGTGAAGATGGAGCAGATAGACGTCAACGACGATGAGCACGACCTGCAGGTGACGTGGAAGGGCAGCGACGACGCTACGTCCTACATCCTGAAGCTCGTCAACGGCGATGGCTCGAGGGTAATTACCGAAACCGTCAACGGCACTTCCTATCTGCTGAAGGGAGTCGTGATGAAGGAGCGCTGGGAGGCCACTGTCATCGCCCAGAACAACGAGGGGCGAGCACTGCCCGTCCTGGCTTCGGCAAAGATTGGCGGCAAGATTCCCGCCTTCCTCTCGGAGTATGCCACCCCCGACGAACTCATTGCCAACGGCGATGACGACGAGGCCAGCGCATGGCTCTGGTTTGCCGAGAACTATCCCAAGGGCGAGTACGTCTATTTCGGCAACATCAACACCGTGGAGGACATCGAAGACTACCGCATGCTCTTCTGGCTGCGCGACCTTGAGACCGGCAACACCGATGACATCTGGAACTTCTCCGACGTCGCCCGCAACGCCGCACCCTGCATCGAGCAGTATGTGAAGAACGGCGGCAACCTGCTGCTCTGGCAGCACGCCGTGCCCTACATCGGCACCATCAACCGTCTCGCCACCTCGCTGCTGCGCGGCGTGAGCAACGCATTCGGTTGCGGAGCGGGAGGATGGAACGGCGACGTGTGGAAGATGGGCGTATGCCTGAACACCGGCTCCTTCTACAAAGACCTGAGTACCCACGCCATCTACGAGGGCATACAGACTGAGAAGCTGAGCGAAGCCTGCCCCGTGGCTATCGCCATGAAAGGTGCCGGATGGACAGAGGACCACAACTGCCTCTTCTTCGACATACCCACAAAGCTGACCGGGCTGGACAACACCTCAGAGGAGTGCTACAACGTGCTGACCAACGACTACGGCATCTATCCCCTCGGCACATGGGACAGCCAGGCCGCATGGGTGTCACAGCTCAATGTCTGGGAGGCCAAGGGTGCCGACAAGGCTCCCGAAGGATTCCAGAAAGGATGCGGCACAGTGCTCTGCATAGGCAATGGCGGTTGCGAGTTCTCCATGAAGAACGAGGACGGCTCGCCCGACAAGAGTGCCACGCCGAAGAACAACTCCTGCCAGCAGAACATCCTGAAACTGGCCAAGAACAGCGTCCAGTACCTGATGTCAATATAACGGTTGTTATCAGAATTCCGCCCAAGCCTTCTCTCTCGGAGGCTGGGCGGTTTTTTGTAGCATTTCTTACAAATTTGTTGCAATGAACGTTTTTTCTTAATGATTGTATCATTAGTTACAGTGTAATAGGGAGAAAAAGATTAATTTTGCAGCAGATTTTTTAATAACTAAAGACTAAGCAAGTATGAAAAGAGTATTGATGACAATGATGGTGGTGATGACGCTCGCGATGGCCAAGGCTCAAGTGACGCCGATGGTGCTGGGCGAAAACCACGCGATGGTGAGAATCGGGGATTTCAAATCCCCTCAAACAAAGAAGTATCTGCTGCTTCCCGTGCAGGAGAAAGAGGAGAATGCGAACATCGCGGTGCTCAATGAGCGGAACGAGTTGGTGAAGCGGCTGAACGTAAGGCTGGCTGTGAACAAGGTGGACTACTATGTACCCTTAGAACTGAAGCATGGCTACAAGTTGATGGATATTACCTTCCATGGTGATCGCCGACAGACGGGGGCCGTGAAGGATTTCGTATGTTGGAAGGAAACTAGGTTCTCCGACACCTTCGACACCACGAACCGCGAACGTTTCCGCCCGCTGTATCACCATACACCGCTCTACGGATGGATGAACGATCCCAACGGCATGTTCTACAAGGATGGCGTGTGGCACCTGTACTATCAGTATAACCCGTATGGAAGCCAGTGGGAGAACATGACGTGGGGACACTCCACGTCACGGGATTTGGTACACTGGGAGGCGCAGCCGTTAGCCATCGAAAGCGACTGGTTAGGGACTATCTTCTCAGGTTCCTGCGTGACCCGTGGCGACGAGGTGGTGGCCATCTACACCTCGGCAGGTCATCATCAAACGCAGTCGATAGCCATTTCCAAGGACAACGGCCAGACATTCACAAAGTATGAAGGCAACCCCGTGCTGACAAGCGATGTGCCTGACTTCCGCGACCCGAATCCTTTCTGGAACGAGGACATCAAGGCCTGGAACATGATCCTGGCCGTGGGGCAGGAGATGCGCATCTACTCGTCGAAAGATTTGAAGGAATGGAAGGAAGAGTCTCGCTTCGGTCTGGGCTATGGCAATCATGACGGAGTGTGGGAGTGTCCAGATTTGTTCAAACTGGAAGCCCCCCTTTCGCCCCCCGAGGGGGGCACGATAGACCAGACCTCAAGGGGCAAAACTATAGTAGCCCCCTCGGGGGCTGAAGGGGGGGCTAAGTGGGTCTTGTTGTGCAACATCAACCCGGGCGGGCCGTTTGGCGGAAGCGCTACGCAGTACTTTGTAGGGCAGTTCGACGGACACAAATTTACCTGCGAGTCGAAGCCCGAAGTAACAAAGTGGCTCGATTATGGTAAGGATCACTATGCCACGGTGTCGTTCTACAACGCGCCAGACAATCGCCGCACGGTGTTGGCGTGGATGTCGAACTGGCAGTATGCCAATCAGGTGCCTACGCAGCAGTTCCGATCAGCAAATAGCATTCCTCGCGACCTCGGACTCTTTGAGTATAAGGGAGAAAACTACGTCAGCGTCGTGCCCTCCCCAGAGATGCTGGCCGTGCGTGGCACAAAGGTGAAGCAACCCACGGAAGCCTGTGAGATTGTCATCGACGTGAAGAAGCAGACAGAGATAGTGCTGTCGAATGCGAAGGGCGAGCAGGTCACGATGACCTACGACGGTCAGAAGCAGACGTTTACGATGGACCGCACGAAGAGCGGAGACGTGAGCTTCAGCCCAGACTTCCCCTGTGTGACCGAGGCTCCAACCTATGGCATCATCAAGCAGCTGCGCTTATTCATCGACCGCTGTAGTATCGAGGCCTTCGATGCCGACGGCAAGATGGCCATGACCAACCTCGTGTTCCCCTCCGAGCTCTATAATAATATAAAGGTAAAGGGGGGCAAGGCCACCATTTATGAAATAAAGTATTAACAATAAGAAACGAATGGAGGTTTTAAGGAAACGAATTAATCTAATTTAAATTAATTTTATCCACGAATTATTCTTAATATAATCTTCAATAAGATAATTAATATAATTCGTGATTAAAATTAAGACCAATTAGGATAATTCGTTTCTAAAAAAAGAAGCTTCGTTTCTACCAAAAGTAATTCATTTCCGTTATGGGTAATCAAAACAAATCTCTTTATCTCGTTCCCGTGATGCTCTGCTTTTTCTGCATGGGTTTCGTGGATCTGGTGGGCATCGCCTCCAACTATGTGAAAGAAGACCTGGGGCTGACGGACTCCGTGGCCAATGTGTTCCCCTCGCTCGTGTTCTTCTGGTTCCTTATCTTCAGTGTGCCCACGGGTATGCTGATGAACAAGATCGGTCGTAAGAAAACGGTACTGCTTTCGCTCATCGTCACCGTCGTGTCGCTGCTTCTGCCGCTCTTCGGCGAGAACTTCGGCATCATGCTCGTGGCTTTCTCGCTGTTGGGTATTGGTAATGCACTGATGCAGACATCGCTTAACCCGCTGGTGTCGACCGTGATGGGTGGCGGCAATCTTGCCTCGACGCTCACCTTTGGACAGTTCATCAAGGCCATCGCCTCCTTCTCGGCTCCTTATCTTGCCATGTGGGGCGCCACGATGGTCATCCCTGAGTTCGGGCTTAACTGGCGCGTGCTCTTCGGCATCTTCTTCATTGTCGGCGTGCTGTCAACGATACTGCTGTTTGTGACACCCATTGAGGAGGCCCCCCTTTCGTCCCCCGAGGGGGACACAATAGACCCAACCACCGGCAAAACTATAGAAGCCCCCTCGGGGGCCGTAGGGGGGGCTTTCCTTGGCTGCTTCAAGCTGTTGGGCACGCCCATTGTACTGCTGTCGTTCCTCGGCATTATGTGCCATGTGGGCATCGACGTGGGTACGAACACTACCGCTCCGAAGATTCTGATGGAGCGTCTGGGCATGACGCTCAACGAGGCCGCCTTTGCCACCTCGCTCTACTTCATCTTCCGTACCATTGGCTGTCTCACTGGCTCGTTCTTCCTGCGTATGCTGAAGATGCGGACGTTCTTCATCATCAGTGTGGTGATGATGGCCCTGTCGATGTGCGGCCTGTTCTTCGGCACAGAGCAGTGGATGCTCTACGCCGCCATCGCCCTCGTTGGCTACGGTAACTCGAACATCTTTTCTATGTGCTTCGCCACCGCCCTTGAGTCGATGCCCACGAAGCAGAACGAGGTCTCTGGCTTGATGATCATGGGCCTTTTCGGCGGCACCATCTTCCCGCTCTTTATGGGCTTGGCCAGCGACGCCATGGGACAGGCCGGTGCCGTGTTGGTGATGGCTGTGGGTGTGGTATATTTGTTCACTTACATCAAACAATTAAATCTGAAATCTCAAACCTCAAATCTCAAATCAAATGAATAAGCGTTATGTAGTAGGACTCGGAGAAGTCCTGTGGGATGTACTTCCCGAAGGTAAGAAACTGGGGGGCGCCCCCGCCAACTTTGCCTATCATGCCGGGCAGTTCTTAGGCATGGACAACACCATCGCCGTCAGCGCACTCGGCGAGGACAAACTGGCCGAAGAGACCATCGAGGCCCTGAAGGAGCACGGCCTGAACGATCTGCTGCCTCGCGTACCTTATCCCACTGGCACCGTGCAGGTGCAGCTCGACGAACAGGGCATTCCCACGTATGATATCAAGGAAAACGTGGCCTGGGACAACATCCCCTTCGATGAAGATATTGCACAGATTGCCCGCAACTGTCGCGCCGTCTGCTTCGGCTCATTAGCCCAGCGCAACGTGGTGAGCCGCGAGACCATTCAGAAGTTCCTCGACGCCACACCCGCCGACTGCCTGAAGATCTTCGACATCAACCTGCGCCAGCAGTTCTATACGCAGGAGATCCTGCGCGAGTCGTTCCAGCGTTGCAACATTCTGAAGATTAATGATGAGGAACTGGTGCTTATCGGCCGCATGTTTGGCTATCCCGGTCTCGACATCGAGAACAAGTGTTGGCTTATCCTGGGCAAGTACAATCTTGACATGCTCGTACTCACCTGCGGCACCAACGGCAGTTACGTATTCACCCCTGGTCACGTCTCCTTCCAGGAAACGCCTAAGGTCAAAGTGGCCGACACCGTCGGCGCCGGCGACTCCTTCACCGGCTCGTTTGTGGGCAGCATCCTCAACGGCAAGTCCGTGCCTGAGGCCCATCGCACCGCTGTTCAGGTCTCCGCATACGTCTGCACCCAGAACGGTGCTATGCCCACCTATCCAGATGAACTGCTGAAATAAAGAAATCCTATTTCATTCCGCTCGAGGATGCTCGCTTTCTAGCGCTCCGTAGGTGCTCAGGTGCTTCGCGGAGGTCTTGCAAAGAACGCCAGAACACATACCATGTTTGTTCTGGCGTTTTTAGTGCAAATTTAGTAGCCTATAAATGTACGTACCATGGCGATGTCAGTATGCAATCCTGATATTACATTTTGCGCCCGTGTCCGTGCCTATGATGTGAATTATGCGTTTTTTTATTGCTCAAAGATAAATTTTTGTTCACGAACACCGTCGGATGTGCATTGTAGAAATGCCCTCTGTCATAGTGAGCGTACACAGCGAATGTCCATCTACCAGCCTTCCAAGCCACGGGGCGATAGAAGTGGTTCAGTGCTACATACTTGTCATACTGCCACGGAGTGAGCACGAAGCGGAGGTCTGCGTTACGACGATCCCACCAGATGCCAAATACGTCACCATGTCCGTTCAGGCTCATCAGGTAGTCGAGGTTGATCTCATAGACTGCCTCATACTGTGCAGCGGTAAGGTTCAGCTCATAAGCCATCTTGTCGCTCAGGAACAGAGCCTCGTGCTTTGCTGCGTTGTAGCTCATTGCGTTGGCCGAGATAGTCATGACCATCATCACTGCCAGGATCATCATCTTCTTCATATCTTAATCTCCTATCTTTAAAGAGTTAAACACTTTGTTTCTTATTCACGGTGCAAAGATCGGTACTTTTTGCCTGTTTTGCAAAGGATAAACTCTAAAGATGAGGAAGGAAAACCCTAAACTTGCATAGGTATTTCCCCTTCCAATATTGTCCTCTTCTCAGATCAATTGAATGTGGTAATCAACAATTGTAAACGGTATTACAGTTCATATTATTTAGCATAGTTCTTCAGAAGAGCATCGCGAACAAACAGTAAACGTCCTTGACTATTACTCCCATTTTTAATATGGGGATAGTTGTCTTTGATACGGCGCATGTGACTCTCAGATATGCCGAGAATATGCGCTGTTTCTTTAGCACTTACCATCTCTGTCGGTGGCTCCTTGTCCTCTTTCATCTTACGGAGGATAATGTTTGCAGTCTTTGCAGCAATTTGCTCCATTTGCTTGTCACTAAGAAATCTGAGATTATGGTGGTCTGATAACCTTCATATTAATATAAAAATGTACGCGCGCATTACATTTTCTCATTTATACCAGCCATTGCATCTACAACGGATTTTTCAACTACTTACAATAATAAGGCGTTGACAATCAGACACTAAAAAAGGGAACCGATTGGGCTCCCTTTGACGTTACTTGCGGAGAGTGAGGGATTCAAACCCCCGATACCCGAAAGGGGTATACCGGATTTCGAGTCCAGCGCGATCGATCACTCTGCCAACTCTCCGATTAAGTGTGAACCAAAGAACTTGTTCATTTGGCCGATTGCGGGTGCAAAGTTAATACAAATTTCCGATTCCACCAAATTTATCTGGGGTAAAAGTTGCCTAATGGCGACTTTTTATTCGAAAGAAAGTTTTTCCAACTTGCTACGAAGGCGTTCTGCCTCGCTCTTTCGGATGCTTAACTTAATCTCGCAGGTGTTGTCATAGGTTTGACTGACGATGCGCGGATTCATCTCCTTGACGATACGCATCACGTCGTTCATCATGGGGTAGGCAAAGGAGTAGGTGATGATTTCCTCCACCTGGCGCGTCTCGATCTCCGAGTGGGCAATGGCATCGGCAGCGGCTTCGCGATAGGCAATGATAAGGCCGCTGGTGCCCAGGTTCACGCCACCGTAGTAGCGAACGACGACGATAAGGATATCGGTGAGTTCGTTGGAGTTGATCTGGCCGAGAATGGGCTTACCTGCTGTGCTTGAGGGCTCGCCGTCATCGTTGGCGCGGAACTCCAGTCGCTCAGGGCCGAGCATATAGGCGTAGCAGACGTGGCGGGCATCGTAGTATTTCTTGCGGTAACCGGCAAGCAGGTCCTTGATTTCCTCTACTGACGATACATGATGGGCGAAGGCGAGGAACTTGCTACGCTTCTCGGTGTAGTAGCCCTCGCCTCCGGTCTTTATTGTGCGATATTCGTCAGTCATAATGATGGTTGCTGTGCACAGCAACATACACGACTAATTATTATACTCCTGCCAGCTCTTGATCTTCACATCTTCGAGGTTCATGGCGGTGAAGGCCTCGATGAAGGCCTTGGCCAGACGGACATTCGTCATCAGAGGAATGTTGTGGTCGATGGCACCGCGGCGGATCTTGTAGCCGTTGGTCAGTTCACGTGAAGAGTGGTTCTTTGGCACGTTGATGACCAAGCCCACCTTGTGCTGGCTGATGAGGTCCATCACGTTGTTGTCGCCGTCTTCATCAGGCCAAGCGACTGCGATAGCTTTCACGCCGTTATCGTTGAAGAACTTGGCTGTACCGCCTGTGGCATAGATGGTGTAGCCCTTCTTTGCCAGCTGCTGTGCAGGCTCAAGCAGACTAACCTTACCCTTGGCACCACCAGAAGAGATCAGCACGGCATCCTTTGGAATCGAATAACCC
>Ga0265299_10002494_pt1 | contig 18856 bp, 14 predicted proteins | sample AusTroGonzalo_MG_4_FD_193485 | JGI IMG/M metagenome (GOLD analysis project Ga0265299, IMG submission 193485) | Bovine rumen microbial communities from tropical cattle in Woodstock, Queensland, Australia - Gonzalo_02 | ecosystem: Host-associated > Mammals > Digestive system > Stomach > Rumen ... | reverse complement strand
GGGAGATCATCACGCCTCCCCATTTCCCCAGAATCTTGACCGGATTCCCTACAAGGATCGGCCTGTCGAAAACCTGGAAGAAGCAGGTATCGGCGCAAACAAGCGTTCCTTTCAACTTGTTGCCATCCTCATCCAGATAGGTATCGCCATTGAACACATAGGTGGTGCGGGTGCCTGCTTCAACGCCTGGCACTTCATCCATAAAGCCCACGGCAACAGCGCCGCTCACCTGGCCGTAATCTTTCTCCTCGCCTTGCATGGAATACCAGGTATTGATAGTGTACACCCGGTCGATATCCTTGTAGAAACTGTCGTAGGACAGCTCAAAGAACACCTTGGCAATGAGCACAATGCCCACAGCTAATCCCACACCCAGGGAAAGGACCTTGATTAGAATATCTGAGTTTTTCTTCATATATTTGCAGTACCCAAAGGGTCTGCCCCTTGTATGATTTGTTTTCTAACTACACACTAATGAAAAGGATCTGCAAGGGGCTTTCCCGTGTCTTAAAGTTCATTCTTCACGTCTGACACAATCTGACCGTCAAACAGGTCAATCGTCCGCTGTGCCTGAGCTGCGTCTTTCTGGCTGTGCGTAACCATCACGATGGTCGTGCCTTCGGCGTTGAGTTCCTTGAGCAGGTCCATCACTTCCTTGCCGTTCTTGGAATCGAGGTTACCCGTAGGCTCATCCGCGAGGATCAGCTTAGGACCTGCAACCACGGCACGGGCAATGGCCACGCGCTGCTGCTGGCCGCCGGAAAGCTGCTGCGGGAAATGCTGGGCACGGTGGCTGATGGCCATGCGCTTCATGATGTCCGTGACCTTCTGCTTGCGTTCGGCAGCGCTGATGTTCAGGTACCGAAGCGGCAGCTCGATATTCTCATACACATTGAGTTCGTCAATCAGGTTGAAGCTCTGGAACACGAAACCGATGTTGCCCTTGCGGAACTTGGTGCGCTCCTTCTCCTTGAGGTTCGCCACCTCGGTGTCCAGCAGTTTATAGCTGCCGCTGGTGGGATTGTCCAGCAGACCCAGAATGTTCAGCAGCGTGGACTTGCCGCAGCCCGAAGGGCCCATGATGGCGACAAACTCGCCGTCCTTGATTTCAAAGGAAACACCATTCAGTGCCGTGGTCTCGATCTCTTCCGTCCGGAAGACTTTGCAAAGGTTGGAAACTTTAATCATAATTATTTGATTTTTACTTTGTTATTATCATTAGAAAACTAATACATCACTATCACCATACGTATCATACCCGGATGTAATCACCTTTTCGCCAGGCTCCAGGCCTTCCAGGACCTCGTAGTACTGCGGATTCTGGCGGCCGATGCGGATTTCGCGTTTGACGGCCTTGCTGCCATCTTTGTTAACAACGTATATCCATTTTCCGCCGGTCTTCTGGTAGAAGGTGCCGCGGGGGATGATGACCGCCTCTTCGGGCTGGCCCAGCTGGAGGTTCAGGTAGTAGGTCTGGCCACTTCGGATATTGTCAGGCTGCTCGCCGTCAAACTTGAAATCGGCCTTGAACTTGCCCTCCCGCACTTCCGGATAGACTTTGCGAATGACAGTGGAGAAGGTCTCGCCCTGGCGCTCAAAAGTCGCCTGCAAGCCTTCGACTACACGGTCAATATAGTGTTCATCAATCTGTGCTTCTACTTTGTAGGTGCCCACGGAGTTGATCTGGCCGATTTTGGTGCCACTAGCGATGGACTGGCCCAACACCACATCCAGCAGACCCAGTTCACCGTCGATGGGGGCTTTGACTATGAGGTTGCTCTTGCGTTTGCGTATCATCTGCATATTGAGGAGCATGTTGTCCAGGGACTCTTCCATACGGTCAATCTGGGTGCCGCGGTAGAGGCTGTCCTGCTTGCTGCGCTCGCGGATTAGCTCATACTTCTGTTTGGCGAGGCGGTAATCTTCTTCGGCTTTCATATATTCCTCCTTGGCAATCAGTTTGTCCTCATAGAGGGCCTTCTGCTGCTCATAGGCACGCTTGAGCCGGTCCACCTGAATGCCGTACTCCAGCACGTTCTGGCGCACATCCAGCTTCTGCTGCTCCATCTGGATCTGCGTGTTGCGCAGAATGTTCTCCTTCTCTGCCAGTTCGGCTTCGGAGTTCAGGATCTGCAGGTCCAGATTGTCATTGTTCAGCACCAGGATGGCGTCCCCCGCCTTCACCGGCGAGCCCTCCTCAATGAGAATCTTCTCCACGATGCCGCCTTCCTGGGGACTCAACTGGATGGTGGTCATGGGCTGCACACGGCCGCTGATGCGGATATAGTCGTTGAATTCGCCTTTGACAGCATTGGCAATCGTCACGGTGTCCTTATCCACCCGTAGCGTCTTATTGTTGGGCCTGGCAATCAAATACACGATGAACACCAGCAGCAGGGCTCCCAACCACCACGGCAGCGCCTTCTTCGTAAAGGCTACTCGCCAACCTGTTTTCTTTTCGATAATCTTATCCATAGTGTTTGTATTATTCTACTGATTGATGTATTCCACTCCATTGTAATAGCGCACCACAGCGGCTTTGATGAGATACTTGAACAGGGAGTTCATCTCATCGGCCTGAGCCTTGAGGAAATTGTTGCTGGCGGTCTGAAACTCCAGCGGAGATATGAGGCCCTGCTCCAACTTTTTGAGGTTTAGGGTATAGGCCTCATTTTGGACTTCGGCCTTATTAAGGGCCTGCTGGTAGGCCGTGGCACTGCCGTCGCGGTCTTGAATGGCACGACGGACTTCGCTTGCCACATCCCGACGCTTCTGGTCCAGCTCGGCCGTAGCCTTGTTCAGCGCATTCCGCTTTTTGGAAATGCGGGAGGCCTTGGCTAGCCGGTCCCAGATGGGGATGGACAGGGAAAGTTGCACATATTCACCCATATTGTTGCGGAACTGCGTGCCGAAAGCAGCCGTAGCTTCGTTCGGATAAGTGAAATAGCTGGTACTCCATCCGCCATATAGGCCGATGGACGGCATTAGCTGCCATTTGGCAGAGGTGAGCTCCCGCCGGGCGTTGAGTTCTTTCCAGGAGGCGATGTTAACGCCCGGATTGTGATCCAGGGCGAAATCTACTACGGCATTTGTGGAGATGGGATCGACCTCCCATTCAGGCATGGACGTATCTATCGTCAATTCTTCATCCACCGGCCAAAACATAAGGTCGGCGAGCTTCATTTTCTCGCTCTCGTATTTGTTGAAGGTATTGGTGAGGTCATACTGGCGGTCAGCCAGGTCCGCCTTCATCTGGATGACATCGGCATGGCCCTTCTGCCCCAGTTCTTCCTGTCGCTGGGCCTTTTTTAAGGCAGCCTCGGCCGTGGCAACCTGCTCTTCGTAGACATCGGAGAGTCGCTTGTAATAGACCACGTTGTAATAGGCCTCCATCACGGCCAGGCAGATATCGGCCTCCACCTGCTTCTCCTGGGACTGGGCGATAAGAAGACCCGTCTTGGAGATTTTGTAATTGTTCACGGCCTTGAAGCCGTCGAAAAGGTCGTAGCCCGCAGTAACACTATAACTGTTATGGAACGACGTCGTCTGCATATACAGGTTGGTCTCCGGGTCGATGTTACGGCCAAAATTGTAGTACGCAACCGTCTGCGCATTGATTTGCGGGGTAAACAGCGCCAGGGCTGCATCCCTCCGGTCAATCTGCGCATCGCCAATCGCCGCCTGCTGGATCCGCATCTTCGTGGAATTGGACACCGCATAGGCCATGCAATCATGCAGCGTCATTACACCGCCGTCCTCCGGGGCTTGCGCATTCGCCGCAAACCCCAGAGAGGCTACACACAAAAACGATATAAAAAGTTTCCTGATCATCGTGTAAATCATTTTCACCATGCCAAATGCAAGCACTCTCCGTGCCAAACCATCTAACACATTGATTTACAGGAAAAACACAAAAGAACAAGGAGTGTAAAGTCTGTCAAAACTTTACACTCCCTTTACACTTTGGACTTTACACTTGCCGAATCTTACCGGAATACCAGCTGGAACACCGTCTGGTTTACATCACTCCGCACCAGGTCGATAGTGCCATTATGCTGCCGCATAATCTGGCGTGCCAGTGACAGGCCGATGCCGGATCCCTCCTTCTTGGTGGTGTAGAACGGGACGAAGATTTGTTCCTGCGCGGAGACAGGAATAGGCGCACCATCATTGGTAACCTGAATGATGACGTCATCCTCTTTGCCCATCCTGGCCGATATGACGATGTGCTTCGCCCCGGCCTGCAGGGCATTCTTGATCAGGTTGATGAGGATCTGCGAGATTTGCCCCTCATCGGCGTAAATCATCAGGTCCGGCTCCTCAGGCCGATAGACGCAGGTCGCGCCGCAGGATGAGGCATACTCGCTGTTCAGGGAGATGACCTGGTCCATCAGCTCCTGCAAGTCAACAGCCTTTCGCAAAGGCCGGGCCACGCCGGAGAGCTGGCGGTAGGTCTCCACGAACTTGATGAGATTCTTGGAAGAATCGCTGATGGTGTCCAGTCCCGACTTAACATCCAGCTCGCTATGGCCGTTCTCGTCCATAGACTTTGACAAAGCATCGGAAAGAGATGCAATGGGCGATACCGTATTCATGATTTCGTGCGTGAGCACGCGGATGAGTTTGGTCCAGGAATCCTGCTCGTGCGCCTGCCGCTGCTTCTCAAAGATGGTACGGATGCGGTTCAGAGTACGGTTGAACTTGTTTTTGTCCTGGAAGCGGAAGTTGAGTTCCCCATCCTCCAGTGCATCCATCATGTAGGCGACCTTCTTGATATCCGTCTGGCGGGTATGGATGGTTGCAATCACCGCTGCGATGATTGCAACGATGACAGCAATAACCACGATATGCCAGATGGTAAAGGTCATAGCCCGTACTTCTTCATTTTAGCATATAGTGTGGGCCGACTGATGCCCAGCATCTTGGCCGCTGCAGAGATATTGCCATTACTGCGATCCACGGCGTCCCTTATCAGGTGCTCCTCCTCCGCATCACTAATGGCTTTCAGTGTACCGGCTACAGGAGCCCAGGCTCTAGCCTGCTCCAGCTGGATGTCCTTCACCATGAGCGTGGTCCCTTCAGAAAGGATGACTGCCTTCTCAATGCAGTTTTGCAGCTCACGGATGTTGCCACTCCAGTAGCCACTTTCCAACATCGCTTTAGCAGCATCATCTAATCCAGAAAGCGGCCGATGATACTTCTCGGCAAATTGGCCGATAAAGCGTTCTGCCAGCGGAACAATGTCCTCCCGACGCTCCCGCAAAGCCGGAAGAACGATATGCACAGTATTGATTCTGTAATAGAGGTCCTCCCTAAACCGACCTTCCCGTACCAACTGCTCCAGGTCCATATTGGTGGCGCAGATCAAGCGGATGTTCACCGGAATAGCCTGGGAACCGCCAACCCGCACAACGCTTCTATTCTGAATCACTCGCAGCAACTTCGCTTGCAGATGAAGAGGGATATTGCCGATTTCATCCAGGAACAGCGTGCCGCCATCGGCCTGCTCGAACTTGCCCACGTGGTCCGTATGCGCATCGGTGAAAGCACCCTTGACGTGGCCGAAAAGCTCGCTTTCAAACAAAGTCTCCGTGATCGCTCCGGCATCGACGGCCACCATCGGCTTCCCGCTGCGCAGGCTCCGGGCGTGGATCTCCCGCGCCAGCACGTCCTTGCCGGTACCGTTCTCGCCGGTGATGAGCACTGTGGCATCCGTGGGTGCAATCTTATCGACGGTCTTCTGGATCACAGCCATAGCACGTGAAGAACCCCAATACATCGTCGCTGCTTTATCCTCCTCCTTCTTGGCATCCCTTCCCATCGCCTTCCGGGCTTTGTCACGAGCCGCTGTGAGTGTTGCCACCAGCTTCTCATTATCCCACGGCTTCACGATGAAGTCGAATGCACCACGCTTCATCCCTTCAACGGCCAGGGCGATATCGGCATAAGCGGTAAACAACACCACTTCCACCTCCGGCATCATCTTCTTGATTTCCCCGGCCCAGTAGAGGCCTTCGTTGCCAGTATTGATGCTGGTGTTGAAATTCATATCCAGCAGAACCACATCCGGCCGAAAACGCTCCAGTGTCGATACCAGCGTCACCGGCGACGGCAATGTCTCCACCTCTACGAAGTGCATCGGCAGCAGTATTTTCAGCGCCTGGCGGATGCCGGCGTTATCGTCCACAATGAGTATTTTTCCTTTTTTCGAAGCCATATGCAAGAGCGAAATTACACATTATTTCTCTCCCGCGCAAGAACAATCGTCGTGCCATAACAAACAATCTTCTCAATCTCAATTGATTGCATTTTAGGTAAGGAAAAGAGAGTGTAAAGTTTTACACATGCCTGTAAAAAAGATTTACACTTCCTTGGCAACTTCGGCCGCCAAAATGTCCGGCCTTCCTGGACGTGCAAGGTTCTTCCACAGGAAGAAAGGCAGATGTTGATTTAGCACATCTGCAGCCCAGAAAACCCCAGACAAAAAAAGCGCCCAGCAACAGTACCACTGTGAGGGCAAGCAGATAGGTTGGAAGGGCGGTTACCTTGAGAACACTCCTACAAATATAACCAATTTCTTTAAAAATCGTATCTTTGCAAGTCAAATAATATAGAATGAACTTGAGTGGTATTATTGTAGGCGCAGCCGTTTTCCTGAGCATTGGCATTTGCCATCCGGCCGTCATCAAAATGGAGTATTACTGGGGCAAGCAGTCCTGGTGGGTGTGGCTGGTGGTTGGCCTGCTGTGCGTAGCCGCCTCCTTGCTGGTTAAAAACCAAATTGTGTCCACCATCATCGGCGGATTTGCCTTCTCCTGTCTATGGGGAATCCATGAGATGTTTCTGCAGGAAAAACGCGTTCTGAAAGGCTGGTTCCCGGAGAATCCCAAACGCCACGCCTATTATGAGCAGAAGCGGACGAAATTGGGCATCAAGCTTTGACTATCTCATAAACATTTGTTAACTTTAAGGTCGCATTAAAACTGTGGACTATGAAGCAACTAATAGAATGTGTTCCCAATTACAGCGAAGGACGAGATAAAAGCATCATCGACGCCATTGTAGCCGCCATCCAAACGGTAGAAGGCATTAAAGTGCTGGACGTAGACCCCGGCGAAGCCACCAACCGCACCGTAGTCACCTTTGTGGGTGAGCCGGCGCCCGTTTGCGAGGCCGCCTTCCGTGGAGCCGCCAAAGCGCAGGAACTCATCGACATGCGACAACACCATGGGGCCCATCCCCGCAGCGGCGCCACAGACGTGCTGCCCCTCATTCCCGTTGCCGGCATCACGCTGGAGGAATGTGCGGAACTGGCCCGCAGCCTGGCCAAACGGATGTGGGAGGAACTGGGTATCCCCTGCTATTGCTATGAAGCGGCAGCCTTTAAGCCGGAGCGCAAGAACCTGGCTGTGTGCCGGGAAGGAGAATACGAAGCCCTTCCGGAGAAGATGACAGACCCCGCCCGCAAGCCGGACTTTGGCGGCAAGTGGGACCTGACAGCCCAGAAAGCCGGTGCCACCAATGTAGGTGCACGCGGTTTCCTGGTAGCGGTCAACTTCAACCTCAATACCACCAGTACGCGCCGCGCCATGGCGGTGGCCTTCGATGTTCGGGAAAAGGGCCGCAAAAACCCGAATGGAGAGGGCTGGATTCCCGGCACCCTCAAGGGCACCAAGGCCATTGGCTGGTACATAGACGAATACGGCATCGCCCAGGTATCCATGAACATTACGGATATCGACACCACTCCCCTGCACGTGGCTTTCGAAGAGGTGTGCGCCAAAGCCGCCGCCCGAGGCCTGCGTGTCACTGGGGCGGAGATTGTGGGCCTGGTGCCCAAACGCGTATTGCTGGAAGCCGGCCGTTTCTATCTTGAGAAACAGCAGCGCTCCCTGGGGATCAGCGAAGAAGAAATCGTAAAGATCGCCGTCCGTTCCATGTCCCTGGACGACCTCAAGCCCTTCAACCCCAAGGAGAAAGTCATTGAATACCTCCTGGCCGATGAGCCGCACGGCCTGGCCCAGATGACGGTGGAAGGTTTCACCCGCGAGACCGCTAGCGAAAGCGCCGCCCCCGGTGGCGGATCCGTTTCGGCCTGCATGGGTGCCTTTGGTGCTGCCCTGGCCACCATGGTTGCCAACCTGTCCGCCCACAAGAGAGGCTGGGATGCCCGCTGGAAAGAGTTCTCCGACGTAGCCGAAGAAGGCCAGAAATTGGTGAACGAACTGTTGGCCCTCATCGACGAAGATACCGCCGCCTTCAACCGCATCATGGACTGCTTCTCCATGCCCAAGGGCACCGATGAGGAGAAGGCCGCCCGGGATGCCGCCATCGAGGCAGCCACACTCTACGCCGCCCAGGTGCCTCTCCGCACCATGGAGGCCGCCCTCAAGGCCCTGCCGCTGGCGCTTCAGATGGCGCAGAAAGGAAATCCTGCATCAGCCTCAGACGCCGGCGTAGCCGCCTTGGCCGCCGTAGCCGGTATTAAAGGTGCCCGCCTGAACGTGCGCATCAACTGCGCCGGGCTCAAAGACAAAGCACCGGCCCAGCCCCTGTTGGAGCGAGCCGATGCCATCGTCGCAGAAGCGGTCCAGTTAGAAGCGCAGGTGCTCTCCCAGGTGGATCATTAAATTTCCGGATGCTCTTTCCGTATCTGGTCTGTCCAGGTGCGGAAATCGCTCCAGCGATAGTAGTTACCCTGTACGGGCTTCAGGTCCGGCAGGGTTGCTTCGTTTTCGTTCAGCACCACCTTGAAGAGAATATCGTTCTTGCTGTTCTTGTAAAAGACGAACAGGATGGTACCCGCCATGGGAATGTTGTAGTTCTGGAACCAGTATTTGGCATCGTCCGGGTTCTCGGGGATGGTGCCCATCTTGTTTACATTCAGCAAGGTAACCAGCCCCTCCAGGATGTAGTCGTGGCCAAAACGCAGGTGCGCGGCACGGTTGGGGTCGTTGAACGAGGCTTCGGCCTTGTTGATAATGTCTTCCAGCAGAGGCATGATACCATAACGGGCGGTGATGTCACTGTAGAAGGAGTAATAGCTGGCGGCTTCCCAGAACTTCAGGCGCTGCTCCTCGGTGAGGAGGTCGTCGAAAAGGGGCTCCTTCTCATAATTATGGTATCCGCAGAGGAGCTCGAACAGCTGGTCCAGGAAGCTTTCCTCGGCTTTTTCCTCCATCGGCTTAATGAAACTGCTGTCCGTGAACAGTTTATCCAGGACTTCCTGAGGATTGCAGGTGCGGTTGAAAAACGCCTCGGGAGTTTCTATCGCGGGGGTATCCTTCTGGCCCTTGAAGGTGCGGCGGATGGCCCTGGGGGCACTGGGCGGGGCGATGATGCCCATGCCCATATGGTCCGACTGCATACGGATTTGCAACTTGGGATTCCCGCTCATCAGACCCGTATTGAAGGCGCCCATGCTCACGATGCAGCGCTGGCCCGTGGAGGAGAGGGCGTCCACTTTTTTGCGGCCCTTGAACACTTGCGGGAACTGCTCATAGACATAAGTGCCTATGGCCAGGTGCTGGTCGAAGCCCATGGGGACCAGGTCTCCGGTGTTGATGTAAGGCTCCTGATAGAAGGCTTCGTACTTTTTGGCGAACTCCTTTCCATAAGGGGTAAGGACATCCTTCTCGGCGGCTTTCTTGAAAACGTCGCGGATGAGGGTGTAGGTTTCGGAATTCCAGGCGTAGCGGGACCCATGACGGCCATAGTGGCTGATATAGAACGGTTTGTAACCGCTCGGGGCCTTTGAGAGGGTGGAGAATTCGTCCAGCCGGTGGGGGCCTTCCATGCCGTAGGACTTACGGACATCGGAGCGTACGCGGTCTAAAACATCATATTGCTGGGCTTGCAGCAGCATGCAGGACAGGATAATGCCTGCCGATAAGGTCATTAGTTTTTTCATAGGTTCAAAGATACCCATTTCCTTGACTATCTCCAAAAGAATTATTATCTTTATAGACCAAACAAAAACACTGGAACTATGACCTTCCAAGAAGAGATTCTCTCCGGCATTCCCGGCACCACCCTACCGGATGCCCAACCCTACGATAAAGAGATCAACCACGCCCCCAAACGCAAAGATATCCTGACCGCAGAGGAAAAGGTGCTGGCGCTCAAAAACGCACTCCGGTACTTTCCGGAGGCCCTCCACGCACAGCTGGCGCCAGAATTTGCGCAGGAACTGAAAGACTACGGCCGCATCTACATGTACCGGTATCGGCCCTCCTATAAAATGTACGCCAGGCCGATAAACGAGTACCCCGCAAAGAGCCGCCAGGCAGCCGCCATCATGGCCATGATCCAGAACAACCTGGATCCCCGCGTGGCCCAGCACCCGCACGAGCTCATCATCTACGGCGGCAACGGCGCCATCTTCCAGAACTGGGCACAGTACCGCCTGGTGATGCAGTACCTCGCCACCATGACCGACGAGCAAACGCTGGTGATGTATTCCGGTCATCCGCTGGGTCTCTTCCCCAGCCACAAGGATGCCCCGCGCGTCATCGTGACCAACGGCATGGTCATCCCCAACTACTCCAAGCCGGACGATTGGGAGCGCTTCAACGCGCTGGGCGTAAGCCAATACGGCCAGATGACCGCCGGTTCCTATATGTATATAGGTCCCCAGGGCATCGTGCACGGAACCACCATCACGGTGATGAACGCCGCCAGGAAGGTGAGATCCCTCGACTACGCTCGGGATGACAATTCTGTCATTTCGACCGAGCGAAGCGAGCGGAGAAATCTCAACGAAAGAGCCCTCCTCTTTGTCACCGCGGGGCTGGGTGGCATGTCGGGCGCACAGCCTAAGGCCGGGAACATTGCCGGTGTAGTGAGCGTGACGGCGGAAATCAATCCCAAGGCCGCCGAAAAGCGCCACCAGCAGGGCTGGGTGGACGAATTGCATACAGACCTGGATGAACTCATCCCCCGCATCAAAAAGGCAGTGGAAGCCAAGGAAGTGGTCTCCCTGGCCTACGTAGGCAACGTGGTAGACCTGTGGGAACGCCTGGCGGCAGAGGACGTGCGCGTGGACCTGGGCAGTGACCAGACCTCCCTGCACAACCCCTGGGCCGGTGGCTATTACCCCGTAGGCTACAGCCTGGAAGAAAGCAAGCGCCTGATGGCAGAGGAGCCGGAACGCTTCAAAGAGGCTGTTCAAGCTTCCCTCCGCCGCCATGTGGCCGCCATCAACAAACTTGCAGAAAAAGGCATGTACTTCTTTGACTACGGCAACGCCTTCCTCCTGGAAAGTTCCCGCGCCGGGGCCGATGTCATGAAGGCGGACGGCACCTTCCGCTACCCTTCCTACGTGCAGGACATCATGGGTCCGATGTACTTCGACTACGGCTTCGGTCCCTTCCGCTGGGTGTGCATGAGCGAGAAGCCGGAAGACCTGCAGAAGACCGACGAACTGGCCATAAAGGTGCTCTCGGAACTGGCCGCCCAGTCGCCGACAGAGATTGCCGGCCAGATGCGCGACAACATCCACTGGATTCAGGAAGCCGGCCGCAACCAGCTGGTGGTGGGCTCCCAGGCCCGTATCCTGTACGCGGACTGCGAAGGCCGCACCCGGATTGCCCTGGCCTTCAACGAGGCCATCCGCAACGGTGAAATATCGGCCCCCATCGTGCTGGGCCGCGACCACCACGACGTCTCCGGCACGGACTCCCCCTTCCGCGAAACATCCAACATCTACGACGGATCCCGTTTCTGTGCCGATATGGCCGTGCAGAACGTCATCGGCGACGGCTTCCGCGGTGCAACGTGGGTGAGCATCCACAACGGCGGCGGCGTCGGCTGGGGCGAAGTCATCAACGGCGGCTTCGGCATGGTGATCGACGGCTCCGAGGACAGCGCCCGCCATATCCGAGAGATGCTGTTCTGGGACGTGAACAACGGCATCGCCCGCCGCAGCTGGGCCCGCAACGAGGGCGCCCGCTTTGCCATCGAACGCGAAATGAAACGTACCCCCGGCCTCATCGTCACCCTTCCCAACGAGGCCAACGAAAACCTAATCAGAAAAACTTTACAATAAGAGTATGCATTCCATCTCATCGGAACATCTTTCCCTGGAACGGGTAAAAGAGATTATCGACAAGCATGAAAAAATGACGCTTTCGCAAGAGGCCGTAGAGGCCATTGTGAAATGCCGCGAATACCTGGACCGCAAAATGGACGACGTCGAGCGGCCTCTCTATGGCATTACTACCGGCTTTGGCTCGCTGTACAACGTGACCATTCCCAAGGAGGAACTGAGCCAGTTGCAGCACAACCTGGTGATGTCGCACGCCTGCGGCACCGGCGAAAAAGTGCGTCCGGAGATTGTGAAGCTGATGCTGCTCCTGAAGGCCCAATCGCTCTCCTACGGCCATTCCGGTGCCCAGCTCATCACTGTACAGCGACTCGTAGATATGTTCAACGAGGACGTACTGCCCATCGTGTACCAGCAGGGTTCGCTGGGTGCCTCCGGAGATCTGGCTCCCCTGGCCCATCTGAGCCTGCCGCTCATCGGCCTTGGCGAAGTGCTATATAAAGGAGAAGTCCGTCCGGCCGCCGATGTCTGGAAAGAGTTGGGCTGGGAGCCCATCAAACTGCAGAGCAAAGAAGGACTGGCGCTGCTGAACGGTACGCAGTTCATGAGCGCGCACGCCATCTGGAGCATCCTCAAGAGCATGCGCCTGAGCCGCTGGGCAGACCTGATTGGCGCCATGTCGCTGGATGCCTACGACGGCCGTATCGAACCGTTCCTTCCCCTCACCCACCTGCTGCGCCCGCACAAGGGGCAGATTCTCACCGGTGAAAAATTCATGGAAATCCTGGAAGGCAGCGAACTCATCCGCCGGCCCAAGGAGCATGTCCAGGATCCATACAGCTTCCGCTGCATCCCGCAGGTGCACGGTGCTGTGAAGGACAACATCCTGTACGTAAAGTCGGTTATCGAGAACGAGATTAACTCCGCCACGGACAATCCCAATATCTTCCCGGACGAGGACATGGTCATCTCCGCCGGCAACTTCCACGGAGAGCCCATCGCCATTCCCATGGACTCGCTGGCCATTGCCATGAGCGAACTCGCAAGTATCTCTGAAAGAAGGACTTACCAGCTTATCCACGGCCTTCGCGGCCTGCCCAAGTACCTGGTCACAGAGCCCGGCCTCAACAGCGGCTTCATGATCCCGCAGTACACCGCCGCCAGCATCGTATCCCAGAACAAGGGGCTGTGCTGGCCCGCCTCCTGCGACTCCATCCCCTCTTCCCAGGGTCAGGAGGACCACGTCTCCATGGGCTCCAACAGTGCCACCAAACTGGTACGGATTGTCGATAACGTGGAAACGGTGCTGGCCATTGAACTGTTCAACGCCGCCCAGGCGCTGGAATTCCGCCGCCCCGCCAAGAGCTCCCCTGTCCTGGAGCGCATCTTTGCCGATTACCGCAAGGTGGTTCCCTTCGTAGACATCGACACCTACATGCATCCGCTCATCGAAAAATCGGTCCTGTTTATCAGAAATGAGTCTTATTTATAATATAGGTCGATTGGTCGGCATCCAGCCGGAGGGTGTACTCCGGGTGGAAGGTGCGGCGCAGGGCCAGACCGGGATCCTGGAGAACGCCTGGCTCCGCATCGAGGACGGCCGCATTGCCGCTTTTGGCGAGATGGCCGATCTGGTCGGCCATGACGAGACCGATGCCGTCATGCCCGACTCCGATCGAGCATCTGTCGATGCGCACGGCGGCATGCTGATGCCTGGATTCTGCGACAGCCATACGCACGTGGTGTACGCCGGCAGCCGCGACGGCGAATTCCTGGACAAAATCAACGGCCTCAGCTACGAGGAAATCGCAGCTCGGGGCGGCGGCATCCTGAATTCTGCCCGGCATCTGCAACAAATTTCCGAGGATGACCTGTACAACGAGTCAATTTCGCGCGTACGGGAGATGATGGGAAAAGGCACAGTGGCCATGGAGATAAAGAGCGGTTACGGCCTGTCACCTAAAGCAGAACTTAAGATACTTCGGGTCATCCGACGCATTGCCGAAAACGTGCCTGCAGCGGTACGTAGCACCTATTTGGGCGCACATGCCGTGGGTCCGGGATACACGCATGAGGCTTATGTGCAGATGGTTATCGACCTGATTCCGGAAGCAGCTGAACTGGCCGATTTCGTGGATGTGTTCTGCGACGAGGGATTTTTCACTGTAGAGGACACGGACCGGATTCTTGCGGCGGCAAAGGGAAAGCTCATTCCCAAGATTCACGCCAACGAGCTGGCGGTGAGCGGCGGCGTCCAGGTGGGCGTCAAACACAACGCGCTTTCCGTGGATCACCTGGAGCGCACCACCGACGCAGAAATCGACGCGTTAAAAGGAACGGAAACCATGCCCACCATGCTGCCCGGCAGCTCCTTTTTCCTGGGACTCCCCTACGGCCGCGCCAAAGATTATATCAAGGCGGGGCTGGGCGTTGCACTGGCCAGCGACTACAATCCGGGCTCCTCGCCCAGCGGGGACATGCGTTTTGTCATGGCCCAGGGCTGCATCAAGATGCGTCTCACGCCGGTGGAAGCCTTCAATGCCGTCACGCTCAACAGCGCGTACGCCATGGGACTGAGCCGGGAATACGGTTCAATCACTGTAGGTAAAAAAGCGGCGCTCATCCTGACGGAACCAGGTTGGGACCTTACCAAACTGGCCTATCAGTATCAAACGCCGTTTATCCGGGAGATTATTCTGTAATTTCGTCAAACACGGCAGGAGCCAGTGGCCGGCAGTTGTACTGCGAGGCCATGGATTCGCCATAGGCGCCGGCGCTCCGGATGGCGATAAAATCTCCCCGATGGCACTCGTCCAGCAGGATATCCTTTCCAAAGACGTCGGAACTCTCGCAGCAGGGACCCACCACGTCGTAGGCCTGCTCGGCCCCATCGTAGGACAGATTCTCGATCCGATGATAAGCGTGGTACATCGCGGGACGTACAAGGTCGTTCATACCGGCATCGACAATGGCAAAGCGCCGCGCCAGCCCCTCTTTCACATATAGCACTCGCGTGATCAAGGTACCGCAGGGGGCGATGATGCTTCGACCCAGTTCAAAATGAACCGGATACGATCCCCGAAGGTGCCGTTTGTACGTGTCGAAATAAGCGGAAAAATCGGCAATGGGCAGGTGGTTGGGATGTCCGTATTCGATGCCCAGCCCTCCCCCGACGTTGATGTCTTCTACCGGAATCCCCCGGCGGGAGAGCCGCTCCACCAGATTGTTGATGCGATTGCACAGGGCCACAAAGTCCTGCATCTCAAGGATTTGCGAGCCGATATGGAAGTGCAGGCCGCAGAAATGAACGGACGCCAGGGACATGGCCTCTGCCGCCACGTCCTCCACCATGCCGTGGTAAATGCCGAATTTGTTCTCCGCCAGCCCGGTGGTAATGCCGGCAAGGGTGTGCGCGCCGATATCCGGGTTTACCCGCAGACTCACCGGAGCCACTATGCCTTTCTCGGCGGCCAGTTGGGCGATGACCTTCAGTTCCGCCAATGACTCCACATTAAAACGGCCGATGCCCGTATCCAGGCCCAGCAGGATTTCCCAATCGGCCTTTCCCACCCCGGCATACACGATTTTGGAGGGCGGGAAACCGGCATCCAGGGCCGCCTGCACTTCCCCGCCGCTCACGCAGTCCGCGCCTAAACCGGCGCGGGCAATCTGACGCAGCAGCACGGGATTGTGATTCGCCTTCACGGCATAGTGAACCACCCACGAGGGCTTGTCACGCAGCTGTGCCTGAATCGTATCCAAGGTTTGCTGCAGAAGAGCGGTGTCGTAGTAGTAAAAAGGCGTTTGAAGGGCCTGGAAGCGGTCTATGGGGAAAGTTCCTTTTAGCATTCCGGGAACAGATTACGGCTAAGGGCCCGGAGCGCAGCGGCCTTGTCCTCCCCTTTCACCAGCAGTGAAATGTTGTAATTGCTTCCACCGTAACTCACCATGCGGACAGGGATGTCGGCCATTGCGGCCATTACGCGGGACTCAAAGCCCAGGTTCTCCCAGTCCATATCACCCACCACGCACACGATGCACATGTCAAGGTCCACCGTTACTGTACCATATTTTTTAAGGTCGTGCACGATTTCACTGAGGTAGCGGGTATCGTCCACGGAAACGGACACACCCACCTCCGAAGTGCAGATCATGTCGATGGAGGTGCGATAACTCTCAAAAATCTCAAATACCTTGCGCAGGAAGCCATGGGCCAGGAGCATCCGCGAGCTCTTGATCTTAATGGCGGTAATGTTGTCCTTGGCCGCCACGGCTTTGATGGTTCCGGTATCGGGACGATTGTCGATAAGCGTCCCGGGCGCCTCCGGCTCCATGGTGTTTTTCAGGCGCACCGGGATGTTGGCAAACTTGGCCGGCTGAATACAGGTGGGGTGCAGGATCTTGGCGCCGAAGTAGGCCAACTCAGCCGCCTCCTCAAAATGCAGATGGCGCACCGCCGACGTGCCCTTGACCAGACGGGGATCGTTGTTGTGCATCCCGTCGATATCGGTCCAAATCTGGATTTCTTCTGCTCCAGCCGCAGCACCGATGAGCGAGGCCGTGTAGTCACTGCCGCCCCGCTGGAGATTGTCCACCTCCGAATGGGCATTCCGGCAGATATAGCCCTGCGTCAGGTATAAATCGGCCTTTTTTGAAAGGAAAGGCTTCAGGTGGGACGCGATATAATCCTGGTCCGGTTCACCGTGGATGTCCGTGCGCATGAACTCCAATGCCGGGATCAGCAGCACATTCACGCCCTGCTCTTTCAGGTACAGTTCCATCATCCGGGTGGAAAGGATTTCTCCCTGTGCCAGGATCATTCTCTCCTGAAGCGAGCCGAAGAGTTCCCGCGTGGCCGACGAAATACCCTCAAAGCAAGCGTGGATGAACTCCCGAGCCGCAGCAAGCGATTCTTCCGTAGCGTAAAGTTCGCCGATGGTTCTGAGATACTTCTCCTCCAGGCGGCCGATGATTTCCCGCGCGCCGTCCGGGTTGCGGTTATACAGATATCCGCAAATTTCCACGAGGGAATTCGTGGTGCCCGACATGGCCGACAACACCACAAAAGGGTGATCCTGGGCCTGCACCAGCGTGGCAACTTGTTTCATTCTGGCAGCGGAACCAACCGACGTGCCGCCAAATTTCATAACAATCATGACTGCGTTCGTTTATATATAATACTAATGTGCACCTTTGCGACGGCTGAAGAGCCGCTGCGGAAGTTCCATGGCCAGGATGATGCCCAGCACGATGGCAACGGCCACCTTCACGGCCATGAGGCCGCTTTGGATAGACATGGCAAACGCTCCGGAAGTAAGGTAATAGGAGAACCAGAAAATGCCCGCGCCCGGCACCAGCGTAAAGATACCACAGATGATGAACACCTGCGCCGGGCAGCGTGTAGGGACGGCCGAGAAACGGGACAGGAGGCAAACCACCAGCGCGGCAGCCATCGAAGCAATGGGCGCGGTGCCCCCGCCAAGCCGGACCACCAGCAGATAAACCATCCAGCCAGCCACTCCCACCAAACCGGAAACCCAATACTGTTCCCTATCCACCCCATACAGGATGGTAAAGCCCAGCGTGCCGATAAACGCCGCCACCGCCTGCCAGAAATAACTGGCCGTTTCCGGGCTGGCCGTGACGCCGGTCAATCGGACCATACCCCCGAAAAAGGCGCCGTCCAGCATAAAGGCCAGCGACACGCCCATGGCGATGCAGAAGAATCCCAGCATGGCATCCGTCAGGCGCGTAAGGCCGGCCAGGTAATCCGAATTAGCCAGGTCCCGGACGCCGTTGGTAAACGGGACTCCCGGAATTAAGGGCATCACCGCGCCGATAATAATGTCACTCAGGCTGTCTCCCAGCCCCAGTCGCCAGCACGCGATAGAGACCAGACTGGCAATCATGGCATTGGAGATGCCGCCGACAATCCGGGACAGGTAACGCGAACTGACAAACTGAATGTAGAAGAACAAAACAAAGCCCGAAATACAGGCGGCGGTACAGTCCGCAAAACTACCTCCGAACACGGCCGAGAAAGCACCGGCACTGAAGGTGGTGGCCAGGAGTTGCTCCCAAAAGGGCTTAAGGGGCATATTCTTGATTTGCTCCAGGCGCTCGCGGGCTTCCTCCAGGGAGCATCGACCCGCCGAAATATCGTAACTGAGCCGGTTGACGGCCGTCACCCTCGAGAGTTGCGTGGCACGGATAGGAATAAAAGCCACATTGGCATAAGTCGATGCCTGTCCGCCGGACTTGTGCACTTTCTCCGCCTTTCCGCTGGTGAAAACCCCGTTGGAAAGCACGAAGAAATTACCGGAGTTAACCCCGAAATGCGTTGATATACGGTTCATTATATCCTCCACACGGGATATCTCCGCTCCGTTCTCCAACAGAATATGTCCTGCCTCGGAAGCGACATCCAGAACCTCGGCAAAATCTGGGTTTTGTTCCATAACCTTGTTTTTATCCTTGCAAATATAGTATTTTTATGAAATATATTTTGCCAATTAAGAAAAAAGCCGTACATTTGCGTTCCAATCTTCTGGATGTGGCGCAGTTGGTAGCGCACCTGGTTAGGGACCAGGAGGTCGCTGGTTCAAGTCCAGTCATCCAGACACAAAAAACACCTGCGTTTTGCAGGTGTTTTTTTTGTATCCTTACTTCAGATTGATGATGATTACCGGTAATGATGCAAAAAACAGTTGGTGACGGCCGCCGCGAGGAGGGCCGTTTCCTGTTGCCCACCGCAGCGGCGAGCCGTAGCCGCCGAGCCGGGTAATGCGAGGCGGCGTCACCCTTTCTTCTTAC
>Ga0265299_10002493_pt1 | contig 18861 bp, 14 predicted proteins | sample AusTroGonzalo_MG_4_FD_193485 | JGI IMG/M metagenome (GOLD analysis project Ga0265299, IMG submission 193485) | Bovine rumen microbial communities from tropical cattle in Woodstock, Queensland, Australia - Gonzalo_02 | ecosystem: Host-associated > Mammals > Digestive system > Stomach > Rumen ... | reverse complement strand
CGCGTTACGCACCCTTGCGCCGGTCGCCAGCACCGTATTGCTACAGCCTGCTGCCCCTCGACTTGCATGTGTTAAGCCTGCCGCTAGCGTTCATCCTGAGCCAGGATCAAACTCTCCATTGTATATTACTTACTTGTATCTCAAGCCCGACCCCGCTCCACTCTCTTCTTCCTTTCAAAGAAATTCACGCTTGCTCTTTTCAATTGTTATGCTACAATTGCCTTCCATTATTTCAATCAACTTTCCTCCTTCACGCCCTAAAGACTTTCCACTCTCGGGCGAAACGGGCTGCAAATATAGCCCTTATTTCAATTTCTCCAAAAAAAATTGCAAAAAAATTCCGTCAGAAAACTCGCTGTGAAAACTGCAGGGGAAGCGCGGCCTTCTCGCCGGTGAGGCATCCGTCGCGAACCACGAAACGGCCGTTGGAAATGGTGTGTACCACCGAGCCCCTGAGCTTGGTCACGGGCGCCCAGCCGCAACGCGAGGCAGCCTGACGGACGGCGTGCGGACGCCCGGTTTCAAACACCACCATATCAGCATAATATCCCTCACGGATGTAGCCTCTGTCCACAACTCCGTAAAGCCGGGCTGGAGCATGAGCCATGCGCTCGACCACAAGCGGCAGGCTGAAAGCGCCCCGTGCCGCAAGGTCAAGCATCATAGGGAGAGAATACTGGATAAGGGGTATGCCGGACGGAGACTGCATATAGGGCATGCGCTTTTCTTCCAGCAGATGCGGGGCGTGGTCCGTCGAGATATTGTCCAGAATTCCGGAACGGACGGCTCGGCGCAGGGCCAGCATATCGGCGTGCGACTTGACGGCGGGATTGCATTTAACCAGAGGGCCAAGGCTTTCATAGGCCGAGCTGTCGAAGAAAAGGTATTGAACGCAGGTCTCGGCGGAAATTCCAGCGGAAAGGGCCTTGGCCCGGGCAAGCATCGCTACCTCAGGAGCGGTGGAAACATGCAGCACATGCAGCCTCGAGCCGTATTTTTCAGCGAGGGCGACTGCCCTGCCCGTGGCTTTGACACAAGCCTCCGCAGGCCGTATGTCAGCATGGGCGGAGAAAGGAATGTCATCACCGTACCGCGCCCGAACCTCCTTCAGGCATGCCGATATTATCGCGTTGTCCTCGCAGTGCACGGCTATAAGAGCAGGACATTCTGCAAAAAGCCTTTCAAGCGCAGGACTGTCCTCCAGCAGCAGGCTGCCTGTGGACGAACCCATGAACACTTTTACTCCGCATACCTTAGAGAAGTCGCAGGAAAGCACTTCGTGCAGGTTGCCGGCGGTAGCACCTATATAAAAGGAATAATTCACAACTGAATCGCGGGCTGCAATCTCGGCCTTATTCTCCAGCGCCTCCCCGCTTATGGCGGGAGGGTTGTTGTTGGGCATATCCATGAAGGAAGTCACGCCTCCGAGCGCAGCTGCGGCGCTTTCGGTAGCAATGCAAGCCTTGTGAGTCGCCCCTGGCTCGCGGAAATGTACATGGGCGTCGATGACTCCGGGGGCAAGATAGCGGCCCTGCAAATCGGTCACAGAATCGCTCTGCGCAATGCACTCCTTTTCCCGCTGCCGCCCCTCAGGGCTGTCATGGCGGCAAACTGCAGCAATCCTGTCATCAACAATAAAGATGCCCGCAGGAAAAAGGGCACCTTCATTGATTACGACCGCATTGCTGAGGTATTGCTTCATTGCTCGCGGGCTTTAATCTTTCTGAACCGCAGCTTGAGGACTCCCCAGAAAGCTTCGCCGAAAATGCTGCTGCTCATCTTTGAGACGCCTTCAGTACGGTCGACGAAGATGACAGGCACTTCCTTGATCAGGAAACCAAGCTTGTATGCGTTGTATTTCATTTCTATCTGGAAGCCGTAGCCGTGCATCTTTATCCTGTCGAAATCTATGGTTTCCAAAACTTTTCGCTTGTAGCACTTGAATCCTGCCGTGCAGTCGAAAACCTTCATGCGCAGCACTGTGCGTACATACACAGAAGCATAGTAGGACATAATGACACGACCGATGGGCCAGTTGATCACGCTGATGCCGTTGCAGTACCTCGAACCGATGGCGAGGTCAGCACCACCCAGACTGCAGGTCCAGTACAGGCGCGGCAAATCGTCGGGATTGTGCGAGAAATCCGCATCCATCTCGAAAATGTAGTCGTACTCGTGTTCGATTGCCCATTTGAAACCGGTGATGTAGGCGGTGCCGAGCCCCAGCTTGCCGGATCTTTCGAGCAGGAAGACCCTGCCCGGATGCTCGTCAGCGAAGGTCTTGACTGCATGCGCCGTGCCGTCGGGAGAGCCGTCGTCAATAATAAGAACGTCGAATCTGTCCTCGAGGCTGATGACCTTGCGGAGCATCTTCTCGATATTCTCAATCTCGTTATAAGTCGGGATTATTACGACTTTTCTGTCTTCACTCATAGTAGTTCAGGATGGCTGAAGAGTAAAGGTAAGCTATTTCTCCTCAATTACCAAACTTAAACTGATTCTCTGACGGTCCAAATCAACCCCGTCAACCCTCACGCGGATGTGCTGGTGAATCTTCAGCACTTCCGAGGGACTGCTGATGCGGCGCTTTGACATCTTTGAGACATGTATCAGGCCGTTCTGCTTGATGCCTATGTCCACGAAGGCTCCGAAATCCGTGATATTTGTGACTATCGCAGGCAGTTCCATGCCTGTGCGGAGGTCTTCTATAGTCTTTATTTCATCGGAGAACTCGAAGACCTTGATGATGCGCCTCGGGTCGCGGCCGGGCTTTGCCAGCTCCCTCACTATGTCGTTGAGGGTAAGCAGGCCGACCACGTCGGTAACGTATCTGTTGACATCTATCTGCGAGCAGAGCTGCTCGTTGGAGATGAGTTGCGACACTTCCAGCCCCATGTCGGAGGCCATCTTCTCTACGAGGCCGTAGCTTTCGGGATGCACCGCGGAATTGTCGAGCGGGTTTGCAGCGCCTGTGATGCGCAAAAAGCCCGCACACTGCTCGAACGCTTTGTCTCCCAGCCTCTTTACCTTCAGCAGATCTTGACGGGAGAGGAAGGCTCCGTTCTCGCTGCGGTAGTCCACTATATTCTGGGCCAGTGCCGGTCCTATGCCCGACACATAGCTCAGCAAATGTTTGCTGGCCGTATTCAGGTTCACTCCGACACTGTTGACGCAGCTTTCCACAGTGTTGTCGAGGGTCTCCTTGAGCAGGGTCTGGTTCACATCGTGCTGGTACTGCCCCACCCCTATCGACTTGGGATCAATCTTGACCAGTTCGGCAAGCGGGTCCATGAGCCTGCGGCCTATCGAAACTGCGCCGCGCACTGTGACATCGTAGTCCGGAAACTCCTCGCGGGCTACGTCGGAAGCCGAATAAACAGAGGCTCCGTCTTCAGACACCGAATAGACTCGCACTCCCTCGGGAAGAGCGATTTTCTTTATGAAGTATTCTGTCTCGCGGCCTGCAGTGCCGTTGCCGATGGCTATCACTTCTATCTTGTAGGACTCCACCATCTGGGAAATCTTCTTCATGGCGAGAGACTTTTCGTTCACAGGAGGATGGGGATATATGGTGTCGTTGTGCAACAGCTTGCCCTCGGCGTCAAGGCACACCACCTTGCAGCCGGTGCGGAATCCGGGGTCAATGGCAAGGGTGCGTTTTTGCCCCACCGGGGGTGCGAGGAGCAGCTGGCGAAGGTTTTCTCCGAAAACCTTTATGGACTCTATGTCTGCCTTTTCCTTTGCTATTGCAAACACTTCATTCTCTATGGAGGGATGCAGCAGCCTCTTATAGGCATCGGCAATCGAGTCCTCCAGGAAATGGCGGAGCTGGGAAGAAGGTTTCTTCTTGCCTCTGAGCGCACAGCGTTCCATCCTTTCGAAGGCGTAATCTTCATTTACGTCTATCCTGACTGAAAGGACTTCCTCCGCCGCGCCGCGCAGTATGGCAAGAAGCCTGTGCGGGGGGATGCGGTCAACCCTTTGGGAGAAGTCGGAGTAGGTGAGATATTTCTCGCTCTTTTCGTCTTCCTCCTTCCCTTTGGCCAGCTTTGACAATATGGTTCCCCATTTGCAATAGAGGTCCCTGAGCTCTGCGCGGACAGTCTGGTCTTCGCTCAACCACTCTGCAATGATGTCGGAGGCTCCGGCGAGGGCTTCGTCCCTGGTCAGGACGGCTTCCCGCACGAAGGGTGCGGCGGCAGCATAGATGTCATCGGTCTGCACTCCGTACAGCTTGATGGCGAGGGGCTCGAGACCCTTCTCCTTGGCAATCGAAGCGCGGGTGCGCCTTTTCGGCTTGTAAGGCAGGTAAATATCCTCCAGCACTCTGGCATCCACAGCAGCCTCAATTTCCGCGGCAAGGCTGTCAGTCATCTTTCCCTGCTGCTCTATGCTCTTCACTATGGCTTGCTTGCGCTTGTCCAGCTCGGTCAGGTAAAGGTAGTAATGCTTGATCTGTGCGACATAGGTCTCATCTATGCCTCCTGTGCGCTCCTTGCGATAGCGGCTGATGAAGGGTATGGTGGCACCCTCTTCGAAGAGGCTGATGCAGTTGTCAACCTGCCATGTGGCAAGCTGAAGCCTGTCTGCTATGTATGCTATGTAAGACTCAGTCATGGGAAACCTGTTGAAGTTGCTCCCTGTAAGGAGACAGTATCTTTGATTTTGAGATGAAACCTACATATCTGCCCTCTTCGTCGAGGACGGGCAGATTCCATGCGCCTGTGGCTTCGAATTTGTCCATCACGCTCTCCATACGGTCAGTATTCTTTACATAGCCGCACTGCTTGAGGATGTCCTTGACAAAAATCCTGTCATAAAATTCCGGCCGGAAAATGAACTGACGCACATCGTCCAGGTCCACGATGCCCTGAAAGAGCCCCTCGGCGTCAACTACGGGGAAAATGTTCCTGTGGGAATGCGATATCACATGAGTCAGGTCGCCGAGGGTGCTGTCCACCCGGACGGTGACGAAATCCTGCTCTATGAAGTCCTGCAGTTTGAGAAGGGTAAGCACGGCCCTGTCGCTGTCGTGTGTCAGCAGTTCTCCGGAAGCTGCGATCCTCTTGGTATAGATGGAATACTGCTCTGTAGTCCTGATGGTGGCATAGGATATGGCGGAGGTGATGATGAGGGGGAACAGCAGCGAGTAGCCGCCCGTTATCTCCGCAATCAGGAAGATTGCAGTCAGGGGAGCCTGCATCACTCCGGCCATCAGTCCGGCCATTCCCACCAGCACGAAATTCTGTTCAGGCACTGCGCCCAGCCCGAGTATGTTGACCAGCCTGGCCAGCACGAAGCCGGCGAAAGCCCCAGTAATCAGCGTAGGGCCGAAGGTGCCTCCCACTCCGCCGCCCGCATTGGTGAAAGCTGTGGCCAGCACTTTAAGCAGTGTCACCGCGACAAAGAAGATGACGATGGCCCACTCGTTGTCGGCAGAGATGAAGCTGGCGATGAAGCCGCCTTCAAGAGCCACGAGCGCATTCTTGTTGAGCATCGAAGTCAGGGAGGTATAGCCTTCCCCGAACAGCGGAGGGAACATGAAAATCATCACTCCGAGCGATGCCGCGCAGACCGCCCAGCGCACATAGGGCTTCTTTATTTTCCGCAGAAGGTCCTCCGCCTTGAGGGTTGTCCTCGTGAAATAGAGGGAAACCAAACCGCAGAAGATGCCGAGAACTATGTAGAAAGGTATGTTGCCCATTGAGAACTGCACCACCGAATTGGAGAAGGTCACCATGTCGCCGAGAATGAAATAGGAAACCATGGTGGCAGTGACCGATGACAGCAGCAGCGGGAGAATCGACGTCATGGAAAGGTTGAACATCAGTATCTCGAGGGTGAAGAGCACTCCGGCCATCGGAGCCTTGAATATGCCGGCCACCGCACCGGCTGCACCGCAGCCGAGCAATATGGTGATGTTCTTGTATGACATCCTGAACAGCCTGGCTATGTTCGAGCCTATGGCTGCACCTGTATATACAATGGGGGCCTCCGCTCCGACCGAGCCGCCGAAACCGATGGTCAGCGAACTGGAGGCGATGGAAGACCACATGTTGTGGGGGCGGATGTGGCTTTCATTTTTGGAAATGGCCAGCAGCACTTTTGTCACCCCGTGACCTATGCGGTCCTTCACTACATATTTCACAAGCAGCATGGACAGCAGCATTCCCACTCCGGGCATGACTATGTACATCAGCCAGTGTACTCCTGCACCCTGGCCGGAGAAGAGCAGATGCTGGATAAACTCGATGAGCTTTTTCAGCACCACGGCTGCCAATCCGCTGCCGAGCCCGACCACCACGGATAAAATCATAAGCAAATTGCGCTCAGAGATACTTCTGAGCGCACTTGCCATTCTCTTGATGATATGTCGTCTATTCGTCAATGTCGTCTTCAGTGGCTTCGCCGAAATCTCCTTCGTTCTCAGGGAATTCCTCGTTCTCGCCGTCCGCTCCCATTCCGTCGTCATCGTCGTCCTTGAAGAGGTCTTTCTCCACATCTTCATAATCGTCCATGTGGACTTTCATCTTTACCAGATAGATAGCGTCTGGAATCTCGACTGACACTGCGTAGAATGAAGTACCGTCAGGCTTGTCTATCTTCACCAAGTCTCCGAGATAATCGGCATAGCCATGAGGGTATTTCTCTTCAAAGGCCTCACGCAGTTCATCCGACATGTTTTCATAGCTTACGACAGCTCTTTTCTTTGCAGGTAATTTAATAGCCATTTTCTTCTGTTTTTCTTGCCGCAATTATAGGGCATTTTTTTCAATTACGAATCAAATTGGTGCTATTTGTTGAAAAAAAAGGATTTTTGCCGCTTTTTCCGTTCCAGATTGCGCTCTACGAATAGCGGTCTGAGGGTTTTAGGGTCGAGGCCTGTGTAGAACATCACTGACGCCACGGTCATCGGAGTGGGAGTGAAATCCTGCACCTGCTCCATGTAGAGGCCTTTCAGGTAACGGTTTTTGGACAGGGCTTCCATGTCCCTCATCGAGCATCCGGGGTGGCCGCTGATGAAATAGGGCACCAGCTGGTACCTCAACCCGTTGCGGCGGGTGATTTCGTCGAATTTGTCCCTGAGCACTTCAAAAAGCCGGAAAGAAGGCTTGCCCATCGCCGCAAGCACGTTGTCCTGGGTATGCTCCGGAGCGACTTTCAGCCTGCCGCTCGTGTGTCTGGTCACCAGAGCCTCCAGATAGGGCTGCGAAGTTTCGTCGAGGTAGCCGTTCTCGTCGAGGAAAAGGTCGTAGCGTATGCCGCTGCCGATGTAGGCATTCCTCACACCCTTTACTGCAAGGACTTTGTCATAGAGCTCCAGCAGAGCCTTGTGGGAGTGGTCCAGATTCCTGCACATTTTGGGGAACAGGCAGCTCTGGCGGGTGCATTTGGCGCACAGCTCTTTATTCTTGCCGCCCATGCGGTACATGTTTGCGGTGGGGGCGCCGAGGTCCGACAGATTGCCGGCAAAACCCTCGAGAGCCGTTATTTTCTCAACTTCGCTGACAATCGACTCTTCGGAGCGGGACTGGATGAATTTGCCCTGATGCGCAGCTATTGTGCAGAAATTGCAGCCTCCGAAGCAGCCCCTGTGCGTAGTGACCGAGAACTTTATCATGTCGTAGGCCGGAATCCGCTTCCCTTTGTAGCGCGGATGGGGCATCCTTGTGTAAGGCAGGGCATAGACCTCATCGAGTTCTTCCGTGGTTGCCGGAGGGTACGGCGGATTGATGCAGACGAAGGTATTGCCTGTCTGCTCCACCAGCATCATTGCTTGCAGGCTGTTTGCCTCCCTTTCTATTATGTTGAAGTTCTGTGCAAAGGCAATCTTGTTCCTCTTGCAGTCCTCAAAGGAATGCAGGTCGAAATAGTCAGTGTCGGGCGGAGTGTCGGCAAGATAGCCGATCTGTGGAATCTCCCTTATCTGCTCCTTGGTCTGGCCGGAAGCGAAGGCATCTGCCAGCGCGACCATGGGCCTCTCTCCCATCCCGTACACCAGCCAGTCCGCGCCGGAACTTACGAGCACCGAAGGCTTCAGGCAGTCTTCCCAGTAGTCGTAATGGGTGAGCCTGCGCAGCGAAGCCTCTATTCCTCCAATAACCACCGGCACTTCGGGATAGAGCTGCTTCAGGATTTTGGTATAGACAGTCACAGCATAGTCCGGGCGGTAGCCCGCGCGGCCTTCGGGTGTGTAAGCGTCGTTGCTGCGCAGGCGCTTGGAGGCGGTGTAGTGGTTGACCATGGAGTCCATGTTGCCGGCATTGACGGCAAAGAACAGCTTCGGCACGCCCATTTTCCTGAAGTCCCTGAGGTCGTCCCGCCAGTTGGGCTGGGGCACCACGGCAACTTTGTAGCCGTGCGCTTCGAGAGCTCTGGTCACTATCGCAGTTCCGAAGGACGGATGGTCTATGAATGCATCCCCCGAAAAAAGAACGACGTCCGCGGCATCCCAGCCGAGGGCGTCCATTTCTTTTCTTGTGGTGGGGGCTATAGTCATGCCGGCATCTACATTCTCTCGGGCAGTTTTATGCCGAGGATGGTCATGGCCTGGGTCAGCACCTTGGAAATGGCTTCGAGCAACGCGAGCCTGAGGGCACGGACATCATGCTCTTCGGCCTTGAGAACGCTGACATCGTGGTAGTACTGGTTGAATTCCTTGGCCAGCTCATAGGCATAATTGGCTATCAGTGCGGGGGAATGAGCCTCTGCCGCTTCCGAAACTTTGTCCGGGAATGAAGCCATAAGCTTCACGAGCTCCGTTTCCTTGGGGATGAAACCGGCTGCCGTAACCCCTATTTCAAAGCCCTGCTGCGCAGCTTTGCGCAGTATGGACTTGATTCTGGCGTAGGTATATTGAATGAACGGGCCTGTATTGCCGTTGAAATCTATGCTCTCCCTCGGGTCGAACAGCATGGTCTTGCGCGGATCCACCTTGATGATGAAATATTTCAGAGCGCCGAGGCCGATGGTCATGAACAGTTCATCCTGCTCCGCCTCATCCATGTCTTCGAGCTTGCCAAGTTCGAGGGAAGTCTCTTTCGCGGTGGCATACATCTTCCGGATGAGGTCGTCAGCATCGACTACAGTGCCTTCGCGGGATTTCATCTTGCCTTCCGGCAGCTCCACCATTCCATACGAGAGGTGATAGATTGCATCCGCCCACTCCATTCCGAGCTTGCCCAGGATGAGCTTGAGAACCTGGAAGTGATAGTTCTGTTCGTTGCCCACCACATAAATCATCTCGTCGAAAGAATATTCGTCGTGACGGCGGCAGGCAGTGCCGAGGTCCTGCGTCATATAGACCGAAGTGCCGTCGCTGCGCAGCAGCAGTTTCTCGTCCAGCCCGTCGGCAGTGAGGTCGCACCACACCGAGCCGTCTTCCCTGCGGTAGAAAACTCCCTTGGCAAGGCCTTCGTCAACCAGCGACTTGCCGAGCAGGTAGGTCTGGGATTCGTAATAAATCTTGTCGAAAGCGACGCCGAGCTCCGCATAGGTCTTGTCAAAACCTTCGTAAACCCAGCCGTTCATCTGCTTCCAGAGGGCGATGATTTCAGGGTCACCCTGTTCCCAGCGCCTGAGCATGTCCTGGGCCTCGAGCATGCAGGGCGCCTGCTTCGCGGCTTCTTCCCTGTCAAGGCCGGTGGCAGCCATGATTTCTTCGGTCTCCTCATTCAGCATATTGTTGAATTCGACGTAGAAATCGCCCACGAGGTGGTCGCCTTTCTTGCCGGAGGACTGAGGAGTCACTCCTTTGCCGCGGCGGAGCCATGCAAGCATCGACTTGCAGATATGTATGCCCCTGTCATTGACAAGGTTCACCTTCACCACCCTGTTACCGGCAGCTTCCAGCAACTGCGACACTGACCACCCGAGCAGGATGTTGCGCACATGTCCGAGATGGAGGGGCTTGTTGGTGTTGGGAGATGAGAATTCCACCATGACAGTCTTCCCGTTGGAAGGATGCCGCCCCCAGTCGGGAGTCTCATAGATGGCTTTGAAAACTTCGTCCCAATAGGCCTCAGAAAGTTTTATGTTCAGAAAACCCTTTACTGCGTTGTAAGAATCAATCCTCGAATCCTTGGCTTTCATGTACCCGCCGATTTCGTCTGCAGTAGCTTCAGGCGATTTGCGGCTGAGCTTGAGCAGCGGAAAAACCACGAGAGTCAAATCTCCTTCGAATTCCTTGCGCGTAGCCTGCAACTGCAACTCGTCGGCCTCCAGCCCGACACCGTAAAGTTCTTTTACCGCCTCTTTTGCCAGGCCGCAAAGTAAATCTGTTGCCTTAATCATCTATTTCAATCCGTTATATTCAAGAAGTGCATCCACCGTCGGTCTATGGCCGCGGAAATTGAGATAAAGCTCCATGGCATCAGCCTCGTCTCCGCGCCTGAGGATTTCGTAACGGTATTTCTGGGCGACTTCCTGATTGAAGATGTCGCCGGTCTCCTCGAAGGCCTTGAAGGCGTCGCATTCGAGCACCTGGGCCCAGAGATAGCTGTAATAGCCCACGTCATACCCATGTGAGAAAATATGCAGGAAATATGGAGTCCTGTACCTCGGGGGAATCTCGTTAATCAGACCGATTTCCCTCAGGATACGGCTTTCATAAGAAAGTACGTTGAAAGAATCCGGAATCTTCTTCATGGAATAAAGCCCCATGTCGAGATACATGGCTGCTATGAGTTCCGTCATTGCGAATCCCTTGCCGTAATTCTTGGAATCTATGTATTTCTGCACCAGGTCCATGGGAATGGCCTCACCGGTGATGTAATGCTTTGCATATACGCCGAGAACTTCCGGAGCGAAGGCCCAGTGCTCGTTGAGCTGCGACGGCACCTCGACGAAATCATGGTCGAAAGATGACACGCCGATGTAGCGTACGTCAATCATGAAGCTGGCGAGAGCGTGGCCAAACTCATGGAAGAAAGTCTCTGTCTCGTCAGGGGTGAGCAGTGAGGGCTTGTCCCCTACAGGCCTTGAGAAATTGCCGCAGATAGTCACTATCGGATTGATTTTATTGCCTGCTGCGTCGTATTTCTGGTCGCGGTAGCTGCTGCACCATGCACCGTTGCTCTTCTGACCGGGGCGGGCGAACATGTCGATGAAGATGACGCCGAGGCTTGCACCTTCAGAATCCTTGCACTCGAAGGCTTCGGCCTCAGGATGAGGAAGCGGAACATTGTCAAGGCGGCGGAAGCTCAGGCCGAACAGCTTGTTTGCCACATAGAAAATGCCTTCGCGGACATTTTCGTAGCGGAAATAGGGCTTCAGCGCTTCTTCGCTGATATTGAATTTGGACGCCTTGGCAAGGTCGGAATAGAACCTCCAGTCAGCTGCCTGGACAGTGGCGATGCCGTCCATTGCGGCCATCATCTTTATGTCATTGAGTTCCTCGCGTGCAGCTGCAAGTGCGGGTCCCCAGACCTGGTCGAGAAGGCTGTAGACGCTGGCCGAATTCTTTGCCATACGGTCTTCGAGGCGGAAGTCAGCGTAGGTTTCATAACCGAGCAGCTGGGCTTTGCGGAGCTTCAGCCTGATGATTTCGGCGCATATATCCTTGTTGTCCTCCTCGTTGTTGTTGTTGCAGCGGTTGAGGTAGGCGTCGAGCACCTTGATGCGCAACTCGCGGTTGGCGGCGCTCTGCAAAAAAGGCATCACGCTGGGATTGTCAAGACCTATTATCCAGCGGCCGGGAAGGCCGGCAGCTTCTGCCCTTGCAGCGGCATCCGCTATGAAATCCTGACTGAGACCTTCAAGGTCGGCCTTGTCCTTGATTTCGAGCGTCCATGCAGCGGTCTCCTTTATCAGATTCTGGGAGAACTTTAGCTGGAGGGCGGAAATAGCCGAATTGACCTCCTTGAGCTCGGCCTTGCTCGCTTGGTCGAGGTTTGCTCCGTTGCGTGCGAAATCCTTGTAGATGTTGGTAACGAGACGCATCTGGATATCGTCGAGCCCGATTTCCCGCCTGCGGTCATAAACCGCCTTGATTCTTGCAAAAAGATCTTCGTTGAGAAGGATAGAGTTGTAGTGCTCGGTTATGAGCGGAGTGATTATATTGGAGGCCTCTGCCACTTCGTCGTCGAAAGCCATGGACTCCACATTGCCGAATATCGCATATATTTTCGACAACAGCTGGCCGGAATTGTCGTATGCGAGAATAGTATTCTTGAACGTGGGCTTTTCCTTGGAGTAAACTATAGCCGCAATTTCGGCATCATGCGCCGCTATTGCTTCTTTTATAGCCGGAACGAAATGTTCAGTCCCGATTTTCTCGAAAGGAGGTATTCCATACGGAGTGTCCCATTCTTCAAGAAGAGGATTCTTCTGTGCGCATGCGCACAGACTCATTGCCGCGATAGCCATGACTAATAATCTTTTCATGATTCAAATATATAAAAAAGAGGGTTTCTTTTGAAGATTCCCTCTTAATTCATCAGATGGGAGGTTAACCCAGATAGCTTTGAAGCAGTTTGCTTCGTCCGCTGTGGCGCAAACGGCGGATAGCCTTCTCCTTGATTTGGCGAACCCTTTCGCGAGTCAGACCGAAGTGATCTCCAATCTCTTCGAGAGTCATTTCCTGACATCCTATGCCGAAGAAATATCTGACGATGTCCCGCTCCCTTTCAGTAAGGGTAGAAAGAGCCCTTTCTATCTCTTTGTTGAGGGATTCGTTCACTAGACCTTTGTCAGCGTTGGGAGAATCATTGTTGACCAGCACGTCGAGCAGGCTGTTGTCCTCTCCGTCAACGAAGGGGGCATCTACCGAGACATGACGGCCGGACACCCTGAGGGTGTCGTTGATCTTTTCGCGCGGAATGCCAAGAATCTCTGCCAGCTCATCAGAAGAAGGCATACGCTCGTTCTCCTGTTCGAATTTACTGAGAGCTTTGTTGATCTTGTTCAGCGATCCAACCTGATTGAGCGGAAGGCGGACGATTCTCGACTGTTCTGCCAAAGCCTGCAGGATTGACTGGCGGATCCACCATACTGCATAGGAAATGAACTTGAAACCTCTGGTTTCATCGAACTTTTCCGCTGCTTTGATCAGACCGAGATTGCCCTCGTTGATAAGGTCGGGGAGACTCAATCCCTGGTTCTGATACTGTTTGGCGACAGATACGACAAACCTGAGATTGGCTCTTGTCAGCTTTTCAAGGGCTTCCTGATCGCCTTTCTTGATGCGCTGCGCAAGCTCAACCTCTTCTTCTACCGTGATCAGCTCTTCTCTGCCAATTTCTTGCAAATACTTATCGAGAGATGCGCTCTCTCGATTCGTAATTGACTTTGTGATTTTAAGTTGTCTCATTAATTGATAATGATTTCAGGCCATTACCGGCCATAGCGCGCAAATATATATAATTCTGAAAATAAATTACAAATTTACAATGAATTCTTTTTGAACATTGTCGCGCATCAACGTAACGACGGCCTTTTCGCCGGGACGGAGCTTGCCCACCTGAACCTGGACTTCAGAAGCTGTATTAACTTTATTCAGGTTGATCTCCTTGATTATGTCGCCGGAACGGAGTCCTGCCGTACTGGCGGGAGTCTCGGGACGGACTTCCGCTATGACCACTCCCCTGTCGGTATCCATCATCGAGATTCCGAGCACGGCACGCTGCACTGAGCCATATTGGATGAAATCGTCTGTAATTCTCTTTACGATGTTGACAGGCACTGCGAAAGCATAGCCTGAATAGGAGCCTGTCAGGGAGATGATTGAAGTATTGATGCCGACAAGCTGGCCGCTCGTGTTCACAAGAGCGCCGCCGCTGTTGCCGGGGTTCACCGCGGCATCGGTCTGGATGAAGGATTCAATCCTGTATGAGCCGTCGTAGTTGGGGAAGGAACGACCCTTCGCGCTGACTATTCCGGCAGTGATCGTCGAGCGCAGGTCATAGGGACTTCCTATCGCAAGCACCCATTCGCCAAGCCTCAGTTCGTCTGAATCACCCATCTCGAGGGCCTGAAATCCGTCTCCCTCAACTTTGAGCAGGGCCAGGTCGGTGGCAGCGTCAGCTCCTATAACCTTGGCGTCGAGCACCGTGTTGTCATATAGGGTGACCTGTACCTCATCTGCGCCTGAAACCACATGGTTGTTGGTAACTATATATCCGTCTTCGGAAATTATGACACCGGAACCTACTCCCACCTGATCCTGAGGGGTGTTGGCAAATCCGAAGAAATAATCGAACATGGAAGACGGCTGGCGGGTGGCTTTCTTCACGACTTTCACATATACCACGGAATTCACGGCAATCTCGGCGGCATCGCTGAAATATGTGCCGGTCATCACGTCCCTGTCAGAACGGACTACCTTCCTTTGCTGGAGTTCGCTTCCCTGCAAAGCAGACAGTTCACTTTTGAATTCCCTGACTTCGTTGGTCTGCGCCGCCACTTTGTCAGCGACGAAGTATGAGACGATGGCTGACATAATGACAGACAAAGCCACAATCAATAAACCTTTTTTCATATTTTATCGTTTAACATTTTCGGGTGGGAATCCGGTCAAATTATATGCCAAAAGGATATGGTTGTTATGTTGTTTTTTTATATCTTTGTATGTTGTAACAAAGTTTTTTTTAACATCAGTGATATGAGATTCGTATTATCAAGTTCGGAACTTCTCCGCGGACTGACTTCAGTTTCAAGAGTATTGGCAAACAAGCCGGCTCTCGCTATTTTGGACAACTTCCTTTTTGACCTCAAGGAAAACTCCCTCACGGTCACCGCTTCTGACGGCGAGACCACTCTGCGGACAAGCCTTCCCGTCGAACAAGTAGTCGAAGAAGGCGCCGCCGCCGTCCCCGCAAGGCTTCTTATCGACTCTCTCAAGGAGTTCCCGGACCAGCCCCTGTCTTTTTTCACTGACAAAGCGTCTTCGCTCAACATCGTATGGTCGAGCGGAGCTTCCAAGATACCTTTCTTCCCTGCCGAAGACTTCCCCGTATTCCCTGTGATAGCAGATGATGCAGACAGCCTCGACATCCCCGCCACCATCCTTTTGAACGGCATCAACGACACTATTTACGCCACTGCAGAAGAGGAACTCAGGCCGGTGATGAACGGTATTTTCTTCGACATAGACACAACGGGCACTTCCATCGTGGCGTCAGACGCCCACAAGCTGGTTTGCTACACTGTCTTCTCTGTGAAGGGAGGCGAGAAATGCTCGTTCATCCTGCATAAGAAACCCGCATCAGTCCTCAAGACCATACTTGCGAAGGCCGAGGGCGACATCGCCGTCAAGTTCGACAAGCGCAACGCCATGTTCTCGTTTGAAAACACGGTGCTCGTATGCCGCCTGGTGGACGGCAACTATCCGGCTTACCGCACGGTAATACCCAAGAACAACCAGAACAAGATGATCATCGGCCGTGTCGAACTGCTCAACGCAGTGCGCCGCGTAGCCGTTTGCTCGAACCAGGCCACCAGCCACATCATCCTGAAGATTTCCGCTGGTGAAATAATGATTTCTGCTGAAGACACCTCATTCGCCATCTCTGCATATGAGAAGCTCAGCTGCCAATACGACGGCGCAGAAATAGAGATAGGCTTCAAGGCGCCGTTCCTCGCCGAGATTCTGAGCAACCTGCCCTTCGAAAACATCTGCATGTGCCTGGCCGACAGGTGCCGCGCTGCCCTCATCGTTTCCGCCGACGAGAACGACCCGTCGGAAGAGCTTTGCGCCCTGCTGATGCCCATCATGCTCAATTCATAGCTCCGCAATGGAACTCCGTCTCAACAATCCTCTGTTGTTTTTCGATCTGGAGACGACAGGGCTTAACGTTGCTTACGACCGCATTGTCGAGTTCGCCGCAGTCAAGGTTTTCCCCGACGGCCATGCCGAGGAGAAGCGCTTGCTCATCAACCCCACCATCCCTATCTCGAAAGATGCCCAGGCCGTTCATCACATCAGCGACGAGGATGTGAAGGATAAGCCCACTTTCAGGGAAATTGCCCAATCGCTGGCCAATTGGATGGAAGGCTGCGACATCGCAGGTTACAACTCCACCAAGTTCGACATTCCGCTGCTGGCCGAGGAATTCCTCAGGGCCGGAGTCAAATTCGACTTCCGCAAGAGAAAGCTTATAGATGTCCAGAACATCTTCCACAAGATGGAACAGCGCACCCTCGTGGCCGCCTATGCATTCTACTGCAACAAAAACCTCGAAGACGCCCACTCCGCCCTTGCGGACGTGAAAGCCACTTACGAAGTGCTCAAGGCTCAGCTCGACAAATATGTCGGCCAGCTCCAGAACGACGTCCGCTTCCTTTCCGATTTCAGCACCCGCAGCCGCTTTGCCGACTATGCCGGCCGCTTCATCCTCAACGAAAAGGACGAGCCGGTATTCAACTTCGGCAAGTACAAGGGCCACAAGGTTGAAGATGTGCTGCGCAACGAACCGGGCTACTACGACTGGATGATGAATGCGGATTTTACTCTTGACACCAAGCAGGTGCTCACTCAGATATATCTGGCGACCAAGCAGAAGGCCTGATGAACATCGCTGTCCTGAAGCCTTCCGGCAATTACTGTTTCCGTCCTGACTCAACTTTGAACAGGGAAGCTGCCGACTACTATATCCCGGACGGGATAGACGCGCTCACCCTGACACCCTGTATCTATACCAGGCTCGTCAGGGCGGGGAAATGCATCGGAGAGAGGTTCGCGCAGCGCTACGCCGACAACTTCGGCTTCGGGGTGCTCCTCGACGCCGCCGGCGCCGACCCCTTTGAAGCCCTCTGCATGGACTCGACCTCATACCTTTCGGGTCAGACCGGCCCCATGTCGGAAATCGGTGACGCCGCATTCGAAGTCTGCGTGAACGGCGAAGCCCTCTTCCGCCACGACGCGTTCAACGCCGCAATGCTTTATGACGCACTGGTGAAGATAAGCTCCAAAAGCACGCTCCGGGCCTCAGACCTTGTGGCAGTCTGCCTTCCGTCGTCGATAATCCTGAAAAGGGGGGATTGCTTTTCTTTCGGCGGGCACGAGGTGAAAATCCTATAGCCCCTCCACGAATCTGGCCGCACTCTGACCTGCGAGGGCTCCGGTGGAGAAAGCCATCTGGAGGTTATATCCACCTGTGTCACCGTCGATGTCCAGCACTTCGCCTGCGAAGAAAAGACCTCTGACCAGCCTCGACATCATGGTCTTCGACACCACCTCATCGAGGGAGATTCCTCCCGCCGTAACGACAGCACGCCGGTATCCAGCATGCCTCTCTATGGGGAAACGCCAGTCCTTCAGCCTGTCCGCCAAGTTGTCGACCGTAATGCTTTTGGACAGGTTGTAGAAGGGATTCACCAGCTCTGCAGGCATGAACTTGCGCAGGAGACTTTTCACCCTGCTTTCATTCAGCATCTGTTCATCCCATTTGAAGGCGGCAAACTCTCTTTTCACCCTCTCGTAAAGTACGTCGAGCGGAACGGCCGGCTTGAGATCTATTACAAGTTCCACTGAGGAACCGTTCTCGAGGGCATGTGCGGCTTTGCGGCTCACCCTGAAGCCGAGAGAGCCTTCGATGCCGTCCTCTGTGAAGGTCAGGTCTCCCATCTCGGACTGGACGAGGTCGCGGCCCACGAACAGGTTGAGCCCTACATTCTTGAGTTCAATGTTGTAAAGACCGCTGTCATATTTCTTCGGCATCAGGGCGACGAGGCTCGGGAAGCGGTGCGTGGTGCTGTGGCCGAATTTTTCGGCCAGTTCGTAGCCCCTTCCGTTCGAGCCGGTCGCAGGGTATGAGAGCCCGCCTGTGGCCACTATCACAGCACCGGCAGTCAGGGTGTCTGTCTTGATGAAACGAGCAGAAGAAAGGTCGTTGTAGGTACAGGTGAACCTGTTGCCGTCGTAGCCTACCGCGAGCAGCTCGGCATCAGTGATAAGTTTGACTCCCAGATGCTGCATCCTTTCCCTGAGGGCATCGACCACATCGAAGGCGTTCATGGACTCCGGGAAGACGCGGTTGCCCCTGGTCTCTACCGTAGGAAGACCTATGCTTTTGAAATAATCTACAGTGGCGCTGTTGGAAAAATTGAAAAAGGCCGTCTTGACGAAGGTGTTCTTGGGGTGTATATGAGTGGCAAACTCACTCCACGGCTTGCTGTTGGTTATGTTGCAACGGCCTTTGCCGGTGATGGCCAGTTTGCGGCCGCAAAGGTGGTTCTTTTCTATCAGCAGAACTTCGGCCCCGCATTCTGCGGCCTTGATGGCAGACATCATGCCTGCCGGTCCGCCTCCAATCACTGCTATCTGCCTTGTCTCGCTCATGAATTCACATTACTTACTGATGACTCCGCTGCCGAGCAGCTCGCCTTCGCTGTCATACCAAGCTGCGAACTGGCCTGCAGTCACTCCGCGCTGGGGCTTTTCAAAAACCACATACAGGCCGTCTTCGCGGGCGCATAGCCTGGCCTGCTGCAAAGGCTGCCTGTACCTTATCCTGACGAGGTAGTCCTTCTCCAGCCCCGGTTCCATAGCCATCTGCGGCCTTACCCAGTGGATGTCGCGGGGTTCTATCCGCAGCCCGCGGCGATAAAGCCCGGGATGGTCCTGTCCCTCCCCTACATAAACCACATTGTCACGCACGTCAGTGGCAATGACGAAGATGGGCGACTTGTGGCCTCCTATGTCAAGGCCGTGGCGCTGCCCTATGGTGTAGAACTGTGCTCCGTGATGCACTCCGGCCAGCTTGCCGTCATTCTCGCCGTAAACGAAGGGTGCGGCAGTCTCCTCCAGAGTCTGAGGGGCGGGCTGCCCTTCGTAAAACTCCGCCGGTATCTCTATAACCCTGCCGTCACGCGGCTTGAGCTTCTGCTGCAGAAAGACCGGCAAATCCACCTTGCCGACAAAAC
>Ga0265299_10002492_pt1 | contig 18864 bp, 8 predicted proteins | sample AusTroGonzalo_MG_4_FD_193485 | JGI IMG/M metagenome (GOLD analysis project Ga0265299, IMG submission 193485) | Bovine rumen microbial communities from tropical cattle in Woodstock, Queensland, Australia - Gonzalo_02 | ecosystem: Host-associated > Mammals > Digestive system > Stomach > Rumen ... | reverse complement strand
CGGAAAAGGCGGCGCCAAGGCTTACAACTATACATCAAGCTCTTATGCCGACATCAATGACGGTCAGCTCCAGTTCCGCCTCAAAGACGGAAACTTTCAGGATGGTCCCGGTAAGTTTGATCAGGGTAACCTTAAGTTCAATCATGCTCTGAGCCGTATCACAATCAATCTTATTAAAGGTACCGGTTACGGTGACGGTTCATTCAGTTTTGAGGACGGCACAAATGTAAAGATTCTCGCTGTTCCCACGTCAGGAACGCTTAACATTGAGACCGGCGCCTGGACTACTACAGCATCTGCCGGTATATCAAAGATGGCAACTACAACTCTGGCATCCGGAGCAAGTTACTCTCTGGTTGCTCAGGTTCTGCCGGGTTATGTCATCAATAAGGCTAATGACACCAATGTCCTGGAGTTCATTATTGATGACAACAAGTATTTCATTACTCAGGACATGATGTTCAGCTCACTTAGCGGTAAGGAGGGTATCACTGAGTCCACCTCAACTACCATTACCATGGAGAAGGGTCGCAATTATGTGTTCAATATCACAGTAGGAAAGAGCAAGATCATTAACGTTACAGCTACACTTGAGCCTTGGATTGATGTTACCGCTGCCGACCAGACAATGGATAACTCTCACATTACACTGGATCTGTTTGAAAGCAATGGTCAAGCCAGCACTAATTTTGACCTCTATAGACTGAATGATGAGTCTGCACAGATTAATACCGGAGCAAGTACTGATAAGAACTGGGCAGGCAACTATACAGAAAAGGCCACTCTCAATGATGCCGGTAACGGTAAATGGGAGACATCATGGTTCTTTGAGAACAACAAATCATTCTATCACTTCCGTACGGTTAATAAGAATACGGTTATCAAGGAAAATGATACTGATGCAGATGACTATTTTGTGATAACCTCCGGTGCTCAGGCTTCAAACGACTATCACTGGGGTGCACCTTTTATCAAAACTACAACCAGTCCTATTCAGTATGACAAGGATAACGGATATGCCGCTTTCCTGAGTCCTGCCATTGGTGCCACCAACTCAACAATCAACCTTACTGAACTGCACATGATGAGTAACATCAACGTGGTACTGCGTACCACCAAGACATCAAATGCCGTTGCCCTTGAGGTTAATACAGACCAGTGTGAGGCTTCTCTGACACACTTCTATGCCAACGGACAGGTAAAGATGGGTAACGGTCTTGTAAGTACTACAGGCGATCTTTCTGCCAGTGCAGCTTTCACCAAGCCTGACGCAGGAACTTCTGCGGATGGAACTGATTATGTTAAGACCGGTGCATTCACCTTTGCTGCTGTTCCGCAGACACTGGTTCGTAATTCTGGTTCAGAACTCTACGTGGGTATAACCATTAAGACTCCTGATAACAATCAGTATTATGTTGTAAAGTCTTTGGCCGATATTGTTGCTACAGCAAACGGCGGCAGCAAGAACCAGACAGCAAATGGTAAGATCAATTTCTGGTATCCCAACCACAGTTACACCTATACCTTTACTCTGACCAAGGCCGGAATTGATGATGTTACCTGCACTGTAAGTGACTGGGTAAATGTAACAGCAAACAATCAGGACATATCACTGGAAGACTAATTCTCTGTAATGACAGGAAAGAATATCATATATGCTCTCATGGCCTCATTTGTGCTGGGACTAAGTTCCTGCGCAAATGAGGAGATGGGGGATTCTTTCGATAGAACCGCCGATGGTTCCATTGACTTGACCGTTGGTGTGGAAAGCTCTCCATACAGGATGACATTGACACGTGCTGGTGAGACACAGTCTTCATACTATGCTATGAAGGCTAACACACAGGTGCGCCTTAAGGTTGATGGAAAATGGACAGGAAAAGATCCTGAGGCCATCAGCCAGAAGACTACCTGCACGGCTCAAGCTTCTGCTACCAGTATCAACACCTTGTCGTTCACGGATAGCGAGATGCTCTATTGGGACGACTATGGAGCTGGCGATCCGGCCAATTCAGCAAATACCGCAAACGGAGTGAATGTGCTTGGCGTAGCAGTTGATGGTATGGCAAATGCACCCACCATTGCAACTGATGCTGAATGGGAGAGTCTGTCTTGGCCCGTCATCACTAATGGAGAGAATGTCCTGAATGGCGACATCATTGTTTCAAACAACCTGACTGCATATACGTTTGCCGACAGAAACAATGACCTGGCCAAGAAGATGATCTTTGTTCATCCCTTGAGCAAGATAACCATCAATCTAAAGGCGGGTGCCGGTTTTACTAAAGGTACGGTTGGTGCAACCACCAATAAGTTTGAGAAAGACCCCACGCTTTGGCTTTCCAACTCAACCACATTGGCAGGCGTCGATACTCACAGTAATGATTACGCCCTGACAACTGGTACTGTCAGCATCAGGAATGCCAATGCCACGAGCGATGGCAATACTGCTAAACTCGTTGCCGGTACAACCAGCACTACAGATGCTGACATCACGGTTATCAAGCAGGCTATAGTCTATCCCGGCACGCAGTTGGGTGACGGCGATGATGCCGTGATTGCCGTGCTGAATGCCGATGATAACATCTACTATATCGAAGCAAAGGAGATACATGCTGCCATAACGGCAACAGGTGGACATACAGACTTTAAGACATTGGCCGGCCGCAACTACATTATTAATATTACGGTCAACAAAACAGGTCTTGTGCTTACTGCTACGGTTACAAACTGGGTCGATGTCAACTCAGATGAGGTTCACCCGGTTATCAATGTTGATGCAACGGTTGGTACAAACGGAGATAACCCATCGACGGAAAATGTTTTTGCGTTCTACCGTAGTGAGAATATTGAGAAGGATTATGTGAAAGCAGCCTCTCCAAAAGCAAAAACTGACGGTACGACTGATTGGACAAACACAACCACTCTTTATTGGACAAGCCACTATCAGCACTATCATTTCCGTGGTATCTATCCTGAAACAACAGCTGTAACCACAGATGCTGATGACCGTCAGTGCGTGGCTGTGACAAACGGTGATTATGATGCCACCACATTCCCCGGCAACTTTGTAATGGGTATGCCTGAGATTGCAAGCGGTACCATGTGCGGTAACCCCGATCATACACAGGTGGACATGAGCACAGATGGTATCTGTGCCCGTGAGGCTCCCATCAACCTGAACTTCCGCTATATGATGTGTCTGGTTGAGGTTGTTCTGAGTACAAGTGCACCGGGCGCTTATGATCATGTGGATCTGAGCAACGTTGAGGTACAACTGGTTAATGTCTATAACAGCGGAAACATTCTTCTCAAGGACCGTTCTGCTGTGGTAACCGGTGATGCCGGTGACTATAAGCTTACAGAGGTGAATCTTACAGATCATAAGTATCTGGGTGTCATTGTACCACAAGCATTGACATACACCACTGCAGGTGCTTCAACAAATGTGCGTATCAGGATTACTGTGACAAACAGTGACTCTACTAAAGATATCTATTACGCAGATGTGAATCCTATCTTGAAGAAGGGAACTGCCAATCTGATAGCACCCAACGGCAAATGGGAATCAGGTACGCACTATGTCTATAATCTTAAGGTAACCAAGACGGAAATCAAAGTTACGGCCTCACTCACAGATTGGAATGTGGTAGAGGCTGCAGAAGATGTGTGGTTCTGATACAATTGAAGATTATAAAAGATGACTTTTAAAAAGCATATTATACTGGTCCTTTCAGGCATGCTTATGGCCGGCTGTGCCCATGACATTGAGGATGTGATGCAGCAGGAGCGTCTGCCGCTCATTCTGGAACCCTCACTGTCCGGTGCCAGAGTGCTTACCAGGGCCGTGGGCAACGAGTTTGAAGCCACCGATGAGCTGCTTTGCTTTGTCCGTCATGTTGATAATGAAGGCAGCAACGTTCAGGCCAGGATGGTGACACTTAAAAACGGTGTGCCCACAGAGCCTCTCTATTGGGATGATTTCAGCAACTCAGCTGCTGCCGCAGCAGACCTGCGCACTGCCGGACACGGCCTGCATACCTTTTACGGCTACTGCTATAACGGAGGTACACCGTCAACAGCACTTGTTGAGGCAACTGGCGTGCTGGGCTGGACTACTCCGGCAGATCAGAGCGGTGAGGGTGTCCTTAAGGCCGCCGACCTGTTGTGGTCAGCCACTCAGGCAAAGGTTACATACAGCCATGCCAGGGATGCCCATGGAACATTGGTCATACCCTTTACGCATGCCATGAGCAAGTTCACCATTGTGCTGGTGGCCGATGAGGGCTTTGAAGCTGGTGATTTGGATGCCACAACGGTTACACTGAGCGGAATGAACCAGAGCGGCACCTTTACGGCTGCCACCTCCGGTGTTACAGCATCGGGTACGACAACTGTAAAGATGTATGCAGGTGAGCCGTCTGTTACGGCACAGAGCCTGCCATGCCGCGCCTATGAGGCTGTCTCGGTTCCAAAGGTTGCACTTGCAAGCGGCAACCTTCTGGCTGCGGTACGGGATGTTGACGGTAATGACTACAGTATTCTTGTTACTGATGATATCCTTACAGGCTGGGCTGCCGGAATAGACAATGGGCTAAGCATGAGCGGTGTGAACTACAAGCTCACGGTTACGCTTAAAAAACAGACTGTAAGTGTTGTGGCAACGTTGGCAGACTGGACTGACGTGAGTGCTGCCGGTACAGGAAAGATAAGTTTTACGGCCGATGTCAAAAGCATTGACAAGAACAATGATGCTGCAATAAAGAGCGGTGATTCATTCTCCCTTTGGATGTCAAAGGACAATACGGCTTTTGGCGCAGCGGTAACCACATCGGCATTTGACGGAAGCAGCTTTGTTAATACTCCTGCCATATACTGGCCCAACGGTTCGGACAGTTTCTATTTCCGTGCTCTGGCTCAGGAAACCGGTTCAAAGGCTCTTGATGCGGTAACATCAACTGATGTAACTCAGGATACAGACCTGCTGTGGGCCACCACATCGGCTCATAAAGGAACGGAGACCGACGGACAGACTGTGCATGATTATGCTGAGGGTGCAGCCATAAATCCGCGTACGGGGAACGTACCTCTTGTTTTCCGTCACGTAATGAGCGCAGTGAGCGTTACCCTTAAGACAAGTACGGATGCCAGTGCCGTGGATCTGACCGGCGCCAAGGTTTCGCTGACCAATCTCTATACCGCAGGCACGGTTGATATAGCAACAGGAGCAGTCACTGCCTGCGGCAGCAAGGCCGAAAAGGCGGTTGATGAAACCACCGTTTATGACAATCTGATAATGGTGCCGCAGACTATTGCCGACAATGCGAAAATGGTGATAACTCTTTCTGACGGTACAACATATTCTCTGCAGTTGAATGAGTGTACCGACGGCTTGGACAGCCCGGTTGCAGAGTGGGAGAGCGGAAAAAGATATACCTATACCATATCATTAAAGAAGGAGGGGATACGGCTGCGTGCTTTGGTCCAGGATTGGACTGCAAAAAGCGGCAGCGGCAATGCAACGCTTGATTGGGATTAAATGAGAGTAAGACATCTTGCATATATGATATGTACCGCAGTCATGAGTGCATGCTCAGGACTGGATGTTTATGATACGCCGTCCGGTAATGATACGGAGCGCATGCCCGTGCTTCTGGCGGCCGGAAACACGGAGACAAAAGAGACCCGCGCGGTGGCATCGGCCTCATACATGCCCATGGATAGCCGTTTTGTATGCTCCATGTTCTTCCATGCCGGTGCCAATGATACCAATGAGTCCGGATTCTATGATGCCGATAAAGCACCTGCTGCCGATGTCAACATGACAACCGCCTGGCTGCGTGTGAGCAACGCCACGGGTAATGCCGTCTATTGGAACAACCGTTTTGAGGATGCTCAGAGCATGGATATGTACGGCTTTGATGAGAGTGCCAAGTGCTTCTACTGGCAGAACCGTCTTACTCATATTTTCCTGGCTCTGGCCGATAACAACCGTCTGAGCACTGATGACGGCAGTACGGGATCACTTAAACTGTATCCTGATGTCAATACCAAATATAAGAACAGCTATATGCTGGCTTATGACCTAACCCGTGGTGACAAGACGGGCATGGATAAGCAGCCAGACCCCATTCAGGCGGTGGCTACGGCGCATCCACAGGGCTATACACCTGAATCCAACCGTGTAAAACTGTTCTTTAAGCATCAGTTTTCACAGATACAGGTCAATCTTAAGAACTCCCAGGATGCATCTGTTACGATTGATGAGTCTTTGATAGAGAAGGTTGAACTGCTTGGAGTGGCCGAGACAGGCTATGTGGCATACTGCATAGAGCCTGATGGTACGGTGCCTGCCACTACATCGGAGCCCATAAACATAGATGATGCCAAGTATGCAGCCACCAGAAAGGATAATCCGTTTGGCTCATCTTTCAGCCTTTTTGTACGCAGCACGCCCGCAACCGGTTATATCAAATCATTTGAGGGCATAGCGTTCGGTACTCTGCAGGCCATACGCATAACATGGCGGGAGTCTGATGATGAGGATGCCGTTAAGCATGTAGCCACCTTTAAGGGCCTTGATGCCACACACAAGAACCTGGAAAGCGGCCGCAAATATATCTACAACATGGAGCTGCGCCGCAGCCTGATAGCCCAGGTTACGGTATCTGTCACCCCATGGGAGGTTGACAAGACCGATTATCAGGCCGACGGTACCATCCAAGAATAGAATGAAAATGAGTAAGAACCATATATACATAGTGTCACTGTTGCTGCTTGCGGCATCACTCATGTTGTCTCTTACGGGATGCAATGATGAGCTGCCAGCTGTGGATGATACGGAGGAGGTAATGTTTACCACCTCTATTCCCGGCGTGACTAAAGCAACGCGCTCCGCACGTGAGGACTACCAGGCGCAGATGGGTACATACAAGGCAGTTCGTGATGCGTATGAGTTTAATATAGGGATGTATGAGTCGTCCGGAACGCTGGTGGGGCAAAGCGTATATCAGCCGGTGGCAGACGATGAGTCCGGTACACTCAAATGCAAGAGTGGCAGTACCCCCCTGTATTGGCCCAGTACAGTTACTGCATACGGCTTTAAGGCAACTGCCGGAACTGCAGAGCTTGAGCAGGACCAGACAACGGCTGGCAAATGGCTGCTCCAGGACCGCCTGGAGGGATACGGCTATATCAGCAGATGGGAAGGTGATGATGAGACGGGTACTCCGCTTGATAAACTCACGGAACTGAACTACCGTACCGCCAAACAGTGGAGAAGGCTCAATATGGAGTCCGGTCTGGCGCAGAATGATGAGGATTACAAGAAGATACCGCTCTACCTGCAGCACAAGCGTGCTCTAATAACAGTCATTCTCAAGGCGGGTGAGGGCGTGAGCCGCAAGGCTCTGGCCTATGATGTGGCAGAGAAAGACCTTAGTGCAAGAATCTGCTCATATACTATAGGCGGAATAAAGGAGATACAGCCTCTTGTGAGCGAGGAACTCATAGATTATGAGGCCGACAGGAACGGAACTGCAGAGTCCGGTGTAAGCACTACACGTTTTGATGCCATAGTTGAGCCCTATGATTACTCTGTAAATGCACTTGATGATGTGATTGCACGTATAACACTGTCCGGCCAGCATTACTCATTCTATGCCGCAAGTGACTACAGGTTTGATGCCACTGACAGCAATAAGGAGAGTTACAATCTGGAGGCGGGCAAGCATCTTACTATAGTGGTTACGCTGAGCCGTGACAGCCGTAAGATACTGATGTCGGCCTATATTGAGGATTGGACAGAGGATGTGACCACCACCATATGTGATGACTATGGCAACGCAGGTGAACCTATCCGCATCAAGACCCGTGCAGAACTGATTGACTTCCTGTCCAGTGAATCCAAGAACAAGGCAGGAAACGTGGCTCTTGTTACCAATGACATAGACCTGGAGGACTGGAGCAGTAACTATAACCTGTACTGTACACTTAATCTGGGTGGATGCACACTCCTGAGCAACAGCCGTTTCCTGGCGGGTATTGATGATGCGGCCAGCTTGCAGAACGGTACCGTTCAGATTGGAGGAAAGGTTGATGCCGCATTGGCCGGTCGTAATGACGGAACCATCGAGGGTATCCGTATTACCGCTAAGTCCAACTCTGCCGCCCAGGCTACCGTAGCGGGAGCGGTGATTGACAACAGCGGTACTATTTCCAGCTGTAACTCGGCGCTCAAGGTATCAGGCGGTACTTCAGATTATGTGGGAGGTATTGCAGCCACATCTCTGTCAACCGATACCAAGACAGCGGTGATTGATGCATGCACGGTGACCGGTCGCGTAAGCGGCGGCAGCTACGGCGGCGGTATTGCAGGTCTGGCCAACGGTTATGTTACAAACAATACCTTCCAGTACGGTATCACTCTGTTGCAGAATAAGTCCACTCACAGGAATATTGTGGGTGTGAGGGATGAGAATCATGATTTCAAGGCTGAGAACAATGCATGGCCCACTGTTGATGACAATCCAGACATGACAAATGCTACCGCACAGGATGAGCGTTACTCTGGTATCATAGACAGCGGTGATGAGTTGCTGGCCTCAACAGGAATATCCTATAACATTGAAGGAAACCGTTATCGTCTGGCACAGGATATTGAGGTAGGCGCTACAACAGGCAGTGTCAATTATGATCTGGATGGCAATAACCGTCAGATTTCCACATCGGCCATGATATTTGACGGCATTACCGGTCAGGTTCATGACCTTACGGTATATGTCACTGACAATCTTATTGCCACACCTTTGGAGGCCGCCACCGATGCCATTGCGCCGCTGGCCTTTGAGGTTCATGGTGATAAGGCAGAGCTGCGTAACATCAAGGTAATAACCGCTAACGGCAAGTACATTCAGGCTGCCAACCCTGCAGGTGTGGTAGTATGGGCATGGGATAATGCCACCATAACGGGCTGCGAGTGCAAGGCCGATATCCGCTCTTATGTGAAGACCGGTATCACCCAGGGCCGCAAGTTTGCCGGAGGTATTGTATCAACGGTATCCCGTGCAACGGTAACGCAGTGCGTGTTCCACTCCACAGGCAGTACGCTTACCGGAACGGAGTCAACCATAATCTATTACGGAGGTATTGTGGGCGGAATAGAGAAGAAGGACGGCTCAAATGATGTACCGCAGCTTGTCTTGACTGACTGCACCTGTTTTGTGACTCTGCCCGATGATGTTTACCATGGCGGAATACTTGGTAATGCGCTGCTTGGTACAAGTGAGACCGCTACAAAGGATTGCCAGGGTAACTGGTGGCCGGCCGACTGCAGTGGCGTGGGCAGATATACCGGCAGTGTTGAGAGCGCCATAGGCAAACGCAATGCCATTACACCTGTAGAGAAAACGTTCTGATGATGAATATAAACAAATATATCTGCCCGTTTTGCTGCATACTGCTGCTGACTGCATGCAGCAATATGGATAGGATTGAGCCTCAGGCTGATGCCGGCATTATTAATGTGGGTAATGTCACAACGGGTGCCATGATGACCAAGGCTGTGCAGGCAGGTACGGCAGCCGAATCTCTGCCCTGGCTCAAGGAGGGACTTGCTTCAGGTATGGATATATCATATCATACCAAGACTGTCAGCCGCCGTGTCCGTCTTAAGCTTGAATTGGACGGTCAGGGCGATGCCCTCAAATCAGACGGCGGTATAACGGTGTACAGCCTCAAAGCATATGACAATGACGGTAATCTGACATCGGCCCCCGCCAAATGGTTGGGAAACGGAGCGCATACCTTTCAGGGCGTATATGTCCCGGACGGATTGAGAGAGCAAAAGGCTGCGCAGGACTACACGGACCTTATCCACTATAGCGCCGTTCCGCCTCAGGCTGATATCCAGGCCACCGTGGGGCTTATTACCATCCCCCTGCAGCACCGTCTGGCACGTGTGGTGGCTTATGTGCTGATAGACCCTGGCATGAACGCCAAGCTTAAGGGTTATGATACACCCGGTCATGATGCCGCCGCAACCAGGCTGCGTTTCTGCAATGTAAAGACACTGGATTATGTGGCACAAGACGGACATCCGGTATGGAAAGAGGAGCGTAAGGCCGTACCTCATTTCCTGGGCGAGGAGACGGTTCGTCTTTACAAGAGCAAGTCAACCGGAAAGCTGATATTCCCTACCGATGAGGGATGGCAGGCGGCAAACGCCGATTATGAGAGCAAGGGCTCCGGCAGCAGTTACACATATATTGATTACGGTAGCGTTCCCTGTTATGACATCATAGTCAGACCTACATATTCCGATGCCCCAAAAGCTATGTATGATGAGTCTGTGATAACGGAGACGTATGATAACCGTATAGACTTTGAACTTACACTTGACAATGACCTGGAGTATGAGAAACAGTTCCGCTTTGACCTTGATGCCAATGACGAGACTGTGGTCTATCTGCGCGTCACTCCGGAGAGGGTCGATTACAACAGTGCCGGTTCCCGTCTGTGGACAGAGAGTTCATATCATGACGGCTATTACGGTGTGAATAACGGTAACGGGAATACACTGTCCAAGGCTGGCAGCAGCTGGCAGAGGGCATATACTAACAGAACCCTGAATACGGGTGTTACTGACGGACATTACTACGATGCGGATGCCGAGGATACTGAAGCCCAGTACGTGAGTGATGAGGCTTTTATTGCTATGCTTGGTGAGGCAACACTTGGAGGCGCTCATCATGGTGACTACTTTATCCTTAAGAATGACATCACCATTGACGTGACGCAGTTTCCTGATGATTTTGTCTTTACCGGTCATCTGGATGCACTGGACCACACCATTACCCTTACCGGCGTAACCGCGCAGCGCAACTGGCTGTTTGCCGGACTGGACGGTATTTACCGTACCGCACAAGAGGATGATGCCGCAGCCGTATGGGAAGCCAATGTGCATAAGGAGAACAACGTGTGGGTACCCACTGCGGGATGGCGTGCCGAGACAGTGAATGTAAAGGTAAACGGTGGTTTGCTCTACTGTGAGTCTGCCCTGATAACAGGCTATGTGAACAACTGCCGGAACGGGAATGAGCGTGTGGATGACTTCATTCCTTCCATACCTGAATATAAATGAGCTTGAAAAATGAAGATCAGAAATATCATATATCTGGTTCTTTCCGCAGTGCTGACGGCCTGCGCGGACTATGAATCAAAGCTGTCCTTTGACGGAGAGCCCGCTCTGATAGGACACAAGGTCAATTTCAATGCTTCAATGGCGGATCTCTTCCTGACCCGCGCCACATATCATCATGACGGCTCTTTCAATGAGGGTGACCAGATGCGTATATTCCGCCAGTATGCCCTGAACGGCTCATTTGATGCCACTACCGAATCATTCCGCACCTACTATCTCAAGATGGATTATGCGGCCGGAACACAGGTGTCACTCAACTCGGACTGGATTCCCATGCCCGGTAAACTGAAATCGGATGCTCCCGGTTCAGAGCCTGCAGTCCAGACAGCTGCCGATTCGCTGACTTGGGAGAACGGAAAGACCGTAAGGTTTCGCGCATGGGGACGCAGCAACCTGGCCGGACGCCTGAGCGCAGGAACCAGGGATAGCTATTATCCGGATTATACGGTATCGGACTGGGTCACCGTATCGGGCCCCACATACAACATACCGCTTTCCATGCGTCATATAACATGCCGTATAGGCCTGGTATGCAAGTCCGGCAATGAGTTTGGCAGTGCTGTGATATGTACAGACTGGCATGACTACAAGCGTATGGATAATGCCGATACCCAGGCCCATGACAGTGAGGAGACAGACAAGAGTGACGATGAGGCTAAAGAGGAACTCAGCCGGGTAATGGCAGTATATGAGAAGATGTGCATGCCCGCGGGTGTGGATGATGCTACGTTTCAGCTTACCGCAATGACAAAGGCTCTGTACAATGATGCGGCCACTGATTTTGCAAACCTTGAAAAGTATTCCCCGCAGGACGGAATAGTAAAGATTGGCACAATGAGTGCCGATCAGATAAGGGATAATGTGCAGCATCCGGTCTTTAACAGCAATGACGGCCGTCTGTACATGATGTCCGTACCGTTTGACATGAGCAGTGCAAACACCGGTGCCGAGCTGGTGCTGCCCGCATGCACCAGGTTCAGGGTGTGGCTGTATGACGTTAACAGCGGTGACAAGGCCGCTACTACCGGAACTGAAGGATCATGGCATATATTTGCGCTCAGCGACATAAAGAAGGATAACGGTGATGCTGCATTTCCCAATGGCCTTGCACTAAAGACGGGATACAGCTATCTGTTCAGTGTGGGCTATCATTATGACCGGTTCACCATTACGGCACAGGATGATTTCTCATGGACAGAGCAGGACCTTGGTGCCGGTGATGCCGTGGATGAGGCGCCTGCCGTTGATGACCTGGACTTTACATGGTGGACCAACGCCTACCGTGAAGCTGCAAAGAAGGCTCTGTTTGAGAACAAGGATTTCTTGCCGGAGTTCAGCATATCGGACCGCCGCCAGTTCATTACATTCATACATCTGGTGAACGGAACGGCTGCCACACGTATGAGCGGCCTTACACGCGGCGATGTGCGTAAGGATGACGGTGGCAACGAGATAAAGGATGCTGACGGCTTTGAGACCTACTGGTGGATACTGGATGATGAACAGGATGAGAACGGCAATCCCCGCCAAGTCACGATGGAGGAGGCAGAGGCAATGGGTTATGTGTTCTATCCCCATTTCTATCCCACGGTTTCAACCCAGGCCGCGCATGTGATTGAGGATTATGTAACGGGCCCCATGGATTTCTATGACAGGGACTTTGGTAACCGCTATGAGGTGAACCTTAAGGTTGACCTGGATCTTTCTGACCGTGAACTGCCGGGCATAGGTGAGGTGAGCACAAAACCGTTCCGTGGCAACTTCAAGGGCTGCGGACATACGCTGACCAACCTTAACATGAAAAACGGTTATCTGTTTGACCATGTTATGGACGGTGCCATAACCAATCTGAAGATTGTGAGCACCCATAACGTGAGCCTGCTCAACACAGGTGAGTCAAGCGGTACGACGGGGTGGGGATGTTACATAGCCGGAATCTCCATGATGTGCAACAGTACAGGTCATTCCATTGCCAGCGCCCTGACGGGCAGCAGTTATGTGGTGGGATGCATACATGTAGGTGATGCCGGCGGAGCTCTGGTGGGTGAGGCCGATAACCTGACCATGCTGGGATGTATGCAGGCCGCAGCAGGCATACCGTCGGGCAGCGGAGCCTTGCTGGGAGCATATGGAACCGGATCCAAATCAGATTTCTTTGCACCACAGTCCAAGAAGGGAATAGTATGGGGCACGTTCATGTGCAACTATTATGACACTGAGAAATCACCCGGTACCAATGCGGTGGGAACAGTCAAGGATGATTACGGTCCGCAGCAGTATATCCGTGGCGGCAAGTCACATATACTCAAGGCCAAGAACAACTACCTGCTGGGATCAAACACTGATTACAATTCTCTGAGCGCCAACATGAAGAAAGAGATATACGGTCTTGCTCCATGGCGTGCCATGAATTATGCCATAGCCCGTTATAACAGCGGCAGCGTGGGCTCAAAGTATCCCTGTAATATGCAGTACAGTACATCGGAAGTAGGTTATGCGCATCTCTATCCTGTGCTCATTACCGGTGCTCCCGCCCTTGATGAGAGTTGTAATCCGCTGTTGCAGAACAATTGACAGAAGACGCTATGAAGAGTAACAGTATATTTCTTATATGTCTGGCAGCATTGCTTGCGGGCTGTTCCAATGATGAGACGGCTCCTGAGCAGGGCGTGTATTCATTCTTTACGTCGGTTGACGGCTTTGACGGTGAACGTGCCACCCGCGCCACCCTGAACGGAAACGCATTTGAGAATGGTGATATGATCAAGCTCAAGATCATTTGCCCCTTCTCATCCCATACGGAGTTTGGCGAGACAACCTACGGCGCAAGTTTTGACGGGTTCTGGCTGCTTAAATGGAAACCGGAAGGGTGGACCCCACTTACATCGGCCGACGGATATGACATTAACGGTGATTACAGCCCGTCTGCATCGCCCAATGTGTATGACCGTTTTGAGGCTCAGCAGACTCCGTATGTCTATACCGCACAGACATGGAGTGAGGAGCAGATATTCATAGCCGGTAGCGGAACGCGTGTGGAACAGTACAGCAACGTGTTCCATGCCAATCAGACAAAGGAGGCTGATTATAAGGCATCGGACCTGTTGTGGGCACAGACTATTCAGCAGACGGGTTCCTATAATGTTCATCTCAGTTTCAGGCATGTGATGTCGGCACTGCTGATAACGGTTGATGATGTAAACGGATTGGGGCTGTCGGATGATGCGGTGCTTACTCTTGAGGGCATGCCCGATATTGACCAGTGTGAGGTGATTGTCGGTGATTATTACGCCGCATGCAGCAAGGTGAACTCAAACGAGTACGGCTACAGGAACAAACATACCTGTACCAAGGATGAGAACGGAAAGGTGATAGGTGTTGCGGTAGTGAATGACGCTCTTAAGAAGACTCAGACCAGAGGGTTCAGTGAGATAAGCCAGGACGCCACATATACGGCTTACAACGCGGGAACTAAGACCTATCGTCTGATTGTACCGCCCTGCAGTCTTGCAGCCAATGCCACCTTGTGGATACGTGATGGAGAGAAACGTTACAGCATGCAGCTTGACCAGACCTTGTTTGAATCCGGTAAGCTGTACAGCATAACGATGCAGGTGAAATGATAATGACTGATGGTAATGAAAGCAGATAAGATTCTCTATATTCTTGGCGTCACAGCACTCCTTACGGCTTGCGGTGATGATAAGAACTTTGTTCCGGATGCTGCAGACCTTGAGATAAGGGGTCTTGTGGTTACGATAGACGGAGAAAGGATTGCTACGCGTGCAGCAAATGAGACGGCCATCAAGGTGGGACGCTCAGCTTTTGCAGCAAATGATAATATAGTCTTTACAACTATAACGCGAACCTCCAAGCCGCTGGATGCCTTTACCTATGACAACATAAGGTATTACTACTATGAGGGTAAGAGCTGGGAGCGTACTGAGGGCAATTTGCCGGAAAAGATCTATTGGACTGACGCATCATCGGCCCATACATTCATAGGTTACAGCCTGCCGTCACAGGATTATCTCTGGACTGATAACGGTGACGGGACGTACAGCGGAGAACTGGGCTATGGCCTGACGGAACTTGATTATACGCAGGGCAATGACGCCATCATACCGGAGGATCTGCTCCTGGACTATAATACGGCTACGGTTGCCGAGACTGGCGGTCTTTCAACAAAGGTTGCTTTCAACCATGCTCTGAGCAGTGTCTGCGTGGTGGTAAACATCAAGAACTTTGCAGCCAGTTCAAGCGCCGTTGATACCAAGGTGGGAGTGAGCGGCATGATGCTGCTCTCACAGCCTTGCAGGTTTACATGGGGCGGTGACAGCCGAAATCTCAAGGTGCTTGACCTTGATAATGTGAATCAGGTAAAGAAAACCATTCGTCTTTGGTGCCCGCAGGCAGAAGGAGAGGGTACGGCGCAGAGTAAGACCTTTACCTTCTATGGACTTACTACGCCTCAGGATGAACTGTTCCATGCCATCAATGGGAATAACGAGCCTCTTAAGTTCTCATTTACCGTAACATATCCTGATCCTATGGATCCGGACGGTGCTCCACTTATTAAGACCTATTCCGGCTCTTTCCCTGCTGCGGTGAACTTTAAATCAGGCATGTGCACCACCCTGAACATATCACTCAACCATAAGGATGAGCAGATGTTCATGGGAGTGGAGTACCATGACTGGAATTATGTATCCACACCTGATCTGGGTGAGTTGCGTAAGAAATCCATCTTTATGGATATTACAAGCCCTGTAACTACGCATGACATGGCGGCAGCTACGGCCGATGACGCCACCTGGCTCTACCGTGACGGTGATGTTATCCGTGACATCTACGGGAACGACGGCTCGGAGCAGCATCCGTACCGCATAGCGTCTTCGCTTCAGATGCTCTCTTTTGCGCATGAGGTGGCCGGCGGTCTGACATTCCAGGGCCGATATATAGAGCAGGATGCTGATATTACCATGCAGTCCGGTATCCGGAAGACCAGCGCCGAGGATGCTGAGTCAACTCTTACACCCGTAAGCTGGATAGGTATAGGTGATGAAACTCACCCCTTCCAGGGTACATATCTGGGAGGTGGCCGATACGTGAACCGCCTGCACGGCAAGCCTCTGTTTGCCAATCTTGGAGAGCATGCATACGTAAAGCAGATTCAGATTACAACCATAGGTGCCATAACCGGCGGAGGAGCACTTGCTGAGAGCAATGCCGGTATTATAGGAGCCTGCCGTATTGTTGATGATGTGACCACCACGGGCGGTGCCATAGCAGGCACAAACAGCGGCGTCATCTATGCCAGCTGTCATACTGGTGTTACGCACGGCGTAGCAGGCCTGGTTGGAACAAATACTGGCAGTATAATAGGCTGTTATCAGGCCGGTGATGTAGAGGGCGGCACAGCCTACAGTATTGCTGCCACGGGTAGCGGCCAGATTGACTGTCCTGCGGCAGGATCACTTTATGAGATGGAACTGCTATCCTTTACAGAGTCTCTAAATAGCGCTCTTGAGTCCTGGTACGCCACTCACCCCACACTCACAAAGTACACTTTCATCCACCAGGATGCAAGCTACCCTGCAGTTGATCAGTAACTGATCAGTTCAGAGCCGGTGATGCCTTTCTCTGTGCTTGTTACCTGTACCACGCATAAACCCTTATGGTCTGTTGAGAGGGGTATCTCATAGGCTTTAAGCTGATTGGCTGGCTCTACGTGCTGCGTTGATAGCAACTGGCCTTGAACGGTATAAACGCTGACGTTGAACGGCTGCATGGGAACAGTCTCAAAGAGCAGACGTACTCCTTGTGCCGTGGGTTCTATGACAAGAGCCGATGGCTGGTGAGTGCTTATGCCGGGTATGGCGGCAGGAATGCCCAGTACTTTCAGCATCCCGGCATAGGCATCTATCAATCCGTAACCGTAGGTGTTGTTGGGGTAGCTCATGGTTGTGTCAGGGTGCTGGCAAGTTTCACTTATTATCTGCTTTACACGCTCAGGGGTCAGGGTGGGGTCGGCCTGCAGCCAAAGGGCCACGATGCCTGCCACACATGGAGTTGCCATGGATGTACCCGACGAGACAAGCCAAGGATAGTCTCTGCCGTTGAAATCGGTAACCATCACCAAATCATAAGAACTACCATAATCACCAGCATAATAACTGCTGCCAGCTGATATTATGTTTACACCCGGAGCTACGACATCAGGTTTGAGTATTCCGCTTAGGGTGGGGCCTTTAGATGAGAATGGTGCAATACCACCTCGGGGACCATAGTCTCTTCCTAATGTATCTCCATACGCATTAATATACCAGTCACATCCGACAAATGCCCCCACTGATATAACCTGTGGCAATGAACCGGGAAGAAGGATGTTATGGCTGGATTCAACATTTCCAAAACGTGAGTCATCAATATTACAACTATCTAAAAGGAAAAAATAGCCTTCAGAATCTGTATACGCCTGGACGTGGGCATCCTCCCCTTCAATGATGAATGCAAGAATACCACAATCATCCGATCCTATCTTTGTTCGTCGGTCACTGAATGTATATAATGAGTCCGCTTGCTGAATATGGATATGATGCTCGCGAAACTCTATACTGTCAGTCGGCAGATTTGTGGTTTCAATGGTGAGAGAGTCTGTAGGTGTAAATACATCGCCGTCAGAGACAGATTCGTAGGAGGTGGAATAGCACCTGATAAGGAATGGTTGCTGACTTATCAAGTAGAAGGTTCTTGTAGACTTATCAGGCACATTTAGTCCTGCTCCTGCAGTCTTTATGCCTATAGGCTTATTAATGTAGGTATTATAATAGCCTTGATTTCCCGCTGATGATACCAATATTCTGCCTGGGCCAAGCATTGTTTGCAGAGCCTGGCCAAAGAGCTGAGCGTCGTCTGGAATATCATCAAAGCCTATGCTGTAGCTGATAACGCATGGTTGACCCATCTCATCGGCATAGTCAAAGATGCGTTTCATGCGTGCCGCCTGGTCTGCAGAATTAATAATACATTGTTCGTTGGCTACTCTGGAACTGATTGCAAAGATATCCGCTCCGTATGCAACACCTCGATAAGGCGTCTCGTAGCCGCTGCCGGCAGCAGTTCCCAATGTATGGGTGCCGTGGGTATCCAAAGTGTCACCGGAGTATTGCCGGTTATACAGGATATCTTCCATATTGGTGGCTTCACGCCCTATAGGAGTAAGTACTCCCCGGGAAGTTTTCTCGTTGTAATAGTCATCAACAAATGCCTTGATGCGATATGTGGTGCCGTCTTTGTTATAAAAGGTAGGGTGAGTCACGTCAAAACCTCCATCTATTAAACCCAATAGAACGCCGGAACCATCAAATGCCTGCGGCAGCCCTGTGCCGGAGTAGATGTCTGCTGTGTTTACCCACCGCGGGGTCATATCGTTTGTAAGTCTGCCGCTCGTCTGAGTCTCAATGCGTTCTACCTCATCAAAAGATGCCAATGCCTCCAGTTGTGCTACAGGTATGTTGGCAATGTAGATATCACCTATCTGTGTTACCTTTTCACATCCAAACCGTGTAAGCAGACTGTCAGCATCACCGAACTTGAATCTGATGAATGCACATATCTTTTCTGTCATTAAGGCCGGGTTTGACATGGCTCCGTTGCGGCCG
>Ga0265299_10002490_pt1 | contig 18866 bp, 16 predicted proteins | sample AusTroGonzalo_MG_4_FD_193485 | JGI IMG/M metagenome (GOLD analysis project Ga0265299, IMG submission 193485) | Bovine rumen microbial communities from tropical cattle in Woodstock, Queensland, Australia - Gonzalo_02 | ecosystem: Host-associated > Mammals > Digestive system > Stomach > Rumen ... | reverse complement strand
CTCAGAACCCCTACTGATCGTCGGCTAGGTGGGCCGTTACCCCGCCTACTACCTAATCAGACGCATCCCCATCCTATAGCGGTAAACCTTTGGTATTCTTCAGATGTCCTCTAAATACAACATAGAGTATTAATCCGACTTTCGCCGGGCTATCCTCTACTATAGGGAAGGTTGGATACGCGTTACTCACCCGTGCGCCGGTCGCCATCAACAAAAGCAAGCTTTCGTTATGCTGCCCCTCGACTTGCATGTGTTAAGCCTGTAGCTAGCGTTCATCCTGAGCCAGGATCAAACTCTTCATTGTAAAAATTTGTTTTGTTTCATCTTATTAAAAAGATGTATATCTGTCTCAGAACGACTATCCAGTTTTCAAGAAATTAAACGGTTTGTTCATTTACCCAAGTACATTAAAAATGCACTCGCTTCTTGTACTACTTCTGTCTATGTAAATCTTTCAAAGAACTCTTTCTTAGTGTGCTATCGTTTTTGAGCGAAAGCGGGTGCAAAGGTACGACTTTTTTCAATACCCTCCAAATATTTTCCAAAAAAAATTCCCAAAAACATGAAAGTTTTCGGGAATATTTACATAATTGAGTTTACACCTTATTTATATATATTAAAGATATCATTCAAATATCTCTTCAATGTCATTTCCTCCTCCTGAATCATCAACAGCCTCACCTCCCATCGGACAGGGGTTAAAATCAGCAGGAATATCAAAAACTTCACTCTGACTATACCCCAAATGCGCATTCTTATATACCTGCTGCATGTAAAGAGCAAAAATAGGCAGCGCTCCTGAAGCACCCTGCCCCATAGCCATAGAGTTAAAATGAATGTCGCGATCGTCGCCACCTACCCAACAAGCATTAACCAACGTTGGTGTCATACCCACAAACCAGGCATCACTATTATTATTAGTGGTACCTGTTTTACCAGCTAACTGACCAGTAAGGTTATATTTGAAACGCAAACGACTGGCAGTACCACCATCAACAACATTACGTAACATATAAATCATCTTATGCGCACTCTCCTCGCTGATAACCTCGTTCATGCGTGGCTGGAACTGTGCGATAACGTTACCCTCACTATCCTCAATCTTCGTTACGAACATACAAGCGGCACGAATACCATGATTTACAAAAGCGGTATAAGCACTGGCCATTTCGCCCACACTGATATCGCAAGGCCCCAGACAAAGTGCCATTGATGGATGAATATCCGGATTACGGATACCATATTCGTGCAGCAAATCGACAAAGGCCTGAGGATTGAGCTTGCTCATCAAATAAGCCGAAATCCAGTTGTTAGACTGCTGCAAGCCCCACTTCAGGGTTACCATCTCGCCATAACGCGCCTTACTGCCATTACGTGGTGTCCAAGCCTGACCAGCTACGATGTAAGTCTGCTGTACGTTTGGTGCCTCATCGCAAGGTGAGAAACCATTCTCCATAGCCAAAGAATAAAGATAGGGTTTGATAGTAGAACCTACCTGACGGCGACCTTCCATCACCATATCGTAAGCAAAGTGTTCATAATTAAGACCACCTACGTACGCCTTTACATAACCATTCTGCGGGCACATACTTACAAAGCCTGTACGCAAGAACGATTTGTAATATTTTATCGAATCGAGTGGTGTCATCGTAGTGTCTACCTCACCATGATAAGTAAACACAGACATCTTGGTCTTAGTACGGAACGAGCGCTGTATTTCCCCCTCTGAAGCCCCACTCTCTTTGAGCACACGATAGCGCTCACACTGACGAATAGAACGATTCAGAATCTGCTCTACCTGAGCCGCAGTAAGGTTCGACGAGTATGGCGCATTCTTCTTAGAAGCCACCTCCTTATCAAAGGCAGGCTGCAAGAATTTTACCACATGCTGATAAGCAGCTTTCTCGGCATATTCCTGCATGCGCGAATCGATGGTTGTATAGACCTTAAGACCGTCGGTATAGATGTTATAGTTCCCTCCATCGCGCTTCTTGTTTTTGTTACACCAACCAAACAAAGGGTCTGATTCCCAATTAATTGAGTCGGTAATAAACTTGGCCATATTCCACGAAGGATAGTTGGAGCGAACAGGTTTCTTGGCAGTCATATACTGTCGCAAGTACTCACGGAAGTACTGGGCTAAGCCCTCCTTATGATCAGCCACATGAAACTTCAACGTCAATGGCTCGGCACTCAGTTTTTCATATTCGGCATCAGTTAAGTAGCCAGCCTTTACCATCTGGGCAAGTACCACATTACGACGATCGCGGCTACGTTCCGGATTACGAACAGGATTGAAATAAGAAGGGTTCTTACAGAGTCCAACAAGGGTTGCCGACTCGGTTACGCTGAGATCCTTAGGTTCCTTGCTAAAATATGTATTTGCAGCAGTTTTTATTCCCACAGCATTATGAAGGAAGTCAAAATAATTCAAATACATTGTAATAATCTCATCCTTAGTATAGGTGCGTTCCAGCTTCACGGCAATCACCCACTCTATAGGTTTTTGCAGCAAACGTTCAACAGTAGAATGTGCCTGCTCGGAATACAACTGCTTGGCCAACTGCTGTGTGATAGTAGAACCACCACCAGCACTCTTCTGGCCTAAAATACCTCTTTTAACTATCGCGCGCCCGAGAGCAATAAAATCTACACCCGAGTGATCGTAGAAACGCACATCCTCGGTAGCCACCAAGGCATTGATGAGCGATGGCGCGATTTTGTTGTAATCAACCATCACACGATTTTCGCGATTATAATTCCATGTTCCCAGCAATTTTCCATCGGCCGAATATATCTGTGTAGCGAAACGGCTGATAGGATTCTGTAAGTCTTCGATGGGGGGCATATAACCAATCCAACCCTTATCGATGGCATAAAAAGCACCAGCCGTGGCCAGGATGGTTAATGTTAATAATGTCCATAGAAAATAGACAAATAGCTTTCTCATATCCTCTTTTTAGTTACTTTTTGTAATATCTTGGTGCAAAATTACTATTTTCTTTCAAAATACGGCACGGAAATCAGAAATAATGTGTAATTTTGCGCCGAGAAAATTAAATTATTGAATGAAAAAGCATAATTTTGTAACAATTGCCGATCTCACACGAGAGAAGATTCTCTACATGATTGAGATGGCGCAAGAGTTCGAGAAGCACCCCAATCGCGAGTTGCTGAAGGGCAAAGTTGTGGCAACCCTTTTCTTCGAACCCTCAACCCGAACCCGACTAAGTTTTGAAACCGCAGCCAATCGTCTGGGCGCCCGTGTTATTGGATTTGCCGATCCAAAGATTACCAGCGGAACCAAAGGCGAGACACTGAAGGACACCATCCTGATGGTATCAAACTATGCCGATGTGATTGTGATGCGCCATTACATAGAAGGAGCTGCACAATATGCCTCGGAGGTTGCTCCAGTGCCCATTGTGAATGCTGGCGATGGTGCCCACCAGCACCCATCGCAGTGTATGCTCGACCTCTACTCTATCTACAAGACGCAGGGAACGCTCGACAACCTTAATATATATATGGTGGGCGATTTGAAATACGGCCGCACAGTACACTCACTGCTGATGGCTATGCGCCACTTTAACCCCACCTTCCATTTTGTAGCTCCCAAGGAGCTGGCTATGCCAAAGGAGTACAAGCTGTACTGCGACGAGCACGGCATTAAGTACCAGGAGCATACTGCATTTAACGAGAAGGTGATAGCCGACGCCGACATATTATATATGACGCGCGTGCAGAAAGAGCGTTTCTCCGACCTGATGGAGTACGAGCGTGTAAAGAACGTGTATGTGCTGAATAACGACTTGCTGAAGAACGCCAAGCCCAACATGAAGATTCTGCACCCACTGCCACGTGTAAACGAGATTGCCTACGAGGTTGACGACAACCCACACGCTTACTACATCCAGCAGGCTGGCAACGGACTGTTTGCTCGCGAAGCCATTTTCTGTGATGTGCTGGGCATCACACTCGACGAAGTTAAGAACGATAAAACAATCATACGATGAATAAGAAAGAACGCTTGGTTGCCGCCATTGAAAACGGCACTGTGATTGATCATATTCCTACAGACAAGACCTACCAGGTGGCCAGTTTGCTGGGACTCTTCACACTGAAGACACCTGTGACCATTGGTTTCAACTACCCTTCGAAGAAGGTTGGTTCGAAAGGTATCATCAAGGTGAGCGATAAGTTCTTTACCGACGATGAGATTTCGCGCCTGTCGGTAGTAGCTCCTAACGTGATTCTGAGCATTATCCGTGACTACGAGGTGGTTGAAAAGCGCAATGTGGTAACACCATCGGAGATTAAAGGCATCGTGAAGTGCAACAACCCCAAGTGTATTACCAACAACGAGCCCATGCAAACCCACTTCCACGTGGAGAATGGCGTTCTGACGTGCCACTACTGCGAAAAGGAGCAGGACATCAACAAAGTGGAACTTTGTTAATTCACAATTGACAATTCACAATTAAACCCAATAAACAAAACAATGAACAGAGACAACACAATCTTTGAGTTGATTGAGAAAGAGCATCAGCGCCAGCTGAAAGGCATTGAGCTGATTGCAAGTGAAAACTTCGTAAGCGACCAGGTGATGGAAGCCATGGGATCTTACCTGACCAACAAGTATGCCGAGGGTTATCCTGGTCACCGTTACTATGGTGGTTGCCAGGTAGTCGACGAGGTTGAGCAGTTGGCTATCGACCGCGTATGCAAGCTGTTTGGTGCCGAGTACGCTAACGTACAGCCCCACTCAGGTGCTCAGGCTAACGCAGCCGTTCTGCTGGCAGTACTGAAGCCAGGCGACACCTTCATGGGTCTGAATCTGGATCACGGTGGTCACCTCTCTCACGGTTCGCATGTTAACACCTCTGGTCTTATCTACAATCCTATTGGCTACAACCTGAATAAGGAGACTGGCCGTGTAGACTACGATGAGATGGAGCAGCTGGCCTTGGAGCACAAGCCAAAGCTGATTATCGGTGGTGGTAGTGCTTACAGCCGCGAGTGGGACTACAAGCGCATGCGTGAGATTGCCGACAAGGTAGGTGCACTGCTCATGATCGATATGGCTCACCCTGCAGGTCTGATTGCAGCTGGTTTGCTCGACAACCCTGTTAAGTACGCTCACATCGTAACCTCTACAACCCACAAGACTCTGCGTGGTCCTCGTGGTGGTATCATCCTCATGGGTAAGGACTTCGAGAATCCTTGGGGCCTGAAGACTCCTAAGGGTGTTGTTAAGATGATGAGTCAGCTGCTTAACTCTGCCGTATTCCCCGGACAGCAGGGAGGTCCTCTTGAGCACGTGATTGCAGCTAAGGCCGTTGCTTTCGGCGAGGCTCTGCAGCCAGAGTTCAAGGAGTGGGCTAAGCAGGTTCAGAAGAACGCTAAGGTTCTGGCCGACGAGTTGGTTAAGCGTGGCTTCGGCATCGTAAGCGGTGGTACCGATAACCACTCTATGCTGGTTGACCTGCGCTCTAAGTACCCCGATCTTACTGGTAAGGTAGCCGAGAACGCTCTTGTTGCTGCTGATATCACAGTTAACAAGAACATGGTTCCATTCGATAGCCGTTCAGCTTTCCAGACATCAGGTATCCGTCTTGGAACTCCAGCCATCACCACACGTGGTGCTAAGGAGGATCTGATGGTTCAGATTGCCGCTTGGATTGAGGAGGTTCTCAACGATCCTGAGAATCCTGAGGTTATCGCCAGCGTTCGCGCTCGCGTAAACGAGAAGATGAAGGAATATCCTCTCTTCGCTTACTAAACAAAATAAAACCCCTGCCGATTGGCAGGGGTTTATTTTTTATTTGAGGTTTGCATTAAAGTGGTCTATTGCCTGACGGAACAAATGGTTCCTGGTGTTACCTCCAAAAATACTATGATTCCTGTTTGTGTAAACTAACTGGCGGAAGTCCTTATCGGCCTGAACCAGCGCTTCTACATATTCTGCTGTATTCTGATAGTGCACGTTATCATCGGCCAAACCGTGGCAGATGAGCAAGGCACCGTGCAGGTTTGCAGCACGTGCGATAGGATTCACCTCGTCGTAGCCGCTGGCATTCTCCTTTGGTGTGCGCATATAGCGCTCAGTGTAAATAGAGTCGTAGTAGCGCCAGCATGTAGGAGGTGCGATAGCCACACCAGCACAGAACACAGGACGACCTTCCGACATCGACATCAGCGTATTCCAGCCGCCGTAGCTCCAGCCCCATATACCAATGCGATTCTTGTCAACATAGCTCTGCTTGCCCAGCCACAGGGCTGTCTCCACCTGGTCGCGAGCCTCCAGCTCACCCAGTCGCAGGTAAGTACACTTCTCAAACTCAGCACCACGACCACCTGTACCACGGTTATCTACGCATACGCAAATGTAACCCTGCTCACACAGATACTGCTCGAGGATAGCGCCATTGCCACTCATGCCAATGCCCCACTGATTAAGCACCTGCTGTGAACCAGGACCACCATACTGATACATAATTACAGGATAGCGCTTCGAGGCATCGAAGTTGGCTGGCTTTACCATCCAACCATTCAGCTGTACGCCCTCCGATGTGGTAAACTGGAACATTTCCTTCTTGCCCAGCTCGTAACCAGCCAGCTTCTCCTTCAACTCGTGGTTGTCAATCAGCGTGGTAAGCACCTTACCGTTGTTCTGACAAATGGTGTACTGGGCAGGATTATTAATGTCGCTCCATACGTTGATGAAGTACTTGAAGTTCTTGCTGAAGATGGCGCTGTTAACACCAGCCTTGGGCGTAAGCGTCTCAATCTTACCGTTCTGGCGAGCCACCATCACCTGCTGCTCGGTAGCCCCCTTAGGGTTGGCAGCGAAATAGGTGTCGCCTGTCTTCTCGTCGAAACCGTAAACAGCCTTCACCACGTATTTCTCGTTCACAATCTGGCGCAGCAGCTGTCCGTTCAGGTTGTACAAATACAGATGGTTGTAGCCATCACGCTCGCTGGGCAGCAGAATGTGGTTATCAGTAATCTGCACATCGTCGAGTACCTCTTCCTTCACGTACTTGTTAACCTTATCCTCAATGGCCAGCTTGCACACTGTAGAGAGCGGATTAGCCATATAGATGCGCAGCACATCCTGATGACGATTCATTGTAAAGATGGCAATCTTGGCAGGATCGCTGGTAGCCTTGATACGAGGAATGTAATCCTCGGCACCCAGAGGCAGGTCGATTTTACGTGTCTGGTGGCTCTTAATGTCGTAGCTCCACACGCTTACCTTCGAGTTTACCTGTCCTGGTACGGGGTATTTGTAGGTATAGTCGCCAGGGTACTCAGCAAACTCTGTACGCTCAGGCTTGGCACCCTTAAACAGCTGCATAGAATACTGCTTCACAGCGCTCTCGTCGTAGCGAATCCACAGGATTTGCTTCGAGTCGGCCGAGAACACCATCGACGAGTTGGTAGAGAATTCCTCCTCGTACACCCAGTCGGGTATACCGTTAATCACCTCATTGAATTTGCCGTCCTTCGTTACCTGACTCTCGGCGTTATCGTACAACAACTTTACCAGGTAGATGTTATTATCGCGCACAAAGGCAATCTGGTTACCATCGGGCGAGAACACAGGTGTTTGCTGCGGTCCGCCATCGCTCAGAGGTTCCAGCTTGTTGTTGCGGATGCTATATATATAATAGGTGGCGGTAAACGAGCGACGATAAATGGCCTTGGTGTTAGTCTGAATCAGCATTCTGCTGCCATCCGGACTCAGTATGTATCCATCAACGCTCTTTACCTCAGCACCACGTGCGGTAGCTGCATCAAACAGCACGCCCGTTTGCTTTCCTGTCTTAAACGAATAGGTGATAATCTGCTTGCCGTCGTCGCTAATCTGTGCGTAGGTCTCACCATCAGCCATAGGGCGCACAGCACTCATCGCCTTGCTTTTAAATTCGCCGCTTGTGATACCTTTCAGCGTCAGCTTCTCACCAGCAGTAGCCGTTATAGCCAGCGCTAACGATAGTCCAAGCGAGATTAATCTCATTTTCTTCATAATTTCTTGTTTTTTACTGTTTGAGTGTGCAAAGATAGCATTTTTTTCAGTAACTTTGCACACTGATGGATTTAAATAAAGTGAATACACCCTATTATAACGACTACGGCACATGGATTCGCCAGCAGTTTCCCTTTCGTGTGCAGAAGATTTCGATAGACGCAGGCTTTACCTGCCCTAATCGCGACGGACGCATCTCGACAGGTGGTTGTATCTATTGCGACAATCGCACGTTCAACCCCAGCTACTGCCAGCGCCGCCTGCCTGTGGCCCAGCAGCTCGAAGAGGGCAAGCGTTTCTTTGCCCACAAGTACCCCAACATGAAGTACCTAGCTTATTTCCAGGCATTTACAAATACCTACGCCCCACTCTCACAGCTCCGTGCGCTTTACCACGAGGCGCTACAGGTAGAAGACATTGTGGGTATTGTAATTGGCACGCGCCCTGATTGCGTGTCGGACGAACTGTTGGATTACTTAGGCGAGCTGAGCCAGCGCACCTTTGTGCTGGTAGAGTACGGTTTAGAGAGCACCAACAACCAAACCCTGCTGCGCATTAATCGTGGCCACACGTTCCAGCAATGCGTTGATGCCCTCGAACGCACCAAGCAGCGAGGCTTGCTCACAGGCGCCCACATCATTTTAGGATTGCCTGGCGAAGATGCTGCCGAGAGTTTGCGCCAAGCCCCTATCCTGTCGGCCCTGCCCATCGATATCCTGAAGATTCACCAAATGCAGATAATCCGCGGCACACGCTTAGCCGATGAGTACGCCCAAGAGCCGTTCCACATCTACAGCGTACAGGAGTACATAGAGCTTATTGCCGCCTACATCCAGCGCTTGCGCCCCGACATGGTGTTAGAGCGCTTTGTGTCGCAATCACCCAAGGAGCTACTTATAGCACCTCACTGGGGGCTTAAGAACTACGAATTTACGAATTTACTGGTTAACTACCTGAAAGCCAACAACATCCGCCAAGGTCAGTTCTTACGGAATTCCTGATAGTTATTATTTCTCAACATCTGGTCGATAGTGAGATTGTGTCTTTTCATGTAGCGATCAACCATGCGTGTATATACGGTGTTGAACTTCTGCTTACCCAAGGCCTGGTTCACCACCCAGAGTATCTTGCCAATATGCGTATCGCGCTCCTGCTGACTGAGGGCACGATCCTGCGGCATGGGATAAAGGCTAAGCAGATAGAAACCTACGCAATCGGGCACGATATAATCGCGTGTCATAGCCTCGAGCTGCCCTTTTGAATAGCCATACAACGGATTCTGGTACAACTGATAGTCGCTACCCAAGTACTTATCCAAACAAATACCGATAGAGCCATTACCCACAATCACACTCTGGTCGAGCGAACCTATCTGGGCATAAATCTCGGGCACCTCGATACCAGGCAGTCGTTCGCGCAGGAATTTAAAGCACTTAGTCAGGTCGCTGTTGATATCGTCCATATTGGCATACTGCTGCTCAGCCTCGGCTATGAGTGCCTGCAGTGTAGAGTCTTGATAGAAACGCAGGAACTTGGTGTTTATCTGCTGGTCGTCGACCTTGCCAATACGCAGCACATCCTCTATCAGCGTGCGTGTTTGCATAGGATAAACAGTATTCATCTGCTGCAGTGCCGAGTAGTCGCCTGTGGTAAGATATAGGCTCTGTATACGGTCATAGCGGTCAACAGCTACCTCACAGTCGTTATCGGCCGTGAACTGCCATTCACAACTAATGCACCCAAGGAGCACCACCAGCAGGAAATAATATACTTTACGCACCAGCTTTTGTATCGAATACTATATGTTTGTTAAAAAAATCGTTGCAAATATACTAAAAAGTATTTTAAAAACCAAATTTTAACCTAAAAAGTTTAAATAAAAGTATAAAAACCTGCACATTTTTGTTTATTTGTGTAAAAATGCGGTGCCATTTCAATGATTTTGCGTACTTTTGTTGGCTGCTAAGACAAATAAAAACTGCGATGAATAAGAAATTGTTACTGTTGGCACTTGCTGCCATCTCTCTATCACCCGCCTCGGCCCAGCAGCAGCTTAGCGTGAGCGTTAGCAACACGTCGGCTTTTGCACGTACCGATCAGGCGGTAGTAATACCCTTAAGTAGTTATGGCGAAGTGCGTCGCGCGCTGGTTACCTGTGGCGGACAGGAGATTCCCTGTCAGCTCGACGACCTTGATCAAGACGAGGTGTTCGATGAGCTCTGCTTCCTGGTCGACCTGAAGGCCAAGCAGCAGCTGAAGTACCAGGTACAGCTCTTTACCGATGTGTGCGACGAGCCCGCCAAGTACCCTGCCCGCGTGTTTGCCGAGATGCTGATGCGTAACGACAAGGTAAAGGAGAAGAACAAGCATAACAACTATATCGAGTCGATAACAGCACGTGGCGATTGCGCAAACTCCTACAATCTGCAGCACCACCACGGTGTTGATTTCGAGAGCGAGCTCAACGGTATCCGCATCTACTTCGACAAGCGCCAAACCATCGACCTCTATGGCAAGTTCCAAAAGCGCCTGGAGCTCGAGGCCACCCAGTTCTACACCAGCGCCGAGCAGAAGGCTCAGGGCTATGGCGACGATGTGCTGTGGGTGGGTAACACCTTTGGTTTGGGTGCCTTCCGTGGTTGGGATGGCCAGCAGCCCACCATGATCGAGCCTGTTAAGAGCCGTACCCAGCGCATCATCTCCTATGGCCCCCTGCGCACCATCGTCGAGGTCGAGGACAAAGGCTGGACTACCACCCAACACCCATCGCCTATCAACCTAACTCTCCGCTACATCCAATACGCAGGGCATCGCGATACCGACGTTGAGGTGTATTTTACCAAGAAGCACACCGATGTGAGCCAGCACCGCTTCTCTACAGGCGTTATCAACGTCAAGGGGTCTCAGGAGTTTACCAACCATCAGGGTCTGCGTGGTTGCTGGGGCAGCGATTTCCCCACAAGCGACACCATTAACTTTAAGCGCGAAACAGTGGGCTTGGGCATCCTCATACCTCGCCAGTACGTAGTGAGCGAAGAGGCGGCTAATAAAGATAACTATGCTTTTGTGGTGCGTGCCATCAACAACATGCTGAAGTATAAAATAACCTATACCTCCGATAATGAGTCGTTTGGCTACCATTCGGCCAAAGACTGGTTTGCCCACTTGCAGCAATGGTGCAAGGAGGTAGAACAGCCCGTAAAGGTTACGGTAAGCAAACAGTAGTTATTTGGGCAAGGCACTAAACAGCTTGCGACCTTTAACGTAATATTGCCAGAGCAAGGAGTAATCCTTCTGCTCTGGTATTTTTTCGGCCTTACGCCCAGCTTGTATCTCCTGCCTATCGGCTTCGAAATCCTTTCGCCAGCGTTTAAACGCCCTACGTGCACTATAAATGGCCTTAAAGTCGCCCCAGTTACCTTTTAGGATAAGCGTCTGCCAGGCTGCCACATAATCCAGCACCCAGCGCCAACGCATCACACGGTTTAGCTCGCTATCAGGCAAGCACTTATACAGCATCGTCAGGTTGTTACGAAAGTTCAGGTAGGTCTTCATCGGATTACCTTTAGGCAGCGTGCCGCCGCCCACATGATACACGTAACTGTCTGGAATACAAACTATTCGGCGTCCACGAATGCGCAGCCTCCAGCACAGGTCAATTTCCTCGTTATGGGCAAAGAATCGCGCATCCAAACCCTTCACGCTCCAGTAGTCGTCACTACGAATCATAAGTGCCGCCCCCGTAGCCCACAGCACATCGGCTACATCGTCGTACTGTCCGTTATCGGTCTCAACCGTGTCGAAAATACGTCCACGACAGTAGGGATAGCCCAGCTTGTCAAGATATCCCCCACTCGCACCAGCGTACTCAAAGCGGTCTTTGTCGAATATCGACAGTAACTTGGGCTGACAGGCCGCCACATCCTCATGAGCGTCCATATACTCAATCATGGGTGTTAGCCAATGGTGCGTAACCTCAATATCCGAGTTCAGCAGCAGGTAGTATTCGGCATCTATCTGCGCCAGCGCCTTGTTGTAGCCCTCGGCAAAGCCCCAGTTCTTATCCAGCACTATCAGCTCCACTTGCGGACAATGCATTCTCAGGTACTCCACCGAATCATCTGTCGATGCGTTATCAGCCACATATACCACAGCCTCGTCTCTCGAGTATTGTAACACCGAAGGCAGATACTGCTCCAGCATCTTCTGCCCGTTCCAGTTAAGTATAACGATTGCTACCTTTTTCATATCGTCATTACGCGCGCGTACATTATATAATAGCTTTTAGCGATTCTTGGTCGCGAGTCAGCTCGCCAAGCTTTACCTTAACCAGCTGGTTGTCGAGTGCCGGATCGGCATCCTTAGCCGATAGCTCCACGCGGATGTAGTTCTTGGTAAATCCGTGCATAGCTCTGCCTCGAGTAGCCTTTTCAAACAGCACCTCAGCCTCCTGACCAATATGACGCTCGTAAAAGGCAATCGTCTTCTTATCGCTCAGTTCCAGCAGTCGCTTCACTCTCAGTTTCTTGTCTTTCTCGCTCACCACGTAAGGTATGCTCAATGCCGATGTGCCTGGGCGCTCCGAGTATGGGAACACGTGCAACTGCGTAACATCCAGCCCATCAAGGAACTCGTAAGTCTCCTCAAAGCACTCAGGTGTCTCGCCTCTGCAGCCCACCATCACGTCAACGCCAATAAACGCATCGGGCATCAGCTCCTTTATCTTGTGTATCTTGTCGGCAAACAGCTCACGGTCGTAGTGGCGGTGCATCAGTTTCAGTACCGTGTTGCTACCGCTCTGCAGGGGAATATGGAAGTGTGGCATAAACGCACGGCTCTGGGCGCAGTACTCAATCAGCTCGTCGCTGGCCAAGTCGGGCTCCAGCGAACTAATGCGATAACGCTGTATGGCCTCTACCCCGTCGAGCGCCTTCACCAGGTCCACAAACTTCTCGCCTGTAGTCTTGCCAAAGTCGCCAATGTTCACACCCGTCAGCACAATCTCCTTACCACCCTCGCGTGCAGCCTCTTCGGCCTGCGCCACCAACGATGCAATGGTTGGATTACGCGAAAAGCCACGTGCATAAGGTATCGTGCAGTAAGTGCAAAAATAGTCGCAGCCATCCTGTACTTTCAGGAAGTAGCGCGTACGGTTACCCCTCGAGCACGATGGTGCAAAACTCTTAATGTCTTTTGTCTTTTCATGAAAAGCCTTTGCTGTAGCTTTGCCAGCCCAGGCATCCGAAAGGAACTGTATAAGGTTCGCCTTCTCGTTCGACCCCAGCACCAAGCTCACACCCTCTATCTGCGCTACCTCTTCGGCCTCCAGCTGCGCATAGCAGCCAGTTACCACCACAAAGGCACCAGGATTCTCACGCACCAGTCGGTGTATAGCCTGACGACATTTCTTATCAGCCACCTCCGTTACCGAACAAGTGTTTATCAGGCATATATCGGCCTGCTCACCCTTCTGGGCAGTAGTCACGCCCAAATCCTGAAGCATCTTACCAAAAGTTGATGTTTCCGAGAAGTTCAACTTACATCCAAGTGTAAAATAGGCAGCCTTTTTGCCCTGAAATGCCGAGGTATCTATCATATATATAAATAGGTGTATTGTTTACGGGCACAAAGGTACTACATTTTTTGCAAAAAACATTCATTTTCAGCCATTTTTAAGTAATGCGTAAAAAATACACCAAATTTAACATTTCGTAATTGCTTGATTTACAGTGTTTTGCGAAAAAGTTACAAAAACACCTAAAAAAAAATCGAAAAAAATGATACGTTGTATTAAAATTATGCTTACCTTTGCATCGTTTTAATAAACAAATGATTGTTTTACAGATTTAAAAAGCATTAGAAAAATGAAGAAATTGGTATTTATGTTCGTAGCAGTTGCTGCTATCTCTTTCGCATCATGTGGTAACAAGGCTCAGGCTCCTGTACAGGACACTGACTCTATCGCTGAGGTAGTTGATACCGTTGCTGACAGCCTCGCTGCTGACACCGTAGCTGCTGATTCAGTTGCTCAGTAATTAACTGAACGAACGATTGAGAGAAAAAGCCCGTAGGACTCAGTCCTTCGGGCTTATTTTTTTACCTGATAACTAAAAAATCGACTTTCTAACTTAACATTCCCCCTACTTGTGCGTATTATAGATGTATATGACACGCTCACAGTTTGAACATATCGCTGCGCAACTGCGCCAGAAGGTACTGAAAATCAGCACCCAGTTCTTCAGCTCACGCTATGATGCCGAGGATGCCGCACAGGAAGCCATGGAGCAGCTATGGCGCTACTGCGAGCATATCGATACCGATCGCAACATCGAGGCGTTGGCCGTTCGTGTGGCCAAGAACTGCTGCGTCAGTCTGTATCGCCATCAGCAGCGCCAAGCCCCAACTGCCAACATCGACACGCTGGCACGCAACCATCAGGAGCCAGGTGCATCGCCCCAGCAACTACTCGAGGCCAGCGACACGCAACGCCTACTCAACGAGACGCTTGACCTGCTCAAACCACGAGAACGACAACTCTTCGACATGCGTGCCGTGATGGGGCTCTCTACCGATGAGATTGCCTCGCAGACAGGCATTCCAAAGACCTCGATTACCGCTATGGTATCAGCCGCACGCAAAAAGGTATTCACAGAACTCATAAAACGCATGAAGCAATGACAAACAAAGATATTCAAACCCTCATCAACAAGTTTCTCGCAGGCCTCACATCGCCTCAGGAGGAACTACAGTTGACACAGGCCCTGCAGCAGCACAACAGTCTGCCAGCAGAGTGGCAAGCCATCAACCTGATGCTAGGCGAGCTCACTCAGGGAGAGGCCGCATACGATACCATCATGTCTCAGCGCAACAGCCACTCCGCCTCCAGCAAGCCTTCGGCCATACTCGTTGCCCTGCGTTTCATCTCGTCGGCAGCCGCCATCTATCTGGTTGGACTTTTCATCTGGTTACAGCTGCAGCCAGCCCCAAAGGCCCAGATGACATACACCCCAAAAATAGAACAATCAAAGCCTGCGCCACAGCCCGCATACTGCACTGAAGGTACACCCCGGGAAATCCTCATGTGTTATATCGAGCATCGCAAGGCACAACCCGATACTTACAAACAATTAAAACAGATGAACAATGAAAACTAATAGATTACTCATAGTCGTTGCAGCCCTGGTGCTGCTCCTTTCCTCGTGCAACAACAAAGACGAGCGCATGCTCACCGTCGTCAACCCCGATGGCACCTGCTGTCGCGAGATGTCGTTCCATCCCGATGCCACATCAGCCCTGACGCCGCTCAGTGAGCCCATCGAGAACGACTGTATGCATTTTGGCACCGATTGGCAGCGATCGTGGTCGGTAGTTGGCGACTCATTGCGCCATCCCTGCCCTATAACCGAGGCTCAGTGGGACAGTCTTCGACAGGTGTTTCCCAAGCAGAATATCAGCGATAAGATTCTGATGCACACAACGCGTAACTTCCAGAACGTCAGCGAGATGAGCGACTCAACAACCAATGTGATTGGCCATTTGTTTAAGGCCACCGCCTCACTCCAAAAGCATTTCAAGTGGTTCTATACCGAATATGCTTTTCGCGAGACATTCGCCATCACCAATATCGAGCAGATATTCCCCACGCCATTAAGCCGCTTTGTAAGTGCCGATAGCGCATCCTACTGGTTCACAGGCAAACCCAATCTCGGCGAGAGTCTCACTGGTGCCGAGCAAAAAGAGATGCTCGACGAGATAGAGGCCAACGTCAGTCATTGGTTCAACGCCTGCACGTTTACCTACATCAGTGCCGTTATAGCCCATCATTACGATAAGGTGAAAAATCCTCCTGTAACCCGTGAGCAATTCCTCGCCATGACCGACTCAATCACCACCTCGCACGCTGTTCGCAACATGGATCTGTACGGCAACATCAACCAGGTAAAGGATATACTTCAAGACAGTTTTCATTCCGACGCCTATTCTTCATTGCTCAGCGACAGCACCATATATTGGAGTAAAAAGCTCGAACAACAATACACACAATACCAGTATCTAATAATGATGGCACCAACACTCGATTATGTTATGCCAGGCAAGGTTATCGATGCTGGCGATGGCAAGATTGAGAACGATGTGGTGCATTACAAGTTCTCAGGCGAGCGCCTCATTCCTCACCCTTACGATGTAGTCATCATCTCGCGCGTCACTCATGTTTGGGCCTACATCGTAACCCTTCTGGTCATCATTCTGGCAGCCACAAGCCTGCTTTACCGCCGTAAATAACCAATGTCAGGTAAATGTCAGACAGATATTTTGGCCATTTTCCCATCTCTTCGTACTTTTGCCATAAAAAAGTAAAAGTATGAAGAGATTTCTATTTCTAACCCTTATAGGTTTCATTGCACTTATGATTTTCATGTCAGAGTACGAACCAGCCAACGACCCGCTACCCACCAAGTTGGAACACGCCATCAAGCAGTCTCGACTAATGGAGTACCACGACGACGATTACGACTACACCATTCGTTACCCCCAATTTTTTGTACAAACAAGTGACTCATTAATGGACAAGGGCGCCTGCCGTTTCAGTTTCTGGCATAATGATGTAGAGATTGTCCAGACCGCATTTATGCAACCTGATGCCGACTCGCTCAGCATCCAACAGGCAGCCAACAAATACGCAGCTCAGCTCCACGCCACCCACCAGCGTCTGGGGGCTGATTACTTCATATTATCAGGCGCCCTGCGCAGCAACACAGGCCGCATTGCAGGACGCCGTTTCCACGCCAAGTTCGTTCGCCATCGCAAGTTCTGGTTTGTGCAGAGCCTCACCTACCCCGAGGACTGCGAGCAAGCCCTCCAGCGCCTCCTCCACGAAATCGACACCTGGCGAGTGTGGAAGGATTAAATTTCAAAATTGGCCTGAACACCCGAACAACCGAACAACCGAACATTTACTGTTTTCAAGTTGTAGGCGGAGGTGAGCACAAAATAAGATAATTATTATATATCTATTATATATATTATAATATATATAATAGATAAGGTAAATCAAACGACGAAGTCACTATCACTTGATTTAACAAAAAGTTCGGTTGTTCGGTTGTTCGGGTGTTCGGGCGTTCGGGTGTTCGGGCGTTCGGGTGTTCGGGCGTTCTGATGTACGGGCAAAAACAGGCATTTTGAGTGGTACGGCAGAATCTGGTAGATTTTTATTGAGAATCAGTTATTTATTGCCGAACTTTCTCATAGATTGATTTTTCAATTACTATACAAATAAAGTAAGGTACAAAAAACGTTTGGAGAGTAATAATTAATTTTGTACCTTTGCAGCGAAAAATAAAAAAAAATTATCGTTTTGTGCAACTAAACGCAAATGTGAATCGTCCTTGGGACAAAAGATTATTTTAAAAAACGAATTATGACACGTGAGAATTTTGAACAGATCTATCGTAAACACTATCCGAAAATGTACCGGCTGGCAAGGACGATGCTCTACGATGCCGACGAAAGTAAAGATGTGGTAAGCGAGGTGTTCGTGAAACTGCTGAGGGCCGACGAGGAGATTACCTACACCACGAACATGAACTTCGACCACCAGCAGACGCTGTACAGCGCCATCTACCTGGCACCCGTGCTGGGCAAATATCGCCCCACACTGGAGCTCACCTACGATCAGCAGATATTCGACACGCAGGGCTACGGCTCAGGGCAGAAGCTGAACAAACCCTGCTTTGGCTTCGGCATGAACCACCGATACCTGTTCTCGCAGTCGCTCATGGGCGTGCAGAGTATCAACGGTGCCACACGCAGCTACAGCGGATTCCGTATGTGGCGCGAACGCATGAATGTGAGCCTGATGCTGCGCAAATCGTTTGCTAACGAGCGATGGGTGGTTACACTCAGTGCCAACGATATTTTCAAGACGGAACGTGAGCGCTGGACCATGTACGGCGTGAATACCGAGGCCAGCAAGGACTGCTACAACTACACGCGTAACATTGCCTTGCGACTGACCTATAACTTCAACAATACCCGCACCAAGTACAAAGGTACCGGCGCAGGTAATGATGAGAAAAAAAGAATGTAAAAACAAAGAGATATACGGGGGGGCATTAGTTGCCTTTGCTGATGCCCCCTACTACATCGTCGTTATCGATGCTGTGTTCGGTTTTCTTGACGCTCGACTTGAGCGAGCCAAAACGCCACGATACGGAGAGTGCAAATGAGCGGTTGCGGTTCCAAGAGCGCTCGAAACCGGTAAAGTCGCCATTCACGGTTTCGGCATCCATCACCCAATACTTATTAAACGGTGCGTTGGCAGTGAGGCGCACGGTGAGCTTGTTACCCTTGAGGAACGAGCGCTGCAGCGAGGCGTAATAGTCGAAATAGGAGTGCTGGATATAGTACACACTCGACGGACTATGGCCCATCTTGCCATAGGCGCTCAAACTGAGGCGGAGGCCCAGTGGCAGGCGCTGCTGCAAGCTTAGGCTGTAGCTATCGCTCCAACCGTGGGTGCGATAGCCCAGATTGGGATTCTCGTAGTGCTCGTAGCGCACATTATTGTTAGCCACCAGCGTAGTGGTCTCGAAGGGTTTCCACTGTATGTACTGCTCGACTGAGGCGCGGCGATAGTGCAGGATATTCTCGTAGGTAGCATAGCGCACATCGTCCTTGGCCGTAACCACCTGAGCGATACCATGGTTATAGATGTTATAGCCTGGTGCTACTTGCAGCGTGAGGTTGGGCATGATATAAGTATAAATGAGGTACATGCGCTGGGTGTGTGAGCTGGAGAGCTGGGGATTACCCTGACTGACGTATGTGGGCG
>Ga0265299_10002486_pt1 | contig 18868 bp, 12 predicted proteins | sample AusTroGonzalo_MG_4_FD_193485 | JGI IMG/M metagenome (GOLD analysis project Ga0265299, IMG submission 193485) | Bovine rumen microbial communities from tropical cattle in Woodstock, Queensland, Australia - Gonzalo_02 | ecosystem: Host-associated > Mammals > Digestive system > Stomach > Rumen ... | reverse complement strand
CTGCGCGAGGATGGCAAATACACCATTCTTATTAACCCCAATATCGCCACAGTCCAGACATCCGAGGGCGTGGCCGATGCCATCTATTACCTGCCCATCACTCCCACATTCGTGGAGAAGGTAATCCAGAAGGAGAAACCCGACGGCATCATGCTGGCATTCGGTGGCCAGACAGCCTTGAACTGCGGTGTTGAGCTCTACAAGAGCGGCATACTGGAGAAATACGGCATCAAGGTGCTGGGTACTCCGGTCCAGGCCATCATCAACACTGAGGACCGTGAGCTGTTTGCAGATATGATGCACTCCATCAACGTCAAGACACCTCGCAGTGAGGCTGTAAACAATATGGAGGAGGCTCTTAAGGTTGTCAAGGAGATCGGTTATCCGGTGATTGTACGTGCCGCCTATACTCTGGGTGGTCTTGGTTCCGGATTCTGCTCAAATGATGAGGAGCTCAAGAAAGTTGCCGCATCGGCATTCTCATATTCTCCGCAGATCCTGGTAGAGGAGTCACTCAAGGGCTGGAAGGAGATTGAGTATGAGGTTGTACGTGACCGTTATGACAACTGCATCACGGTCTGCAACATGGAGAACTTTGACCCGCTGGGCATCCATACCGGTGAGAGCGTGGTTGTGGCTCCGTCACAGACTCTGAGTGATCATGAGTATCATAAGCTGCGCCGCATCGCTATCGATATCATCCGCCACGTGGGTATAGTGGGAGAGTGCAACGTCCAGTATGCTCTGGATCCCAACTCCGATGATTACCGCGTGATTGAGGTCAACGCCCGTCTGAGCCGCTCATCGGCCCTGGCATCAAAGGCTACAGGTTATCCTCTGGCATTTGTGGCTGCCAAGCTGGGTCTGGGCTACGGACTGGATGAGATTCCCAACTCCGTGACCAAGGTTACATCGGCCTGCTTTGAGCCTGCCCTGGACTACGTGGTATGTAAGATCCCGCGTTGGGACCTGGGTAAGTTTGAGGGCGTTTCACGTCTGATAGGCTCCAGCATGAAGTCTGTAGGTGAGATCATGTCAATAGGACGCACCTTTGAGGAGGCAATCCAGAAGGGTATGCGTATGATAGGACAGGGCCTGCACGGATTCGTATGCAACAACATCAACGTTCCTGACATTGAGGGTGAGCTTGTCAATCCTACAGACCACCGTCTGCCGGCCATTGAGCAGGCTTTTGCCCAGGGTTATACGGTTGACAAGCTGCATGACCTGACCAAGATTGACAAGTGGTTCCTGTGCCGTCTTGCCAATATCCATAACATAAAGGAGCAGCTGGCTGCTGCAGGTGACCTTAAGAATGTGTCCGCTGACCTGCTGCGTGAGGCCAAATGCATGGGATTCAGCGATTATCAGATAGGTAAGCTCACCATAAAGGGAGATAAGCTGAATCCTCATGAGAAGGCTGCTGCAGTACGCAAGCAGCGTAAGGCTCAGGGAATACTGCCTGTAGTAAAGCAGATTGATACGCTTGCCGGTGAGTATCCGGCATTCACCAACTATCTGTACATTACCTATAACGGTACTGAGAACGATGTTCAGTTTGAGCAGGACGGCAAGTCCGTGATAGTTCTGGGTAGCGGTGCTTACCGCATAGGTTCATCCGTTGAGTTTGACTGGTGCGGTGTGGCTGCTGTAAAGAAGATTCAGGAGATGGGTTACCGCGCCGTCATGATAAACTACAACCCTGAGACTGTAAGTACGGACTACGATACATGTGACCGCCTGTTCTTTGATGAGCTTACTCTGGAGCGTGTGCTTGACATATGCGATATGGAGGCTCCCAAGGGCGTGATAGTATCAACCGGCGGACAGATCCCCAACAACCTGGCTCTGCTGCTTGACCATGAGGGTATCAACATCCTGGGTACATCGGCCAAGAGCATTGATATGGCCGAGGACCGTCAGAAGTTCTCAGAGATGTGTGACTCGCTGGGTATTGACCAGCCGCGCTGGAAAGAGCTTACCAGCATGGATGATATCTGGAGCTTTGTCGATGAGGTGGGTCTGCCAGTGCTTATCCGTCCGTCATACGTGCTTTCAGGTGCCGCCATGCGTGTGGTAAGTGACCGTGCAGAACTTGAGACTGCGCTCAATAACGCCGCTGTGGTAAGCCAGGAGCATCCTGTAGTTGTTACGGAGTTCCTGCAGCGTGCCAAGGAGGTTGAGATTGACGCTGTGGCCCAGAACGGTGTAATCAAGTGCTACGCCATCAGTGAGCATATTGAGTTTGCCGGCGTTCACTCAGGTGACGCTACCGTGGTATTCCCGGCTCAGAAACTCTATTATGAGACCATCCGTAAGATCAAGAAGATATCCAAGAAGATTGCTGCTGCCCTGAACATATCAGGTCCCTTCAATATCCAGTTCCTGGCCAAGGAGAACAGCATCAAGGTCATTGAGTGTAACCTGCGTGCCTCACGCTCGTTCCCCTTTGTAAGCAAGATCACCAAGTTCAACTTCATAGGTATGGCTACTGAGATCATGCTGGGCAAGGAGGTTGAGCCTTTCGGCAAGACGTTTGCCGATATCGACTACGTGGGTGTCAAGTGCTCACAGTTCTCATTTGCACGTCTGCTCAAGGCCGATCCCATACTGGGTGTGGATATGGCATCTACCGGTGAGGTTGCCTGCATCGGTGACAACTATCATGAGGCTTTGCTCAAGAGTATGATATCAGTAGGAACCCGCGTTCCGTCAAAGGAGAAGGGCATACTGCTGTCATCGGGCCCCACCAAGTCAAAGATTGACCTGCTGGATGCAGCCCGCATTCTCCATGATTACGGCTACAGGATTTATGCCACAAGCGGTACCGCCAAGTTCCTTGACGAGAACGGTATCAAGGTCAGTGAGGTTCTGCACTGGCCGGATTCCGAGGAGAAGCCCAATGTGATTGACTATATGCGCAGCGGCAAGATAGACCTGGCCATCAACATTCCCAAGAACAACACTGCACGTGAGCTTGAGAACGGTTACAAGATAAGGCGTACTGCGGTTGATTTCAATATCCCGCTCATTACCAACGCCCGTCAGGCCAGCGCCTTCATCTACGCCTTCTGCAAGATAGGCGTGGACGGCCTTGCCATAAAGAGAATTGACGAATACGTATAATTAATCAGGACTATAACTATGTGTGGAATAGTAGGTTATGTGGGAAAACGTGAAGCGTATCCCATACTTATAAAAGGTCTCTCAAGACTGGAGTACCGCGGTTATGACAGTGCCGGTGTTGCGCTTATAAATGATGACGGTAATCTGGTCATCTACAAGACCAAGGGTAAGGTGGCAGACCTGGAACATGCCGTAGAGGGCAAGAACCTGAGCGGAAACGTCGGCATAGCACATACCCGCTGGGCCACTCATGGTGAGCCTAATGATGTGAATGCGCATCCGCACTTCTCAGAGTCAGGCAACCTGGCGTTGATCCATAACGGTATCATTGAGAACTACCGTGCGCTCAAGAAAGAGTTGCAGAATCAGGGCTATCACTTTAAGAGTGAGACCGATACCGAGGTGGTGATACAGCTTATCCAGTACATCATGGACAGCCACGGCATCACTCTTGAGGAGGCAGTTCCTCTGGCTCTCAACAGCGTAATTGGCGCTTATGCCATCGTGATTGTGGACAAGACACATCCGGACCGTATGATTGCGGCCCGTAAGGGTAGTCCGCTCATAATAGGCGTGGGTGATGACGAGTTCCTGATAGGTTCCGATGCCACTCCCATCATCGAGTACACTGACCGTGTGGTCTATCTGGGTGAGGAGCAGATCGCGTTCATACGTCGTGGTGAGGAACTTAAGATCACAGACCTTAAGAGCATTGAGCAGACTCCGGTAATCAAGAAACTGGAACTAAACCTGAGTCAGATAGAGAAGGGCGGTTTCCCGCATTTCATGCTCAAGGAGATTCATGAGCAGCCTGATACATGCCGTACCGTGATGAACGGACGTCTGCATCCTGAACTGGGTATCGTGAAGCTGTCGGGCGTGATTGACCACAAGAAACGCCTGCTGGCTGCACGACGCATCATAATCTGTGCCTGCGGTACATCATGGCACGCAGCGCTTATAGGAAAGTACATGATTGAGGAGCTTACGCGTATTCCGGTCGAGGTTGAGTACTCATCGGAGTTCCGTTACCGCAATCCTGTTATCTATTCTGATGACGTGGTGATAGCCATCTCACAGTCAGGTGAGACTGCCGATACCCTTGCCGCCATGAAGCTGGCCAAGGAGTCCGGCGCTTTCCTGTTCGGAATATGTAACGTGGTGGGCTCGTCAATAGCACGTGCGGCCGATACCGGCTGTTACACGCATGCCGGCCCGGAGATTGGTGTGGCATCGACCAAGGCATTCACAGCCCAGGTTGAGACACTGTTGCTGCTTGCTCTGAGCATTGCCCAGGCCAAGGGTACCGTTGAGACCGAGCAGCGTCAGCGTATCATCAAGGAGCTGCAGAACATACCTGCCAAGATTGAGAAGATTCTGGGGCATGACAAGCAGATATCGGAACTTGCCAAGACGTTCACATACGCTCACAACTTTATCTATCTGGGACGCGGATACAACTATCCCATAGCCCTGGAGGGTGCTCTCAAGCTCAAGGAGATATCATACATACATGCTGAAGGTTATCCCGCAGCCGAGATGAAACACGGTCCCATCGCGCTTATAGATGAGGAGATGCCGGTGGTTGTGATTGCCCCCAAGCGCGGTCATTATGACAAGATACTGAGCAACATCCAGGAGGTCAAGGCTCGTAAGGGACGCGTAATAAGCATTGTGACTGAGGGCGACAAGGACGTAAAGGCCATATCGGACTACTCATTCGAGATTCCGGATACCGAGGAGTGCCTGGTTCCGCTGCTCAGCGCCATTCCGTTGCAGCTGCTTGCATATCATATTGCCATAGCCAAGGGACGTGACGTGGACCAGCCGCGTAACCTGGCAAAATCAGTAACAGTAGAATAATACTTTATGGAGGGAGAGATTCATCACGAATGCGGAGTGTTTGGCATATACGGTGTGGAGAACGCCGCCCAGTATGCCTATTATGCGTTGCACAGCCTGCAGCATCGCGGCCAGCAGGGTTGCGGTATTGTCAGTGCCGATAAGCAGGGCATGCATCTGCATAAGGGTGCCGGACTTGTGATTGAGATATTCGGTCAGAATCATCTGGACGGACTTACGGGCAATATCGCCATTGGTCATGTCCGATATCCGACAACCAATGTAGGAGGTATGGAGAATATCCAGCCGTTCACATTCCATCATTACACTGGTGACTTTGCCCTTGCTCATAACGGCAACATCATAAACTCCAAGGAGCTGCGTCTCTACCTGGAGCGTCGCGGCAGTCTGTTGCAGACTACGTCGGACAGTGAGCTGTTTGCGCATCTCATAAAGAAAGACCCTACAGAGGAGGACCGCATAACCAATATCATCAATGCACTGAATATGATTGAAGGCGCATTCTCATTGGTTATAATGACTCCCAACCGCATCTATGCATGCCGTGACAAATACGGATTTCATCCCCTTTCAATAGCAAAACTCGGCGAAGGATACGTCGTAGCCAGTGAAACCTGTGCATTCGATGCCATCGGTGCCGAATTCATCCGTGACGTCAATCCCGGTGAGGTGATTTCTATAGACCATCACGGAATCCGTTCCAACGACTACTCAAAACTTCGCAGCCACCGTATGTGCGTCATGGAGTACATCTATTTTGCACGTCCTGACAGTGATATTGAGGGTTGCAACGTACACTCATTCCGTAAGCTCTCCGGCCGTATGCTCTATGAGGAGCACCCCGTAGATGCCGATATCGTGGTGGGTGTGCCTGATTCCAGCCTGAGTGCCGCCATGGGTTATGCCGAGGCCAGCGGAATCCCGTATGAGATGGGACTGCTCAAGAGCAAATATGTGGGACGTACATTCATTCAGCCTACGCAGGAGATGCGTGACAAGGGTGTCAAGATGAAACTTTCGCCCATACGCAGTATCGTGAGCGGAAAGCGCGTGATCCTGATTGATGACTCTATCGTGCGCGGTACCACATCGCGTCAGATTGTACGTATGCTGCGTGAGGCTGGTGCCACCGAGGTTCATGTGTGCATTGCCAGCCCCAAATACTCATTTCCCTGCTACTACGGCGTGGATACCGGCACATATGATGAACTTATAGGCGCCAACCACACCGTTGAGGAGATACGTGATTTCATTGAGGCTGATTCTCTCTATTATCTCTCATTGGAGTCTCTCTACAAGGCATCTGGACGCGATATGAAAACGTGCCAGCTTTGCACCGCCTGCTTTAACGGTGACTATCCCACCAACCTTTACGAGTACGAGAACGACTTGAAGAAGCACAAAACCTGTTGAAAAGTAAACTCAATTGAAAACTGATATTTGAGAATTGAGAATTATTTTTGTTCCCGTAATTATTTGAATATGGGAAAGTTCAGTACAATTTTCAAGTCTTCAGTATTGGCAGGAATCTGCATCGGAATAGCCGGATTCGGCTATCTGGCACTAGGTGGCGTGGTAGGCGCCGTAATGTTTGCTTTCGGTCTTATCACCGTTGTATGCTACAAGCTAAAGCTCTATACCGGTACTGCCGGATTCATAGAGAAGGGGCAGGTGGGTGACCTGTTGCTCATACTGGTGGGCAATATCGTAGGCTGTCTGCTGGTGGCTCTGTTGGCCCGTGTATCACCGATGCCATTACAGGAGGCTGCACAGAAAATCCTGGCAGGACGTCTGGCAATAGGTCCGATACGTGCCGGTCTGCTTGCAATAGGTTGCGGATTCCTTATGACCACAGCCGTTACGTTTGCCCGCCGTAATCAGTGGCTTCCGCTGTTATTTGCTGTACCTATGTTTATCCTGTGCGGTTTCCCTCACTGTATAGCCGATGCGTTCTACTATCTCACGGTACCGTTCAGCTTCATTAAGGAGAACCTGGGTGGCGTGCTGATACTCTATGTATGCCTTGTGATAGGAAACTTTATAGGCTGCAACCTCTACCGTTTCATAATGATAGGCGAGGAGAAGATATAATCTGTACTACCCGATAAAGAATCAGGGAGCCGGACGCTTGTCCGACTCCCTGATTCCTTTTAACCTTAAACTTATGAATTAACTTAGCCCTTTTTATATGTATGGATGTTATTTGGCTATGCGGTTGTCAAAATATTCCATAGGAATGCTGTTGATGGCTACATCGTTCTGGTCAGTTACCAGGACCTCGCTGAAGATCTCATAGTACAGATCCTTGATGTCCTCAATCTTAGCGGTCTTCTTGTCCTCATTCTCCTCATTGCGGCATACATTCTCAATGTCGGTAAGCATCTTCTGATACATGGGGATGAACTGGAGTGCATCTTCCTGATTGAGTTCTGCAACTACGTCGGCAACGGTAGCCTGATTTTCATTAACACTCTGAGCGTTTACGTTAACTCCGATGAACAGTGCTGCAACGGCAGCGATGATAGTCTTTTTCATAATCCTTATTTTTTTTGTTTTTGTTATTTGCTGTTTTTGTTTTGTCAACCCGTTTCAACCGGCTTGCATTGTTAAGAGTCAAAAAGAGGATGGAAGTTAAGTTGGAAAGTTAATTATTTATCCTTTGTTAACATAACATTTAACAAAATGGCATTATAGGGACAAGTATTTAACTAAAAGAAAATCAGCGGTATTATGAGTATTACCGCTGATTTAAATCATCAACTTTAAGTTGTTGACTTGTGAACCTAATTAGAGCGCTTGGATCCTTTTTATACTCACCGGAACGCGCTCATTTTGCCGGTGTTCATATGTAATAGTCATGATTGGCCGTCAGGTTAAATACCACCCATATAAAAATATTTATATGAGGTTGTATTACACGCTTTTATTGCAGATTGATATCGGCAATGTCCACCAGATTGTTCATGATGGCATAGATGGTGAGTCCGGCCGGCGAGTGAATCTGCAGCTTGGAGGTGATGTTGCGGCGGTGGGTGGTTACGGTGTGTATTGACAGGAACAGTTTATCGGCAATCTCCTTGTTTGACATGCCGCGTGCAACACACTTAATTATATCTTTCTCACGGTCGCTGAGTATTGCTATTGATCCGGCTGTGTACTCGGGTGTCTTGTTCTGGATCGGCTCAGTTCCTGTCAGGACAGACTCCTCAAGTTTCATTACGGCAGGGACGAACAGGCGTTCCTCTATCTCGCTGTGTGATATCAGGTCATTCTCACAGTTGATGATGTCATACAGAGCGGAGTTGAGCTGGTCATTATTGGGCTGGCGGTAGTGGCGTATCACTATATCCTTGAGTTCCTTGAGCTTCTGTGATCCGTTATCGTGGGCAACAGAATACTTTGCTATGTTGAATCTGCCTGTGGGCTGTCCGTGAAGCAGTTTCTCCACATATGTGAATACCACGTCATTCTCATGCTTCATGTGGTTCTGAATCTCTACGGTGTAGTCATCATAGAATTTGAGTATCAGGAATGCCACATCGTTGACGTCATTGCAGTTGAGCGCCTCAATGAGTTTGCGGCGGATACCGGGCAGTATGAAATCACTGAAATAGGTATGCGCGCGTTTAAGATAGTCTATCAGGGCCGGGAGCGATACGCTGTATCCCGTATAGTTCTTTCCCGCAATCAGATTGGCCACGGCCAGAAAAGTGGGGCCGTCTACATTGTTTTCACGACATACCTCGGCTATGGTGCTGTCACCGAATCCAAAATGTATGCCAAATCGGCTTAATACCAAAAGGATCAGGTTGTTATCATCAATCAGATCCCTCATCTTATCCTGAAGGGTAAATTCAGTCTTCATAATGGTTATTGAGTATCCGAGTGCAAAATTACGAGTTTTAAATATACGCATTTATACCTAAAAGTAAGTAATGATGGGTGGTGCCGTTTCACAAAAAGTGAGTATTGTGACGTTTAAGCCAAAGCAGGACCTTTGCAGCGACATTTAAGATCACTTGAAATGAAAGCACTGACAACATTATTCTTAGCGATAATCCCCTCTTTGGTAACCGCCCAGGGCTTGAGCGTGGGAGGATACGGAGAGGTAACCATGAGCCGCAACTTTTACAGCGATAATGTATACCGATATTCAAATCCTACCAAATATAAGGATGATCCTAGTCACGGACGTTTTGATATTCCTCATGCCGTAATCTATCTGGGATATGATTTCGGCCACGGATGGACCATGCAGACCGAGATTGAGTTTGAACATACAGGTACCGGCAGTGCCGTAGAGAAGGAGTTTACCGAGGCCGGCGAGTGGGAATCTGAAATAGAAAAAGGTGGTGAGGTTGCAATGGAGCAGTTCTGGTTGCAGAAATCATTCAAGCCATGGCTCAATCTGCGTGTAGGACATTTTGTGGTACCTGTAGGCGCGCTCAACAATGCTCATGAGCCTCTCAACTTCTTTACCGTATACCGTCCGGAAGGAGAGTCTACATTATTCCCGTCAACATGGCATGATACCGGCATAGGCCTGTGGGGTGAAGTCGGAAGTTGGAGTTATGAGCTGCAGATGATAGCCGGTCTGGATGCATTCATGTTCAACCGTGACAACTTTATCAAGTACGGTGCGGCATCACCATACGAGTTCAAGGTTGCCAACAACTACGGATTTGCAGCCCGTATAGACAACCGTTCCATCGATAACCTGCGTCTCAGCGTTAGCGGATACTTTGGAAACAGCATGCACAACTCTTTCCCGAATGACCTTAAGGATACCCGTTACAAGGATGTAAAGGGCAGTACATGGGTAGGGAGCTTTGATTTCAGTTATAAAGGTGAGAACCTGATTATACGCGGCAACTTTGACTACGGACATGTGGATGATGCGGTTACCATCAGTACGATAAAGCGTAACATGTCATCAAACAACGCTCCGTACAAGAAGACACCAGTAGGCAAGTCTGCAATCACCTATGGTGCCGAGGCCGGATATGATATCCTGGGCCTTACGGATCGTATTCAGGACAAGCTCTATCTGTTTGGCCGATACGAATACTATGATCCTTATATGCCGGCATCAGACCAGCAGGATTACACTTATACCGATGTGAACAGGATAGCTGCAGGTATCAACTGGATTCCTATTCCTCAGATTGCGGTCAAGGCCGAATTCTCGGACCGTTTCCGCAATGATCGTTACAACAACGAGCCGTCAGTATCCATCGGCATAGCATACATGGGATTTTTCAAATAATAAACAATCATAATGATGAACAAGAAACTGTTTTTGGGAATGGCAGTAGCTGCGATAGCACTCACTGCCTGTGATGACGAGAAGAATAGTGATAACTCCGTTGCTCTTGACAATGACATCAAAGCCGCTGTCGAGCAGTATGTTCCGAGTGTTATTTACAAGACCTACAATGATCTGGCCAGCGAGTCGGAGGAACTCTACAATATGCTCGCCGAGGCTGCTGAGAATGGCGTGAATGCAATCAGCCAGGCTGATATAGACGCAATCTGCGCCAAGTTCCTGCAGGCCCGTCAGTCATGGGAGGAGTCTGAGGCATTCCTTTATGGTGCAGCCACTGACTTCGGTATCGATCCCCACATTGACACATGGCCTCTTGATGTTGAGGCTCTGGCTACTGCACTGAGCAATGCAGAGCAGGTTGAGAATCTTGAGGGTGAGGACGGAATCGCATATGCATCGGCCAAACTGGGTGCCGAGTTGCTGGGTTTCCACGGTATTGAGTTTATCCTGTTCCGTGACGGCCAGAACCGCACAGTAGAGGCTCTGCGTGGTAATGAGACCGATGAGGCATTCAGCGGCAAGACCGTAACCGGTGCTCAGGAACTGATTTATGCAACTGCCGTAGCCGGTGACCTGCGTGACAACTGCTACCGTCTGATCGTATCATGGAACCCCGATGCACCTGAGGCTTACAAGGAGCGTTGTGAGGAGCTGGAGGTACCTGTTTCAATGACAGGTTCAGACAAGACTTACGGTGAGAATCTGCTTGGAGCTGCAAAAGCCGGAAGCACTTACGCTACATGGCAGGAGACTCTTGCTTCAATTCTTGTAGCCGGATGCTCAAACATCTGCAATGAGGTTGCCAACGTAAAGATGGGTAATGCACACAGCGGTGAGGATGTGAACTACATCGAGTCACCCTACAGCAAGAAGTCATTCCAGGATTTCATTGACAACATACTCAGTATTCAGTATTCTCTCTATGGTAAGGCAAATGTCAATGCACCTGAGAGCAAGTCCATCATCAATGTGCTCAAGAACCACAATTATGATGGTGTGGAAACTCTGCAGAACAAGCTGGGTGCATCAGTTGATGCCCTTAAGGCATGCCAGAACAAGGGCGCATTCGTGGATATTTACACAGATGACCTGGTTCAGGCCGCAATGGATGTGATCAACGAGCTCGACGAGGAACTTAACAAGGCTGCCGAGTGGATCGTTAAACAGTAATAAGATATGAACATAAAAGGATTTAGCGCCCTTTTGTTAGGGTTGTCTGTTGCCGTCGGTTGCACCGACGGCAATAGCGGTATTAAGGAGAACGTTAATACCCGTGAGCCCGATGCCAAGTACGTTGGCCAGGCTGTAGGCAATTTCAGTGCCAGTGAGTGGTATCCCGGCGGAGAACTGGGAACTACGGACAATGTTACTGCAGGATGCTATGAGGATGAGACTCCTTCGGTAGTCAATCAGGGGCTCATGACCGCATTCAATATGGGTGAGGCTGCGTTTGAACGTAAGTATACAACCTCTACCGCTCCGTTCAAGGGACTTGGACCTGCATATGTACGCTCATCATGTCTGGATTGCCATCCCGGTTATGGTCACGGTAAGCGTCAGTCACAGTATCGTGCCGAGTTCGGTAACGGTTATCTGCTGGTCATCTACCATCCTGTAGACGGATTGAACAGCGATGACGGTCCGTATGTAAGTGAAGTGACAGGTATGCCTCAGACTAAGGCTACATATCCGTTCCTGCCTCCTATTGATGAGGAGCAGATAGATCTGCAGTGGCTTCCGGTTACCGAGATGGAGAGCGGCCTGCCTATGAAGTTCCCCGACGGTGAGGAGTACAGTCTTATCTATCCTGAACTGACTATTCCGGCAAGCGCTTTCAACACCAGTCCTACACCGTATGATAACGGCCCGGTTGCATTCCGTCTGGAATCCACCATCGGTATCATCGGCTCCGGTCTGCTTGATGCTATCCCCGAGGACAGCATCCGTGAACAGTATCGCAAGGAGGCTGCTCATGCTGAACTCAATCCTGCATTCTGGGATAAGGAGGCCAATGATTTTGCAGCAGGTGCCTGGTACGGATATGACAAACTTGGTGAAGGCCGTTTTGCCGACGGAACTCCCGCATCAACCGGAACCAAGTTGCTCAAACGTTTTACATATGCAATGACCCGTGCTACACTGCAGGACGGTGCAGGTGCAAACGCCATCTGGAATATCACCAACGTAACCCGTAGTGACCGTCCCAAACTGTACACTACAGCAGCTTGGGCCAAGGCAATGTCCGAGAACGCACAGGTTATAGCCGCCATCAAGGCCGATCCCACATCACCGTATTATGCCGATGGTACTGAGGAGGGTATAAAGGATGCAGTACTGCATCTGCTGGATCCCAGTACGAACCAGTTTGACAACTCTTGGCACAACTTTACCCCTGAGATGAGTGATGACCAGTACTACAACTTCATGGTATGGCACCGCGGTTTGTCTATACCACGAGCACGTAACCTGAACCGTAAGGAGGTTCAGAAAGGCAAGGAGGTATTCAACCGTATTGGTTGCGCCAGCTGCCATCGTGCCTCATGGAAGACAAAGGAGGATAATTACTGGAAACCTGCAGTTTATGCCGATAAGGAACTGCCCAGGTATCAGGAGCAGACCATCTATCCTTATACCGATATGATTCAGCATCGTCTATATATGAAAAACGGTATTCACGGAAGCTGGTGCCGTACGACTCCGCTGTGGGGACGCGGTCTTTCACGTGAGAATACGGGTGCCGAGGACCGTCTGCATGACAACCGTGCACGCAACGTAATCGAGGCTATCATGTGGCACGGTTACAGCAGGGAGAGTGATGCCTACTGGTGCACAGAGAAATTCTACAACCTCTCCAAGGAAGAACGTGATGCGGTTGTGGAATTCATTAATTCTATCTAACTTTAAACCGTGAAACAAGATAAGATTCTAAAATACTTTGGCATTGGTAGTGCGGCAGCCGTCATTCTTATGATGGCCGCCGCTACCATTATAGAAAAGCTGTACGGTACTGACACAGCTTTGAGCATTGTCTATCACAGTCCGGTGTTCATCGTGTTGTGGGCAGTTGCTGCTATATCGGGCGTATTGCTTCTGATAAGGCGCGGAACTATCCGCAAGCCTGCTACATTCTTTCTGCACATAGCGTTTGTACTGATATTGGCGGGCGCACTCATTACCATGCTCAGCGGTAAGAGCGGCATGATTGAACTGCGTCGTGGCTTGCCTACCAGCGAGTGGGCATCGGACCAGGGCTTGCGCCAGAAACTGCCGTTCTCACTGCAGCTGAAGGAGTTCAGGATTGAGTACTACCCGGGGTCACATGATCCGTCCGATTACATAAGCAAAGTTGTGTTGAAGGACAGCCGCAACGGTACGGAAACAGAGTATACCATATCCATGAACAACATACTCAAGTATGACGGATACAGGTTCTATCAGTCCAGTTATGACGATGACCTGCGTGGCAGCGTACTGGCTGTAAGCCATGATCCGTGGGGAGTAGGGGTGACTTACACCGGATACATTATGCTGTTGTTGTGCCTGATTGGATTCTTTTTCCAGAAGAACTCAGGTTTCCGTGCCGCACTTATGGCTCGCGGTCAGGGTTTCTCCAAACCTGTAAGGATTGTATTGCTTGTCCTGAATGTAATGCTTCTGGGTTATCTGACCTTTGTGATAGGCCGTAACTGGTATCGCTCAGGGCATGGTCCGTTTGTGGGCACATACTCTGTAATGATGCTTATGGCCTGGCTTGTGACTGTGTCAATGGTTCTGTTGCGCAAGCGTTTACCGATTATACAACCCTTAGGCTTTATTCTGGCCGGATTCTCAATTCTGGTGGCATCGATCTCACACACGGGGCCGGAAGACAATCTGGTTCCGGTGCTGAATTCACCTTTGCTGGGCGTTCATGTGCTTTGTATGATGGTTTCATACACGTTGTTCGGACTGACGGCTCTGGTTGGAGTCGTGGGATTGATAAGATGTGACATGAACACCCGGACTATGCTGCGTGATGTAAGCCTTACAATACTGTATCCGGCTGTATTCTTATTGACTACCGGTACATTCATAGGTGCAGTCTGGGCCAATATCTCATGGGGAAGCTATTGGTCATGGGATCCTAAGGAGACCTGGGCGCTGATAACCATGCTGGTTTACTCGGCAATGCTTCACGGCGGTGTGATGTCACGGTTTAGACGTCCCGTGTTCTTTCACACTTATGCAATCCTGGCATTCCTTACCGTCCTGATTACCTATTTTGGCGTGAACTACCTACTGGGCGGTATGCACTCGTATGCGTAGTTACTTGATAGCCTTAAGCAACTGATCGCAGATGGCCTTCATTCCGCTGATGGAAGGATGGCCATTTTGCTTTTATTCTTAAATAATCTAAATATCGTTTGCGATATAAAATATATGCCGTATATTTGTATCGCAAACGATATATTTTTATGTGATATGAAAAGGATTTATGATTTCAAGGCACTCAACAACAAGGGTGTAGAGACAGATTTGGCTCAATATGAGGGTAAGGTTATGATGGTTGTGAACACTGCTTCAAAGTGCGGTTTCACTCCACAGTATGATGGACTGGAGGCTCTATATCAGAAGTATAAGGAGCAGGGACTGATAATAATAGGTTTCCCGTGCGATCAGTTTGCACATCAGGAGCCCGGAAGTGATGCGGAGATAGAGGAGTTCTGCCGCATAAACCACGGAGTGACATTCCCGCTCATGAAGAAGATTGATGTGAACGGCCCGTCAGAGCATCCCGTATTTACATATCTCAAGGAGGTTGCTCCTAAAGAGGAGTATAAGGGTCTCAAAGCCAAGGCAACACATAAGATGCTCAAGACCCTCAGCAAGAGTGTTGAGAAGGAGAGTGACATACTTTGGAACTTTACCAAATTCCTGATAAACCGTGATGGCTCACAGATAAAGCGTTACGCACCGACCGTAACTCCCAATGATATTGAAAAGGACATAATTGAAATGCTTTAATGTTTAATGAAAGAACAGTTCAAGCTTGACAACCAGCTCTGTTTCAGGCTGTACACCGCATCGCGCCTTCTTACACAGGCCTATCATCCGCTGCTATCGGAACAGGGATTGACCTATCCGCAGTATCTGGTACTGATGGTCCTGTGGGAGAAGGATGCGCAGCCGGTAAATGACATAGCTAAACGTCTGATGCTGGAGACAAACACAGTAACTCCGCTCCTTAAACGTATGGAGCAGCAGGGCATCCTTACCCGTAGTAAGGGCTTGTCCGATGCACGACAGGTGATAGTTACGCTTACAGAGAAGGGGCAGAACCTGCAGAATATCCTGACAGATGTCCCGATGAAAGTAGGCAGTGCGGTTATGTGTAAAAGCGTAAACCCTGAAACTTTCCCTGCATTGTTCAGGATGCTGGATGATATCATCGCGAAACTTGATAATCAGGCAGATACACATGAATCTTGATTTTCATAAACTCGATGTTGCCGACCGCGAAGAGGTGCAATCGGTCAGTCTGCGCGCAGGACGTCGCAACTGCAACTTCAATTTTGCCAATCTTGTAGGTTGGCAAAAGTGGTTTGGCACGGAGGTTTGTGTGCTTAAGGATGCTGTCGTACTGCGTTTCAATCTTGAGGGAGAACGGGCATACATGCTATGCATGAATGGTGTCCCGTCATGTGAAATTCTGCAGGCATTATGTGAGGACTGCAATCATAAGCTTATACTTCTGGGACTGGAAGATGATGCGGCTCTACAGTTACAGCAGAATGCCTGCAATGAGGGTATCAATATCAATGTGGAACCTACACGGAGTCAATATGATTACATTTATAAGCGTACTGATCTGGCGTTGCTTCAAGGAGGCAAACTCAAAGCAAAACGGAACCATGTAAACCGTTTCAATATCCTGTATCCGGGTTTTGTGTATCGGCCCCTTACACCTGATATGTTTGATGACTGTCGTAGGGTGGTTACATTGTGGCAGGATGAGAAAGAGCATGAGAACCCGTCATACGGCGATACTTTGCAGGCTGAGCATGACGTGATGGAGACTATATTTGCCCATTGGGATGAACTGGACATGCTGGGTGGCAGCATCTATGTGGATGGCCGGATGGTGGCATTCACGTATGGATCGGCCGTGACAAATGATACGTTTGACGTTTGTATGGAGAAGGCAGACCGCAATGTGGAGGGGGCTTTCAGCATAATCAACCAGCAGTTCTGCGCCCATCTGCCGGAGCAGTTTATCTATGTGAACCGTGAGGAGGATATGGGGCTAGAGGGGTTGCGCAAGGCCAAACTTTCATATCACCCCGAGATTCTGCTTACATATAATGTAGTAACCTTGAAATCGTCTTATACGCTACAAAGAATGACACCGGCCGATGCCCCGCTAACCGTAGACTGGATTACCAGGCAGTACGGATTTGACCGTAATGAAGTGGAAAGCTGGGTGCGTGACCTGCGTTTCAACTGGCCGCTCAGCATAAAGGCAGTTGATGACAAAGGCCGCGTGATAGGACTGCTCAATATGAGTGACTACCGTATTGAAGAGGAGACCGCTCAGATCCAAAAGGATAATCCGGAGCTTCTGGCCAGGCTGAACAGCCAGCGTTATACGGCCGTGTTCTCATTCATAGTACGTGAAGACTACCGCGGAACACGCCTTAACTATGACATGCTGATGGAAATCATGCCGGAACTAAAGTCCAACTATGACTTCATCTTCATACCAGTACTTCATAGCCTCAAAACACACCGGTATTGGCAGCGCTGGGGCGCCCGTGAATTCTACCGTGACGCAGACTGCGTATATTATCAGTTGAAAATGTGAAAAAGGGGACAGTGACTTCGTCGAGCTAAAGCTTCCCCTTTTCCATTACAAATTAACTTGGGCTAAGATTTAAGCCGCTCAGAGATTGCTACGCGGTAGGATTCTCCGATTGGGATTACGCTGGCATTCTCCATTGTAATCTGTGTGCGGCTGTTGTTGATGATCCGTTTCAGGTTCACTATGTATGACTTGTGGACGCGGGCAAAACGGTCATCAGGCAACTGTTCAAGGATGCGTTTCATGCTCATTAGCACTACCAAAGGAGTGGTGGCATCCAGATGGTATATCTTGAGATATTCTCCCATTCCCTCAATGTAAAGTATATTATCAGGCTTGACGCGTACTTGCTTGTAGTCTGTCTTGAATACAAGGTCGCTTTCTGCTTTCTGCTGATTCTCTGCTATACGGGTCAATTCTTCCAGCTTGTCCTGATGTATACGGTTCTGAGCCTCAAGATTCTTCATCTCTTTCTCAGTGTGGAGGCTGGAGATATATGCCATGGCACCCAAGTCAACTCCAATCAGCAGAATGGCCAGGAGCAGTTTCATGGTCTCCGGACGTAGGGGCCGATGCCCGTTATCTGGCATTATAGGCGGACGCATTCCTTCAGGTGGAGGAGCCATACCATCCATCTGCATTGGAGGAGGTACATCCTGCATCATTGGCGGCGGGCCCTGAAACTGTCCGGGCTGCATGCGGGAATCGGGTGGATTGCTCACATTGAAACAGTAAAAACCGAATGCAGTCAGCAGAACCAGAGTCACTGGAATGTAAACGATAAGTTTCTTGCGGAAGAATAGGGGAGCAAGCAGGAAATGGTGCAGCAGGAACAGCAACAGAAAGGGTAAAATCTGTAGAACAATCTGCCAAATGTTATTTAATAGTCCTGTGTGAGCCATATCCATAGGGACAAATTTATAGGTTTTATCATTTGGATAAAGCCGTTTTGTTTAGGAAAATCGCGTGTTTGTATATTTTTTTTGCAAAGGGCGGATACCTGTTCTACTTTAGTGACAGGTTTCTCAAAAACAAACGCATTATGAAAAAAGGATGTTTTGCTCTAATTTTAATGTTGCTGGGTTGCGGAGGTTGTTCGCCGGACGATCTCATTAACAATCTTGATTTGACGACTCAGAACACAGAGACACAAAGCGGCAGTAATGACACCACGACGGTGGCACCAAAATTTGATCAATCCTCTCTGTCCGGAGACAGCATATCCGGTACCAAGTTTGACAGGACCATACAGATAGTATTTGCCGATGGCGGCGCTCAGGTTACGGGTGATATAAACAATATTGTAACTGTCGATGGCAATTATGTGACAGTGAACAACACAACCGATGAAAAAGTAATTTATGAACTGTCTGGCACCTCAAATGACGGATCGATCAAACTCTATAGTTCCAAGAAACAGGCATTGGTCCTTGACGGTCTTGAACTGACCAGCACAAAAGGAGCTGCAATTAACAATCAGGGAAAGAAGAAGTGTTTTGTGGTTGTAAAAGGAACAAATGTCATCAAAGACGCTACCACATATTCTTCAACGCCGGCCGATGAAGATGAAAAAGCAGCACTGTTCAGTGAAGGACAGCTCGTATTCAGCGGTAACGGAACGCTGACCGTAACTGCACAGGGCAAGTCCGGAATAACCAGTGACGATTACGTACACTTTATGGAATCACAGGTAATAAACGTGACTTCCAGTGCCG
>Ga0265299_10002485_pt1 | contig 18882 bp, 14 predicted proteins | sample AusTroGonzalo_MG_4_FD_193485 | JGI IMG/M metagenome (GOLD analysis project Ga0265299, IMG submission 193485) | Bovine rumen microbial communities from tropical cattle in Woodstock, Queensland, Australia - Gonzalo_02 | ecosystem: Host-associated > Mammals > Digestive system > Stomach > Rumen ... | reverse complement strand
TCCGTGCTCATCTTGTAATAAAGTGTCCAGGAGTTGTGCGTGGCATCGTTATCAATCCAAGAAATGGTGGCGTTATGGCCGTCAATGCCGGTGGAGGTCACGCTGGTCTTCACAGGAGAGGTACACATCGGTGAAAGCTCGACCGTGAAGTCGTCAAGGTTCCAGGAGTTGCCGGTGCCGCTGCTGGTGTAGCGCAGAGCAATGCGACCGGAAGAAGCTTGGATACCGTTGAAGTCGAACGGTCCCATGTAGTTGCCGACACCGTTGCGGCTTGAGGGCATTCCGGCAGTACCGAGCACCTCGAAAGAGGTAAGGTCGTCCATGTCAGGCAGCACTCCGATTTCCAATGTACCGTTACTCGGGGTGACGGCAGTCGCCCAGAACGAAAGGCGCAAATCATGGATGTCGTTAGTAAATTCGGGGAGCACCAACATGTTGTTCGCACCCTTCAGCTCTGCAGAATTCTGGCTGTTGTGACAAGAAGCGGAATAGCCGCAATAGACAAAAGGTCCGCCACCAGGGGTGGTCACCGGGGTGGCCCAGCACTGGAACGGCTGCTCGCCACTGCCCGAATAACCTTCAAAACCTTCGGTCCAGGGAGAGGTCGCCGTAATAGTGAGAGCATCGCAAGCGGTCATGAACGTTTTGACAGAAGACCAGACCGTCTGGGTATTGTCACTGCATTCCACTTGCACCCTCACCTTATAGGAGGATGACGGCTGCAAATTCGAAAGCGTAGTAGTGGTGTCACCGGTAACGGTGGCCGTCTGGGCGTTGGTCCAATCGGTCTCCGAGGAGAGCATGTACTGGATATTGTAAGAAGAAGCATTCAAGTCACCATGCCAAGCGAGGTCAGCCGAAGTAGTCGTGATATTGGAAACCACAAGATTGCTGGGAGTTTTGCACAAGGCACCGCCCGTATAGGTAAATGTGGTCTTGGGCAGGAAGTTCTGTGTGTTTGTACCGTAGGAATATTGGTAAATACTGGCACCTGTGGAACTAATACCGTAAAAACTGCCATCTATGTAACCGGAACCGGTAAGCACCAGGTCAAACAGCAAATTACCACCCGTATAGTTGTACGGGGCATCAAACGTGAAGGTAAGTTGGTTGTTCGAAACACTTATCGTACCCGAACATACTTGGGTCAACGTGGAAGCATCGTGAGTACTCGAACTGAATTGGATGTTCTGGGTAATTCCGAGGCTGGCAACATAGCTATTGTTCCATGCGGGATTCCCGTTAAGATAGAAGGTCATTGAACTGATGGAACCGGTCAGCATGTCACCCAACAATGACTCCGGATAAATCACTTGGTTGTGTTGATCGGCATCTGCCCAGTAGCCATAAATGGGCACATAACTGTTGGTTGTTGTACCCTCAGCCACCGTCAAGGCGCTCTGCGCCGACAAGGGCGCGGCAAAAAAGCCAAGCGTCAACAATGTCAGCATCAATAATAAAACTTTTTTCATACTTTTTTTTAATTTGTTGATTATTAGTTATTTATATATTTATTTCATTTACACTTAAGGTTAACATTCCACCGCCTCCTATTCACAACCGGTTATAACTCACCTTAAAATTACACAAAATCCGGCGGCAAATATACAATATTATATTATTGGATTTGAATTGTTGATAACTTGTGGATAAAAACAAAAACCTCCAGCCCATCATAAAAAAAAAACTATTTTTGCAACCCACTTTTTCATTCTACATTCTACATTCTACATTCTACATTCACTGCTCACCAATCACCTTTCGCCCATGTTCGGACTTGCCGACTGCAACAACTTCTTCGTATCCTGTGAGCGGGTGTTCCGACCCGACCTCAACGGGCGGCCGGTTATTATCCTCTCCAACAACGACGGATGTGTAATCTCCCGTTCCAACGAGGCCAAACGTCTCGGCATCAAAATGGGACACCCCTACTTCCAACTCGACGCCATCGTCAAACGGCACAACGTGGCCGTCTTCTCCAGCAACTACGCCCTCTATAGCGACATGTCGCAGCGGGTGCAACAGACCCTGCGAAACTTATGCCCCGCAACAGAGGTCTACTCCATCGACGAGTCGTTCCTCAACCTGCGCGGCATCAAGGACGAGAACCTGGATAACTTTGGACACTATGTTTCCAAAAAAGTGCTAAAAGACACGGGAATACCTATCAGTGTTGGCATTTCGCACACCAAGACGCTCGCCAAAATCGCCTCCAAATTGTGCAAACAATACCCCAAACTTCGCGGCAGCTGTTATATGCACCGACCGCAAGACATTGAAAAGGTGCTTCGCAAATTCCCCATCGAGGATGTGTGGGGCATCGGGCGGCGGTTCTCCGTGATGCTCAAAAGCCGCAATATCATCACCGCCTACGACTTCTCCCAACAACCGATAGATTTCGTGCGAAGCAAGATGCATATCGGCGGATTGAAGACATGGTACGAGTTGCACGGCAAACCATGCATTGAATTCGAGTCGCATATTCCTGAGAAACAACAGATTATGGTGTCGAGAAGTTTCAGCACTGAACTCAGTTCCCTCGATGACCTGACCCAACAAGTTTCGTTGTTCACCTCTATGGCCGCCGAAAAGTTGCGCCATCAGGGCAGCGCCTGCCACGCTCTTCAAGTCTTCCTGTTGACCAACCGCTTCCGCCATGAGCAGGAGCAGCATTTCGACAACCAGTTCGTCACCCTGCCCGCCCCTTCCGACAGCACCGTGGAATTGGTCAACGTGGCGGTCAAGGCCACCTCTGCCATTTTCCGCAAAGGGACTTTCTACAAGAAGGCCGGCGTCATCCTGACCCAGTTCACCCCCAAAGAGTGCATGCAGACCGTCCTTTTCGACGAGGTGGATCGCGAAAAACACGACAGACTGATGCATGCGCTTGACAAAATCAACGAAAAACAGGGGCAGCGGACCGTGGTCGTCGCCACGGCCGGGTTCGACGGCATCAAAATGAACCGCAACCACTTGTCGCCTAACTACACAACTGACTGGAACGACATTCTGATCATCAAAGTTTAACGGTTTAACGGTTTATTGGTTTAATAATACACCAGTTTGTTTGCGGTGATGCCGATTTTTCGCTGCGAGCCGGGGGCAACACGGTAGGCGGTGAACAGGTAACGGTTGCCGTACCACAACTGCATATCAGCAGGCACGGTCTTGTAGCGACCCGCCGAAGAGACACGCGACAGCGGAATTTCCGATGTGCTGACAGGACTCTTGAGCTGGCACTCACTATCCAACAGCATCGTGGAAAGATAACGCGAACCGATATGATACAGCAAAATATCCTTGTTTGGCAAATTGCTGATATTCAATATTTTATAAATAGATGAGTGTAATGACATCACCTCATCGTATGGGAATATGACATTTGTCAGGAAGACACCGTTGGTGTCGAAGAAATGCACATCGGCACGCACATATCGATAACCGTCAAACCGTGACTCCACATACCTTCCGTTGAAGTAATTGCTATATTCAGGATAGTAAAGTTCTGTAATACAGGCTATTTTACCGTTTTCACAAGTTGCGTATGTAGGATAGAAAAGGTCGTAGTTGTGTGACGCGACAATAATCACACGCTTTCCCGAGACATTTTGCGGCAGCGATTTGGGTGCGTTAATATCGGCGCACAAGATTGTGTCTGCAGGCATCACCTTGTGGTTCAAAATGTTAACCGGGTGCATAAAGAAGATTTCGTCATCATGGTAATAAAGCATCAAAACGGAGTGGTCACGTCCAACAGGAATCCACTGCGCGCGCGTGGCCGCCTCGTTGATGATATTTGCGAACGAGGATTTCCCCTGAAAGTCCGTCTCGAAATACATCGTGCGTGCACCGGAACTAAAACAGATGATGGCGTTGCCCTGCGCCGTGTCTACCGCCGTAGTCAGTACACGACCACGGTTTTCCCGAGTGAACGTAAACGGGAACGGCTGGCTGAAGCCGGCTGGCAGAAACCATACCCCGTCACCGCTCTTCGACAGGGTAGTAAACATCATGTCACCCCTATAGAAGTGCCAGTCGTTCAGAATCACTGTTGGTGGAAGACCCGTAATTTCACGCGTTTCCAACCTCCGGGCGGAGGTATTATAGAGAAGGATGGTCATCCCGTCCAGGAGATGCGATTTATGACTCCACCGGCAAAGGGTCACTAGCGTGCCGTCCTCGTAGAGCACGTCGCTCAATTGCCACTCTTGGGGAAGGCTCAGCGTGGTGTCCCAGCGCTGGCGCATCAGCGTGTCCACATGCACGAAATTGAGGTGGTGCGTTTTCCGGCTCTTCACCTCCTCCACGATACAAAAGCCGTTTTCCCCGCACGACACACAACGGACGCTTTTCGACTTCTTATCCAGGGTCATATCAAAACCGTCCGGGCCGCTTTGCGCAAGACCCGAACGGAATAGGATGAGAAGTACTATTATGGGGAAAAGTACTTTTTTCATTATTGAGACTTAAGACTTGAGACTTAGGACTTATGGCTTAAGATTTAAGATTTGAAACCTGAACCTTAAGACTAAAGAGTCAAGATTTCGGAACACGGCTTCACCAGATTTAACGTCTAATGTCGTCTAAAATCTATAGTCTAACGTCTTATTTCACAATATAATCGACATAGATTCCCGGAGTGTGGATTTGTTCCATCGGGATGGAGCCGGTGGGGACGAGTTCCTTCGTTTCCAGGATTACCGTGTCGGCGGCGGCGGCCATCATGGGGTTAAAGTTCTGGGTTGTACCTTTATAAATGGCGTTGCCCATCTCGTCGCAGATGCTGGCGCCGATGATGGCGACATCTGCATGGAGGGGCAGTTCCAGAAGATACTCCTTGCCGTCGACTTCGATTTTGCGTTTGCCGTTCTCCACCACCGTGCCGAGGCCGGTCTGGGTGAGAACGCCACCGAGGCCTGCGCCGCCGCAGCGGATGCGCTCAGCCAATGTTCCTTGCGGACAGAACTCAATCTCCAGCGTCTTGTCGTTGAGTTGCTGGATGGTATCGGCATTGGTACCGATGTGGGAGGCATAGAGTTTCTTCACCTGTTTGTTGGAAATCAGCATACCGATAGCCTTATTGGGATAGGCAGTGTCGTTGCAGATCAGGGTCAAATCCTTAACACCTTTATTGGCAATGGCTTCCACCATTTTCACACCCGTGCCGGCGCCCAAAAAGCCGCCGATCATCAAGGTCATTCCATCCTTCACGTGTGCTACAGCTTCTTCAATTGATACTAACTTGCTCATATTGTCTAATTTTTTATTTGAAATATCCATAATTTTGAACGGGCAAAGATACACAATTTTTGATACAATAAACCGCCGAATCATAAAACATCATGAGTTATGGATTTTGGACAAAACAGGGATACCGGGCTTGGTGGAACTGCGGGGCTCGGTAGCACTAATCGGTACAACACAGAATCCGCACGCCGTAAGGTGTGCGGGCAATAAAACTATCTCTCAAACCACTTCAGCAATTTCATCTTCCACTCCCCGATTTTGCCCGTATACGGGTGTTCGCGCAAGGTAAGGTTGAAATGGGTGCGCCCTCGGAGAACGGTCTGCGGATGGGTGAACTCGCGGAACCCCCACTCGCCGTGGTACGCGCCCATGCCGGAATGGCCCGTGCCGTTGAACGGAACACCCTTGACCATCATGTGGATGCAGACCTCATTGATGCAACCGCCACCATACTGCAGGGTCTGCATCACTCGTTCTGCCCATCGTATATTACTGGTAAACAAATACATAGCCAACGGATGTTCGCGGTCGGCGATGATCTCCAACAGCGCGTCAACTTCCGCATCGGGGAAAGGCACCACAGGCAGCAACGGATTGAAAAGTTCGTGCTGAACGATATGTTCGTCTTTGTCCACAGGATAGATGAGGGTCGGAGCGTATCGTTGCGAATCGCGATCGCCCTCGCCGCCGAAGACAATGCGGTCGCGGTATTCATCGGCCAGAGCCGCGCACTTGTCGTAAGCCGCCGTCGTGATGAGTTTCGGGTATTCTTCATTATGAATCGGATGCTCGCCAATCTGTTTCGTAAAGGCCTTCTTGAGTTCTTCCAAGAAAGGCTCCGCAACCTCTTCAGCCACAGCTATCTGGTTGATATTAATGCAGATTTGGCCGGCATTGAGCAGTTTGAAGAAAGCGATCTTACGAGCTGCGTCGCTGAGGTCAGCGTCCTTGCGCACCACACACCAGTTGCCGGTTTCGCCACCCAACTCCAACGCCACGGGGGTGAGGTTCTTGGCAGCCTCCGCCATCACATGCTTGCCCACGGCAGGCGAACCGGTGTAGAAGATCTTGTCAAAACGCTGTGCCAGACACATATCTGCCACGTCGTGGCCGCCGTCGATGAGGGTGATGTACTCGGGCGGGAAAACCTCCGCGAAGAAGCGTTTGAGCACTTCGGTGCTGGCGGCAGACTTGCTGCTCGACTTGATAACGACGGTGTTGCCGCCGCACATCGCCGCCGCCACCACCCCGATGGTGAGCAAGATCGGAAAGTTGAACGGACTGATCACCAACGACACGCCGTAAGGCATCTTATAGACTTTGGTAAACAGACTTGGGAAGCACATCAGCCCGCTGAAATGCCTCTCAGGGCGTGCCCATCGGCGCAAACCCTTAATCATCTCGTTGATTTCCACGATAATAGGGCCCACGTCGCAGAGGTAAGCCTCCACCCTACTCCGGCCCAGGTCTTCGGCCAACGCGTTCTCGAATTCGGTGGCATGCTCTATAACGGCTGCCTTCAACTTCTTGAGCTGCTGTATGCGCCATTTGACTGGCAGTGTCGTGCCCGTGCGGAAAAATTTGCGCTGCGTAGCGACGATTTCATGGATTTGTTCGTTGGTATATAACATAATAATGGTTAAGGGTTAAAAGTTAATGTGGTTTAGTAGTTTAGTGGTTTAAGGGTTTATTCGGTTCAAAAAAAACTATTTTTGCAGTTTCAAAGTTTCATTCATTTTTTCCATAAAAGTATACCAAAATATATGAAAATTAGGCACTTATTCATTATACAAAGACGGCTCAGTGGAGGAAACCGGACGGTGGGACTATCATGATGACTACCTTTACCCCCGCTCTGAAATCACTGTCAAGAACTACTCCGTGGAAAAATGCACGAAAAAAGAGATGGAGTGGTACTCCAGAAACGAAATGTGGGATGAAGGCCAGCTGAATTACTGGCGTGAGCAACGCTGGATCTGGACGAAAAATTAGTATCACTCGTCATACTCCGCACCCTTATCCGTCACATGGATAACGATAACATCAAAGAACGGGAAATCTTTGTATTCCACGTAAAATGAGGCCTTCCCAGGGAAATTTTTCATAAACTGGACGCCCAACGACATTCCTTTCTTGATTCGGTTGCCACTTTTGGTGTTCATATCCGAAGCCCCTTTCTCATTGAGGTAATAGTCGCCATAGACCTCTTTTATTGTTTTGTCATCATTGAGTACCACTACCCTGCAGTGGAAACTCTCGACTGATGTTTCGTTGACAACCTTGACCTGGTTGTAGGATTTTTCAGGTCCCTTCACCTCAAAGGTCAGCATTTCTTGTTGGGCGAAGACGGATAATGCCGCCATCATAATAATCACAGATAAAAATACTTTTTTCATCATTTTAAATTTTATAATTATTAAACATTTATTTTAATTATTCTGCATTTTCAATTCTCAATAGTTGTCACTCGCTCCAGCACCCTCACAATATCCTCTTCGCTAAACGTCATCGGGGGAGAATAGTTGATAGAGTCGACGGCAACCATACGGGTAATTTCTTCGTAATCAGACTCTTTCACTGGTAAGGGCAGTGTATCGAGGCCACAGGTGGCGACAAGTTCCTTAATGGCCCGCAGGAACTGTTCTGCGGCCACTCTGTCGTCGGCGGTCTCGTCGCAAAGATGGCAATAACGAGCTATCCGCGCATATTTTGCCATGCAGACCGCCCGCTGATACTCCAACACGGGCAGCATCATCAGCGCAATGGCCTGTCCATGCGGGATATGATATTTGGCACCGATGCTATGCGCGAAAGCATGCACGTAGCCCGCCAGTTGTGTGTTGATTGCGTTACCGCCGTACATTGCCGCGCGGCACATCGCCAACCGCGACTCCACATTCCCAGGTTCGCGCAGCACCACGGGCAGATTCTGAAAAATCAGTTTCGCGCCTTCCAAAGACAGCCGCATGTTTTCGTCGTCCTGATCAACATCGCTGATGGCCCCTTCCACGACGTGGCTGAGGGCATCCATCCCACAGGCGGCGGTCACCAGTTGCGGTGCATGCACGGTAAGTTCGCTGTCGAGGACCACATGCGTTACGTCAAGACCGAAAATAACGGTGGATCCTTTGGAGCCGCGCGCGTTGGTCACCACCGCGCCTACCGTAATCTCCGCCCCCGTACCCGCCGTGGAGGGTACGGTAATCATCGGCAGGGTTTTGCCCGGCACGACAAGGAATTTCAACAACAAGAAGCGCGTCAGAATATGGGGTAACCGGGCCCCCGCTGCAATCATCTTGCAGGTGTCCATCACCGATCCGCCACCCAAAGCTATCACACAATCGGTATCGTGCTTTAATGCGATTTTGCGCCCCTTGTCCACAAGCGCGACCGTCGGTTCGGAATCAATGCCGTAGAAGAGCGTGTACCGCACGCCGGCCTCTTTCAGCGACTGCAGGATTTTCTGCTCGTAGCCAAGATTCCGCAAAGTTCTGTCGGTGACTACTAACACATGTTTATAGCCGCACTTGCTACAGATTTCGCCAATACGCGCCCGCACCCCATGACCTTCAAGGACCTGAGGTTCCGGTGTCGGCACATGGTGGATCACCTTGCCCGGAAGTTTATGTATCTGTTTTCTAAAACGATATGTATCCACTTTTAAAATCATAATTCAAATTCATAAATGCAGGATTCTCGGAATTAGGCTGGCATAAGTCGAGTTTCTTAACTACCCGAACTTCTTTACACAAAAGCCAATAAGAAGCGCCCCCAAGATGATAAACAAAATGAACAGTACCAACATGGTGACGAGAGCAACGATGAACTTCAAGATCGTACGCCACCAACTGAAGCCGCTCATTTGCTTGAGAGGAATCATCGTGAGGAAGAAAGCGTACGAAGACAACTTTTCCAGACAGAAGAAGTCAAACACAATGCTATAGATGGTGTACATATTGGTAGTATAAAGCAGCGTGACAAAGAACTCGGAATAGTGCAGATCGGGGATGTTTGGGCTACGCCGGAAGAAAAAGTAGAGAATTCCCGACATCATGATCAGCAGCAGCAATATATTTAGGGCAGGGTATTTATTCGCAAAATGCACTGCATTCTCAAAAACACCATAGAGTACCTCCTTAATACGGTCAGTATCGGAAATCTCCTTTTTTTCATTCCCTGAAGCATCCATTTCCGCCTTTGCCGCCTTTTCAGCTTGTTCTTCCTCTCTCACCTCATGTACTGCTGATTCAAAATCGGCAGAAAACGAGAAATCCTCCCCCCTGACGTTCAACCCGTGGGTAACAAGTAAGGAAACAGCAAAGAGCAGGAAGTACATCTTGAAAGGAGCGAAATAGGAGGCCCTCATGCCACGGAGATAATCGAGAATAAGGTAACCGGGACGAAGAAGAAGATTCCCCATGGTACGGAACATCCCGCGCTCCCCGAGACCGTAAGCATTAATAAAGCTTGCCACGGTCACCTTCCATGAGAAACGAGTGGTGGTTGCCGGCTGTCCGCAACGAGGACAGTAACTGCCGGTGTAATGGTCGTGGCAGTTCAAGCACTCGTGCTCTTCCTGGGACATCGGAGCAACTTCCCGAGGTCTCACCTGCCATGCCTTGAACTGGCGGTACTTTTCTTTAAGGTCGAATTTCTTCTTCATAATGAAACCGCAAAGATAAGATTTTTTGCGGTTGACCGGTTTCATAAAATAACACATTCCGCAGGGGCAAACAAACTGCCCGCAGACCTACGGCCTGCCAGTTGCAGATTACAAGACGCCACTGCAGATCACGTCCCGCCCGCGACCGCACCCCGTCAGGGGTGCAAGGCTTGGTAATATGGGGCGAACAAAGGGAAACGCGAACGCCATAGGTGTGCGGGGATTTACCGTTTCACCACCTTCCTTACGGCCACCACATTCCCGTCTGCCACGGCCTTGACGAAATAGACGCCGGGGGCGTAACGGGACAGGTCGATTTGCACGGTTTGTGTGGAATTACCGTTCGTGTCTGTCTGTAGAGACGGGGCATGCCCCGTCTCTACGATACCCACCAATTTTCCGTATGCATCAAACACATGAAATTCCACTGTTTCCCGCTGTTCATTGTTCATTGCACATTGTACATTGACGATGCCGGTGGTAGGGTTCGGATAGACCGTCATTGTTTCTTTTTTAACGGTGTTGAAATCATCAATACCGACAGGTCCGATGGTAAGGTGTAGAATCTCAATACTATCGCAGTGGGTGGTGAGCAAGCCCAGCCAAGAATAGTCACCACTTTCGGTATAGGTGTTACCATGCCATGTATAGCTTGCAGGCGCTGTTTGATATACGTGATTCACACGGTAGAACTCGTAGCAGCCCATATCCACAACATCGCAAGCAATCCGGGGAAAGCCATCAAGGTCTGTAGAATCGGAGACAAAACTGTTATTCCCTTGGTTTATGCAAACAGCATTGGGCAGCAAGTGCCAATCCACATATTCTGTGGAGTCGTTTGCTCCAGCAGTGAGTGAAGGATTTACAAAAATCTGCTGTCCGCTGATGTCAACATTGTATTCGCCTTCATAAATTCCCTCTATCGCAGAATAAGAGCATGTTGGAGGATAATTAGAAACCGTAGTGCCAAAATTGTCAAGTATGCCATCACATTCATTGCCCCATATAACACAATTTGTCACATTATAAGAACTCGTACCAGCAGAAATACCTGCTCCATATCCTTGTGCGACATTTTGTGCGGCATTACATACAATTGTTGAATTATGAAGACTGCCGCCTCCGCCGCCGAGACCTATAAATACACCGCCAGCACGACCAGAATAATCATAATCCCACAACAGAGTGTTGTTTGAAATAAGGCAATTTACAAAAATGCTATTTCCGCCTATTACCGCGCCTCCACCAAGATAGTGTGAGGTGTTATAAGAAATAATACAACCACTAACAATAGCATTGTTCGTTGCTGAAATACCACCACCACTTGCTCGAGCCACATTGTGGTGAATATGACTGTTTTTTATTGTGGCATTAGCTGCGTATACCCCGCCTCCTGAATGTCCAATTTGATTATTAGTATTTTCGAATATATTACACATGTCAATTATAGAATTATTGTCTGCATAAACGCCACCACCCATTTGACTACACGTGTTGTTATATATATCACATTTTGACACATAACTATTGTTTCTTGCTGCCATGCCGCCTCCATCAAAGCTAGCAATATTATCATGTATTTGGCAACCAATCACTTGGGAACCGTCTGCACATATTCCCCCTCCTTTGTATGAACCCTGATTATCATAAATTTCACAGTTAATAACGGTAGCATTAGATGCATAGACACCTCCTCCGTCGTGTGATCTGTTATTTAAAATCTTACAATTGGAAAGAGTGGATTGTCTTAAATACACACCGCCCGCAGAGTTATCTGTACACCATAAAGATATGTTATTTCGTATAATACAATTGTTTAAGACACCATTCCCGGTGAGATATACCCCACCTCCCATTTTGACAGGACTTGAGGTTTTGCCATTTTGGATAACGAATCCATCCCAAATAGCACCTCCACCATTTAACACTATTCTTGCATTTTGTCCATCCAAAATTGTGGCATTAGTCTCAATATCTCTTAAAGACAGGTCGTAGTTGCCGGGTTCAACACCAATAAATCCACCATAGACGTTTACCCCACCCACCATAGAAAAAGCCTTTATGGCCGTGGCAGACGTATCTCCATAATATGTTCCTGCCGCTACCCACACCACGGCGTTATGCGTCTGTGCCAAGGTCTGAGCATCCGCAATAGAGGAGATGGAATTCGCCCAGCTGTCGCCGGAATTTGTTCCCGCTCCTGTAGGGGTTACGTAGATTATCCCCTGATAATCAGGCGTTTGAGCAATTACCACTACCATGCTTATCAGTGCCATAATAATGCATAAAATCTTTTTCATAATCGTTTTCTTTTATGTTTATACTAAATTGGATTTCGACTGGTTCCAAACCGTTTCCGCTCGTCAATCACAGACATAAAAAATCCGTGAAACATTTTGTTCAAGTTCAAGGTCGTAGAAAAAACTATTTGTGCAACAAGAAAGCCTACGAATATTACCGCGAGCGTTTCTCCTTTCTTCCGCACTAAAATCACGCCCCCCTACATTTCGAACTTGTTAAAGAAAAGCGAAAACGCTTTACGTCAATATGTTATAATTTCAGTTTTTGTTTATAATGTTCTTTAAGGTTTGGTAAAAAATCAGGGTTGATATTTCAGGTGGCGAAAATACGAAAATAATTGGGTTGTAGTCGTTTTTCGGAAAAATTCAAAGACGTGCCATTTGTATAGACGCAAAATCGTAAACGAAAAAACAGGGGAACCCTTCCGAGTCCCCCTGAAAATTCCAAGTCTCAAGTCTTACGTCTCAAATCTAGTTTTCCAGCTCCTCCGCAATCGCCTTGCGGATCAGCGTGACAAAGTCGTTGAGCGGCATGGTGCCGTCGTTGATGTTGCCGTGACGGCGGACAGAGACGGTGCCGTCTTTCTCCTCATTCTCACCCACGATGACCATGTAGGGGATCTTGGCGGTTTCGGCGTCGCGGATCTTGCGGCCGGTCTTCTCGCTGCGTTCGTCAATGTAGCAGCGGATGTCCTGCTCGTCCAACGCGGCCTGCACCTTGCGGGCATAGTCCATGTATTTCTCGCTGATGGGCAGGATGACGACCTGGTCGGAGGTGAGCCACAACGGGAAATTGCCGCCGGTGTGCTCCAACAACACAGCCACGAAACGCTCCATGGAGCCGAAGGGGGCGCGGTGGATCATCACCGGACGCTTCTTCTGACCATCGGCATCCGTGTATTCCAGACCGAAACGCTCGGGCAGGTTGTAGTCCACCTGGACCGTACCAAGCTGCCACTCGCGGCCGATGGCGTCCTTCACCATGAAGTCGAGTTTCGGACCGTAGAACGCAGCCTCGCCCTCCACCTCGATGGTGTTCAGACCTTTCTCGGCAGCAGCCTCAATGATAGCTCGTTGCGCTTTCTCCCAATTCTCGTCCGTACCGATGTACTTCTCCTTATTGTTGGGATCGCGCAAGGAAACCTGAGCCTTATAGTTTTCGAACTTCAAGGTCTTGAAAATGTAGAGAATGATGTCGATGACCTTGCAGAACTCTTCCTTGATCTGGTCGGCGGTGCAGTAGAGGTGAGCATCGTCCTGCGTGAAGCCGCGAACCCTGGTCAGACCGTGCAGCTCACCGCTCTGCTCGTAACGATAGACGGTGCCGAACTCCGCCAGACGGAGAGGCAACTCCTTGTAAGAGCGCGGACGGGCGGCGTAAATCTGGCAGTGGTGCGGGCAGTTCATCGGCTTGAGGAAGAACTCCTCGCCTTCCTGCGGAGTGGTGATCGGGCGGAAGGAGTCCGCACCGTATTTGGCGTAGTGACCGGAGGTCTTATAGAGGTTGACGTTACCGATATGCGGGGTGATAACCTGCTGATAACCATACTTTTTCTGCACTTTGCGAAGGAACTGTTCGAGGCGGTCGCGCAAGGCGGCACCCTTCGGCAGCCACAACGGCAGACCCTGACCCACGAGCGGGGAGAAGGTGAACAATTCCAGCTCACGACCGAGTTTGCGGTGGTCGCGCTTGGCGGCCTCTTCGAGGAGAGCCAAATATTCGTCGAGTTCTTTCTTCTTCGGGAAGGTAACAGCGTAGATACGGGTCAGCTGTTTGCGCTTCTCGTCGCCGCGCCAGTAGGCACCAGCCGTTTTCAGCAGCTTGATGGCCTTGATGGCGGATGTATCGTGCAAGTGCGGACCACGGCAAAGGTCGGTGAACGGACCGCTCTCGTAGAACGAAATCTGGCCGTCCTCCAAACCGTCGATAAGTTCCAACTTGTACTCGTCACCTTTTTTGGTGAAGTAGTCGAGAGCTTCGGCCTTGGGTACTTCGCGGCGCACAAACTGGATTTTCTGCGATGCCAACTCCTTCATCTTTTCCTCAATTTTGGGAAAGTCGTCGGAGGAGATGGTGTAGTCCATGAAGTCGATATCGTAATAAAAGCCGGTCTCGACGCGGGGACCGATACCGAACTTGACGCCCGGGTAAAGCGACTCGATGGCAGCGGCCATGAGGTGCGCGGAACTGTGCCAGAAAGTTTCCTTGCCCTCCTCGTCGTTCCACGTGTAGAGCGTGAGTTTAGCGTCCTCGTTAATGGGTCTGTCGAGGTCGACCATCTGGTCGTTAACCTTGGCCACGAGCACGTTGCGGGCCAGACCCTCACTAATGGCCTGCGCCACCTCGTAAGGGGTGCAGCCCTTTTCCATTTGTTTGACAGAGCCGTCAGGCAATGTAATGTTTATCATATCCAAAATAAATGTGGTTTTCAAAAAACCTGCAAAAGTACATTTTTTTCGGATATGAGGGCACGGGATTTTGGGGCTGCAGAAAATCGTACAGGCAAAAAGTCATTTACCGCGAAATCTCAATCCAAAAATTAACTATTCAAAGTCGAATAGTTAACGTGCTTTGTGCAACCTTCTGAACATCAATTATAAAAATATTTTTCAAAAGTATTGACAAAAAGTTTTCTATGTTGTATATTTGCCGTGATATTGAAATCAATTTATTCACACAAATGAAACAACAAAATTATGAGCGATAGTATTGATCAATCAAAAACAAACGAAAGCGAAAAACCGAACAAACAGAAACAAAAAAGTCATTTTCGCAAACTGTTAAGGAGGAATCTTTCATCCAATCGACCTTCTTGCAAAAATGACGCGACAAAAATACAAATTTTTCGCAAACTGGCAATAGAAAAATTAAAATTACTTGAAAAAAGTTATCAACAAAGCAATCAGATATATGGTTTTCTTACAGACATGAAAAACGCTTTAGGAATAGAGCCAACAAAAGGTGTAAGTGGATACGGTATCGTCTATATACCTAAAAACGACGGTTCTGTACTAGAAGCAACAATATCTCTAACAAACCATCACGGTAATGCTCAAACATATATTGACAACGACTGCAATTTAGAGTATAATCTCAAAATTTCAGTTAGGAAGAAACAAATGAAAGGCAAGTTCAAGCCGCACAAAGATGTTGTTTTAGACGAATACGAATACACGGGCAAGGAATTGCGAAAAGTGGACAACGCTTTGGCATTAATCATCCGAAGCATCATAGGGTTCTTGGAGACTGGCGTGTTCGAGGATTTGACGGGCGTGGCAGTGGTGCACCGGTCACCGTAATATGAGAAAAAAAGTATTTTTGCCACAGAAACCAATGGTAAGTTTACCGACAAAACAGTGACATTATGAAAAAACTCTTGATACTCTCTGTACTATTTCTCGCTTTTTCGGCGCAAGCGCAACACGGAAACCAATTGCCACAGCAAGTCCCTGATCCGGTCTATTTGGAGCGCCTGCGGGCGATGTCGGACGCCGATCAAAACGCAAGAAAAATGTTAAACAGCGACGTGGACAAAGGTTCGGCATGGCGGGTCATCCACAAGGTAGACTCCGCCAATCTCATTGAGTTAAAGCATCTTATCGCCGAGCGCGGGTTCCCGACGTTGTCCAAGGTGGGCTACAAATGTTGCGACCTCGCCTCGCTCATCGCGCAGCACCAGCCGCCGGAGTTCCTTCACTGGTACTTGGAACAGGCCAAAGCCGCCGCCGACACAGGGGATTTCAACCTCACATGGATCGCCTATATGACCGACCGCGACTTGAACTACCAAGGGAAACCGCAACTGTACGGCACCCAGTTTCATGGTCAGGACGGGATCACGGCGCTCAAACCTATCGAGGACATCGAGCATTTGGCCGAGCGGCGTGAACAGGTCAATTTGGGGCCAATTGAGAACTATCTCGCCAGCTATGATCTGACCGAAATCCTCTTCCACCCGGCACTTGTGAACTACAACCAATACAGCCTGACTTGCCGCATCGACGGCGACACCATGCGGTTGTCTGGCACCTGTTACTTTTCCTACGAAAACAGGTATCGGAATCACCTCCTGCTGTCATCCGCAATCAACATAGACTCCCTCAGCTTGGACGGGTGGCAGCGTAACGGCGACACCGTCACCTTCGCGGGGAACCCTGTCAAGGTGAAGTTCGCCTATAGCATCCCGCTGGCCAAGGACCGCGCTTCCGATGGGACTATCGCGCTGCGACGCGAGGACAACTGGTACCCGCACCGCAACAGCGAGTTGCTGACGGCGACTGTCCACATCGAAGCGGACGGCTACTATCTTGTTGGTGGCACTGTAACGACTCCGGCGTATGAGTTGCAACTTATTCTGCTGCCGAAAAAATAATATGCAAGTGTAAAGCGTTGATATGAAAAAACGTATTTATACCACCGAAATTAGTGGTACTATTACCACCAAACAATGTCGAATCCTCTCCATCTTATCCATTTATTTCGCATCTTTCCTTTGTTAGTCGTAGAGACGGGGCATGCCCCGTCTCTACATACTGTAATTTCATTCTGTCGGTGCAAATTTAAAAAAAATTGTATTTTTGCGGCCGATTTGGTGGCTACACAGCCACCTTTTAACAAACATTTTATACTATGAGATACTTAACGTTAGACAAGGCTATTGATGCATGGAGAGGAATCCAACCGCTGTCTGAGGATGACAAAGCACGGTTGAGCCGCAGGTTTACCATCGACTTCAACTACAACTCCAACCATATCGAGGGCAATACGTTGACGTACGGCCAGACAGAAATCCTCCTGCTATTTGGCAAAGTCATCGGCGAAGCCAATGTGAAAGACGTGCAAGACATGACCGCCAGCAATGTCACGCTCAATATGATGAAAGAGGAGGCTCTTGTAAAAGAAACACCTCTGACCCAAGCCTTTATCCGGACATTACACCGCACTTTGCTGCGTGAGGATTACACAGTCTATCGCAATCTGCCTGGAGGGATGCAGACGAACTATACTGTCCATGCCGGACAATACAAGACCCGTCCGAACAGCGTCATCACCCGCTATGGAGACCGCTTCGAGTACGCTTCGCCAGAGGAAACACCTGCACTGATGACCGACCTCGTTGATTGGTACAACGAAGCGGAGGCAGAAGGGAAGTTGTCGCCCGTTGAGCTGGCCGTGCTGTTCCACTACCGCTATATCCGCATCCACCCGTTCGAAGACGGGAACGGACGCATTGCCCGACTGCTGGTCAACTACATCCTGACCAAACACGACTCCCCGATGATTGTGGTACGCAGCCGATTGAAAAACGAATACCTTGAGGCGCTGCATGCCGCCGATTTGCTGGTTGGAACCTCGCCAAGCGCGGGCGCGAAAGCTTCTTTGAAAAACATCAAACCCTTTGTTCAATATTTCAAGAAACTGATAGCCAAAGAAATATATACCGATGTTTGTTTCCTGACCGAGCATGACGAAAACCTATGGTGGTATGACGGCGAGCGGATAGAATTCCGATCACCTAACTACGGCAAGTTGCTAGTTCTGATGATGTCGGAGCCGGTGCTTACGTTGGAAGAGATGCAACGGCACCTCGACATCAACATGTCGGCCGTGAAAAAGCTGGTCAACCAACTGCTTGAAAAGAAATACATTGAACGAGGATTGGAAGAGGGTTCCTGGCGGGTGTTCATCACGCCGTCGGTGTGAAGATTACGAGCGGGTGCGATGCGTTCTCACACGCTAGAAGCGTGCGCTCCTAATTACGCAGACACCGGACAGAAAAGCGGCGGTCCATGCCGGCGACGGCGTGGTGGGCTTCCGGGTCGTCGTAGTCTACGCCAAAATAGCGGGCGACACCAAGGTTGCTATCAAATACCGTGGAAGACCAGAAACTCGCATACTTTCCTATATCGTCATAACCGTAGCTCCAGTAGCTGCCGGCGGGAACGGCCGCGAACCCCGTAACATCGTTCGGGTTTACGCTTTGGTCGCCGGGATTGCACGCCCCGTTGTAACTCGACCACCACGACTTGGACGACAACGCCTTTGCAATGTAGCCCGGGGCTCCGCCGCATACGTAATCCGGCTGGCTGCTCACATAGCTCGTCAACACCTCCCACTCCGCATCGCTCGGCACATGCCAGCCTTCGGGACAGATGCCCTGCACCCCACTCGGAGCGGTATTACTGGGAGATTCCCCGTGCATCACCGCAGGCCAGTTGTAGAGATAACCCCGCTCCGGCAAAGGAATGCTAGTGCTGCTGTAGTCGTAGTAGTAGGGTTCTGTACTGCTATAGTACGTGCCGGCGGGTATCGAATCGCCGTCCTCGTAGCGCGTCGTCCGCAGGTTCTCTTTCATCCAGCACTGGCTGCCGATCTGCACCGTGTTGTAGACATTTCCGTCGATGTCCGTCACGGTGGGGAAATCGGAACAGGGCTGGACGTTGACAAATATCAGTTCTATCGTCTCCGACGCGAACTGTGTTCTCGTAACGTGGTTGCTCTCCACCTCCGCGCCGTTCAACACGGCGAAGCCCACGTATTCCATCTGGTCGCCGAGGTCGAAGGGGTTGTCGGTAACGCTACGGTGGGAATTTTTGGTCTGTTGTAGAGACGGGGCATGCCCCGTCTCTACATAACTACTCTTTATACACATCTCCCTCTTAATATATTTT
>Ga0265299_10002482_pt1 | contig 18900 bp, 14 predicted proteins | sample AusTroGonzalo_MG_4_FD_193485 | JGI IMG/M metagenome (GOLD analysis project Ga0265299, IMG submission 193485) | Bovine rumen microbial communities from tropical cattle in Woodstock, Queensland, Australia - Gonzalo_02 | ecosystem: Host-associated > Mammals > Digestive system > Stomach > Rumen ... | reverse complement strand
ATTCAGGCATTACCTCTGTGGGCACAAGTCCATATTTCTCCGTCAGGTCAGCCACACCGCAGAAAGTTCCTCCGTCACCAATAGGACTCTTAAAGAAGAACTGCACACGCTGATCATCGATGGGTTTCGTAGCTGTATCAATCACACCCTGAAGCATAAGATTGGCCTTCTCCAACTGATCCCAGAAAAAGAGATAAGCCTGGGAGAACGAGATACTGAGCGAATCGGTCTTTTGGGCAAAGTTGGAACGCAACACATTCAGGCCACTGAACATCCAGCAACGACCTGAGGATTTCTGGTCGGTGATGGACTGTTGTTTGGTTTCCACACTGAACCAAGTATCAAGGTCACCTGCATTCTGATGATTCTTCGCCAAAGCGTCAATACTATTGGCAGCAACGGCATTCTGAATGGCACGATTGGCCGGGGAGGACTGCTGTGCTTTCTGAATCTCACTCAACATCTCCTTGGAGATACCACCCTTCTGGGCTGTAGCGACCATCACACCACTGACGAGGCAAATGGTCAAGATTAAGCTTTTCTTCATTGTCATTTTTTTGTTAGTCTGCTCAAAGGTATGCATATTTATCGAAAGAACTTGCATCTCAGATGTTTTTTTTTCATTTTTTAGGATAAATGCAGAAAAAACACTATCTTTGCGGCATGAAAACGAAACATGTACAATACGAAACGAAAGGCACTTGCTCACGCCTGATTGACGTGACTGCCGATGAGAACAATGTAATCCAGCAAGTATTCTTCCTGGGTGGTTGTAATGGTAACCTGCAGGGGGTAAGCCAACTGGTGCGCGGACAGAAGATCGATGATGTGATTAAGAAACTGGACGGTATCCGTTGTGGCGCCAAGAACACTTCTTGTCCTGACCAGCTCTGCAGAGCCTTGGAACAACTGAGAGAGGCGCCTCTCGAAGATTAAGGTACTCTTTGATTCAGCGTTGCCACTGGCTCAATAGTCGCCTGATGGCAAAGACGTAGTAGGCTACCAGTAACGGGTAGCCTATATAATATAAGGTGGTGATGCTGAACACCACATAACAGACGGCACAGATAGCTGCCAATCCTCCCAAATAAAGCACGGCTCCACCCACTGGCAGATGGCGCGAAACATCATCGACTGCAGCAATGGCCACAATGATGATGGCCCAGACCGACGTGACAAACAGGCCTAACCAGAATGGCAGCGCAAAGGGATTCATCGACGGGTGATAATAGAAATGGCGCCAAGTCTCTGCACCAAACAGTTGGATGGAACTATAGAGCACTGCCGAGGAAGCTACCAACAGACAAAGGGCTGTCGGATAGAACGAGGGGATATCGTTGAAGTGCACGATTTTAGCTCCCCTTCGCAACAGGCGACGGATAGCGTAGGCGGCTACAATCACCACAATAAAAGCCAGGAAGATGAGCAGATGGGCATCGGAGAAGAAATCGATGAACTGGCTGATAGGATCATCGGGAGATACCCGAGCCAACAACTCATTCTCATGAATCCAACCGAAGGTCAACTGGTCGCGCGCTACCTTAACCCATACAGAATCGACGGTATCTGTAGGCAATGTCGCAATATCAGCAACCACAATCCGCTCGTGTTTGTAGAGGGTGATAGAATCCTTTTGTTGCTCCCCTGCCTCCGATTGCATCTCGACTGAAATCACATCTGGAACAGCCATGGCCCCTGGCTCCTGGGCAACAATCACCAGTGAGTCACCTGTTACCACAAAATTGTAGTTCTGTGTATAGTGATGAGTAGTGTAGAAGGAGATGGAGTCAAGTTGCTGTTTGGTGAGATCCCAGGCATCAGGCGTCACTGGTCCCTTGTTGTAACAGGAAGTGAAGAGCAACGCACAGAGCGTAAACAGAACCACGATTTTATTTTTCACTTCCATACACATTCATCTGACAGTTCTTGCAATCAAACTCAAGACGGAAGCGACGACCGTCGCCTAAAACAAGGGAGAGGGGCTCACGCCATGTAGGGCGCTTGCCGCCATGCTTCACACAATAGCCAAGACTGTATCGTATGCAATGACGACACTGCATAATCGGTCCTTCCCCACCCTTCAGCTCATAAGCCGTCTTCTCAGTCCCATAAAAGGCGGATGAGAGACGATTAGAGATGTTGTAAAGGTAAGGATAGGAATAGGCGGGAGCTGGCAACTGTTCTTGGTGGACACTTGCAGAAGGCACAGCAGCAACTGGCCTTGATAATTTGCCCACCAACAAACGACGCAATTCGGAAAGCTGGCTATTGGGAATGAAATAATCGAAATCATCAGGGATATCCACATCCGAGCACTCGTAGATGGTATCTCCCAGTCGTGTCAATTGACGAACAAGATTCTCTCGTGGTGATTTCTGTGCCTTCTGATGAGCCAACGGCAGAAACACACCCTTCGACAAACTCTGGGATGAGTCACAAGTTTTGGCTGACAACTCAAAGCCTCCCTCTACAGCTTTCAGAGCGACACGAACAGGAATCTTCCGTCGGGCACTCTGTCCTGAAAGCAGTCGTTCAAACTCCTGATCATTATTGCGATACAAGCGCATACCAGGACGAAGGCCTTGAGGCATCTTATAGGGGAAAATGCGATTGCCCTCTACGCGATTGGCCCGGAAACCTTCCAACCGATCTCCATTCTGGAAACAGAGACCATCGCCATTGGCAAAACCGGCCACACCTGCCACATTAAACGAATCACCCCGAATCTCCTTCACAGTACCCACAAACTCACCAATGGCTTTGGGGGTATCAAAAGAGGCAATATTGGGTTGACGACCATGGAGGAAATAGGTTGTATAACCACGATTAAATGTACGGTTCAGATCGGGGGTAAACGAATACTCACAATGTCCTTGCGAGGCTCGGCAATATTGATCAGGATGTTGGCGGATGATGGCATCCAGACGCTGGCTATAGGCTGCTGTCACGTTCTTCACGTAGGCTGCATCCTTCAGACGTCCTTCGATCTTAAAGGAGGTAGCACCTGCTTCGATGAGTTCCAGCAGATGGTTGCTCTGGTTCATATCCTTCAGAGAGAGCAGATAGCGCTCATGCTCGATGTCCTGTCTGTCAGCATCGACTAAGGAGAAACGCATCCTACAGAACTGGGCGCACTCACCACGATTGGCACTGCGCTGGAAACAATGCTGGGAGGCGTAACAGAGGCCTGAATAACTGACACACAGAGCCCCGTGAACAAATACCTCCAAAGGCATATCAGGCACTTCTGCATGGATCTTGGCGATCTCCTCGACAGAGAGTTCTCGCGCCAACACAGCACGCGTAAAACCAAGGCTCTTCAACCAGCGAACCTTTTCAGAAGTATGGTTGTCTGTCTGGGTAGAGGCATGAAGATTCAAAGACGTTCCTGCAGCCAACTTCAGAACGGCCATATCCTGTACAAGTATAGCATCCACCCCAACAGTTTCTAAGTCAAGGAGCAACTGTCGGGTGGCCTCTATCTCATCATCGTAAAGAATGGTATTCACTGTGACATAGACCTTCACCCCAAAAGGATGGGCATAGTCGCAGAGCTTGTGTATATCCTCAATACTGTTTCCTGCTGCAGCTCGGGCTCCGAAATGGGGTGCACCAATATAGACGGCATCAGCGCCATGGTCGATGGCAGCTATGCCACATTCCAGATTCTTTGCAGGGGCTAACAGTTCTAATGGGGTCAAGGCTGAATACTACTTGATATCATCAATGTTATAAGGTGTCTCCTGATAGACATAGTAGTTCACCCAGTTGGTATAGAACAGGTTCGCATGAGAGCGCCAAGTCACCATCGGTGAATTCTTGGGATCATTATTCTTATAGTAATTCCGGGGAGGAGCCACGTCCTTACGGATATCCTTATCGCGCTTATACTCATTATCGAGGGTGTTGGGCGCATACTCCAGATGACCTGTAATAAAGAACTCTCGTCCACCACGGGCCATAACGATACTCACGCCACTGTCTTCCGACTCTGCAATCAGTGTCAGTTCGGGATTGGCCAGAATATCTTCTCGACGGACCTCGGTATGACGACTGTGAGGCATCATAAACTCATCGTCAAAACCTCTGAATATGGGCAGTTTCGGGTCAAGGGGAGTCTGTGGGAAGATGCCGAACATCTTCATGGGCAATGGGTACTTGGGCACACCATAATAATAATAGAGTCCTGCCTGCGCAGCCCAACAGATATATAAGGTACTCGTGACATGGGTTCGGGCCCAATCGAAGATCTCCGTAATCTCATCCCAATAGAACACGTCTTCATACTCCAGCTGCTCTACAGGGGCTCCCGTCACAATCATACCGTCGTACTTCTCTGTACGCATCTCGGCAAAATCGCGATAGAACATCATCATGTGCTCTATCGGGGTATTCTTGGGGGTATGACTCTTCAGTTTCATAAAACTGATCTCCATCTGCAGAGGTGTATTGGAAAGCAGACGGATCAGATCAGTCTCAGTCGTAATCTTCAAGGGCATCAGGTTCAGGATGGCAATCTTGAGGGGACGAATATCCTGAGAGGTAGCCCTGGAATTGTCCATCACAAAGATATTCTCATTCTTCAGAATATCAATGGCGGGCAGTCTATCTGGTAATCTTAATGGCATGTTCTATGACTTAATCGTGATTAAACAGGCAGACACATTATCGAGTCCACCTTTTTCAATAGCTGCTTCACAAAGCAGATTGGCATCGGCTCCATCAGTCAACAAACGGGTGAGTTGACGATCACTCACCATATCGGTAAGGCCATCTGAGCAAAGCAGATATTTGTCACCCTGAAGGATGTCGTCAGTAATCCTGACCACATCAATATATGAATTGGTACAGCCTCCACCAATACAATTGGTAATGACGCTGGAATGTTTGGCATTGCCAAGCATGGTGTTTAAGGAGTGGTCTGTCGTCAACTGTGTCAACTCCCCATCCCTGAAACGATAGAGTCGGCTATCGCCACAATTCAGCGTGTAGAAGTCGCCAGCAAAGTAGGCCAGCCCCACCAGCGTGGTGCCCATTCCTTTATACTGCTCATCTGCCCTACCCTTTGAGGCCACGAAATTATTGATAGATTCAAGCCACCCGACAATGGCCTCATTGAATTCACCGGCATTGAGGCTATTAGGAATATCGTGGTAATAATACTGTAGATTATGCAGGGTATCACTGCTGGCCACATCACCACGGTTATGGCCACCCATACCATCGGCTACAGCTATGATATATCTGTCTTCATGATTAAGCGTCAACAGTGTATGGTAATCATTGTTGCGGACAAAGTGGTTGTCAACCAATATCATGTCCTCATTTTGTTCTCTCACACAGCCAACCCTACTGGCTGATGATATTTCTAATCCAATCATGATACTATCTGATGATGACCTGCAGACTGATATTGGCCAGAGTCAGGATGTCGCCATTATTCAGCGTCATCTCCACATCAGGCTGCAGAATATGCTGATTTAATTTCGTTCCATTCGATGAGTGTTTATCTGCAATGCACCAACCCGTTCCCGGATTGTACTTCAACTGGGCGTGTACACCCGAAACGTAGGCCTGGTTTTCAAAGAACCGGGTATAGGGACCTTTACGGCGCCCTATGATGGCACCATTCATAGCCACCATACGAATATTCAGGCTGTCGTTGGCAAGTGTCAGCACTGGCATACTGGCACCGCCAGGAGCTTGTGAGATACCCTTTCCTGTAGTACCGAAAGGACCAAAACTTGGTGCAGAAGGCTGTTCAACTGCGACACCTTTAGCCACCATCAGACCACCGCAGTAGGTACAGCGGCGCCCAATGCCAACACGTCCGCACTGGTTGCAGAACAGTAAAGCCTGTCCACATTGGTCACAATATTGTGAATCGTCGTCAATCTCTTCTTTACACGCTGGACAAATAATCATCGCTTATATATCTTCTGGTAAAATAATCTGGTATGTTTCTTTCGTCACCTGATCAGGCGGCATCTGCGACACTCGGATAGAGAGTTTCTGAATAGTGGCATCGAGCAGATTGCGCATCTCTCTTGCATTACCCCATGAGTCGTCCTTGCTCAATACCATCTTATAGATGGTGTCGAGTGCCTTGTACTCTGCCGTCTGTGACAGGGTGTATTGCTCTTTCTGAGCCATCGACTTGAAGATGGCGAGCAACTCATCTTCATTATAGTCGTCAATATGCAACTTGTGGGTGAAACGGCTGGCCAGTCCGGGATTCATCATCATGAAGTCTTCCATCTTGTCCTTATAACCAGCTGCTATCACTACGAACTTGCCTCGATCGTCTTCCATGCGCTTCATCAGGGTATCGATGGCCTCCTTACCATACTGATCACCTCCATCGCTGAGGGTATAAGCCTCATCAATAAAGAGGATACCACCCATGGCCTTATCGCACATATTATTGACAATCTTCGGGGTCTCGCCCATATATTTGCCTACTAAGGTGGCACGACTGGCTTCCAACACACGATTCGTAGGCAGGATATCCATCGCCTGAAGCACCTCTCCCATCTTACGGGCAATAGAGGTCTTACCAGTTCCCGGATTACCTGTCAGCACAAAGTTCATGGCCATCTGCTGTACCTTACCAGCACCCATGGCTGCACGCTGTTTCATAAACATGCTCTGTACAGCCAGACGACGGATAGAGTTCTTGACAGTACGCATGCCGACAAACTCATCCAATTCGTTGAGAACCTCATCCAACGGACGGGCTGCCTCGTTCTGGGCCATCGGCAGGTCTTCCTTAGTCAGGGCGAACATATCACGCTCCTGGAAGCCTGGATCATTCATCAGTTTCACAAGACGCTGACTCTGACGCTCCACAGCCTCATCGAAAATCTTACGAGCCTCACGGGCATTACCGAAGTTCTTGTCACGACGCAGATAGAGTTGCTCAAACTGACGATGGATAGCTCCACGAGTATCCTCATCCACCACAAAGTTCTTGTTGTCAGCCAGATGGAGGAAGATCTCTGTCAACTCGTCAGGTGTATAATCTTCGAAATGAATGGTCTGTGTGAAACGACTCTTCAAACCTGGGTTGGAGTCGATGAAATCGTGCATCTGATTCGTATATCCAGCCACGATGCAGATGAACTTACCACGATCATCTTCCAGACGTTTCAACAGGGTGTCGATCGCCTCTGAACCGAAGGAGTCGCCATCGTTTGACTTCAAGGTATAGGCCTCATCGATGAAGAGCACACCTCCTAAGGCCTGATCTACCAACTGATTGGTCTTAATAGCGGTCTGTCCTGAATAGCCTGCCACCAGTTTAGAACGGTCAGCCTCCACCAACTGTCCTCTTGCCACGATACCAAGTGTTCTGAAGATATCTGCCATGATACGGGCAACGGTGGTCTTACCGGTACCTGGATTACCAGTAAACACGTAGTGCTTGCCTTGGAAGGTATTGGTCTCACCTCGTTTGATTTGCAGATTCAGATAAGATGTCAGGTTGGATATCTCTTTCTTGACAGCACTCAGACCCACCAGACCATCGAGTTTAGCCAGACAATCGGATACATCCACTGACTGCGGAGCCTCATAGGGTACATCCTCGGGAATAATGGTCATCAACTCCTCATTACTCATCTGAGTAATGCTCTGACCTTGCAAACGCTGGGCCTGTTTCTTACAGATCTGATCAAAGAGGGTTCGCATCGTACGACCATTGGCGAAGTCCTTATCACGAGAGTTGTACATCCCTGTGATCATCTTCTTGGTCAACTCCTCAGCCTCTGGCGAGAATACATATTTCTTCTCCTTGGCAAAGATCTGCATGATCTCATACAACTGCTCAGGCGAGTAATCCTTGATATCGAGGAAATAATTGAAGCGACTGCGGAAGCCTGGATTGATACGGAACAGATTCTCCATCTCCGTACGGTAACCTGCAGCAATCACCACAAACTTACCACGATCATCCTCCATGCGCTTCATCAGTTTCTCCAGAGCCTGAGCCCCCTGGTTGTCGCGCTCTCCTGCTGCATTCTGGGGAGCCAATGTATAGGCCTCATCCACAAACAGGATACCGCCCATGGCCTTGTCGCATAAACGATCCACGACCTTAGGAGTCTCGCCCTGATAGGGACTTACCATCTTGGCACGGTCCACCTCCACCACATGTCCACTATCCAGATATCCGACAGAAGCCAATATCTCACCAAGTTTACGGGCCATGGTTGTCTTACCTGTACCAGGATTACCTGTGAGGATAATGTGCATCGACATCTTCTCCTGCTCTCCCAGGCCTCGTTCTGCACGCTGGATACTATTTTGTACAGAGTAGGCAATCTCCTTGACAGCATTCTTCACCTCGTCCATACCAATATAGTTGTCGAGGTCTTTCAGGATATCCTCTACAGTACGCTCTTCAGGCACATAACCTGTAATATCGTCTTTCTCCACCTGTGCGGCATCGATGCCACGACTGATGAAATGAGTGAAGATATCCTCGGCTGTCTTGATAGCCAGATGACCATTACCGAAAGTCTCGTCCTTAATCTTTATTTGGTATTTAAAGAAGCGTGTCAACTGGTTGTTTGCATCATCTGAGAACTTCGACACACCATACTTCATCTGAAGACTAAGCTTACAGATATCCGTCAGTTCCTGATAACCTGGTGTTGGCAGACGGAAGGTGTATTTGAAGCGGTTGGCCACTGCAGGGTTGCTCTCCAAGAAGTCCTCCAAGCCCTTTGTCAATCCAGAGATAACCACGATGGGATTATCTTCCCATTTATCCATCTCGACGAATAGCTTATCAAGCGGATTCACCTGGTTGGAATACTTATCGGGCAACAGCTTTTGGACATTATCAAAGAACAGAATACCGTTCTTGGCTTTCTTGATGTTGTCGTCCCATTTATCAACAAAGCGCTGGTAATCCACGGCATCAACCATGGTCAGCTTGGGCTTCTCAATAATCTTGTGCTTATAGAAATAGTCACGCAGAATCTCTGCAAGAGCGGTCTTACCAGTTCCTGTCTCACCAATGATGATAGCATTTACGGAGATACGCACATTGGCGATATCTTTTCTCGACCTCAGATAGGTATAAGTATCGACGATGGTTTTCAGTTGGCGCTTCACTTCGTCAAGCCCTACCAGTTTGTCAAGCATATCCTGCATGGCCAGAGGCTGACCACACCACTTGCAGAACTTGGCTATGCTCCTATTTTCCTTATGACAATTCTCACAGACCATTTATTCGACGTCTCTCTCTATTTGCTTAAAAAATTCCGTGGGATTCAGACTACTTGTATTAGGATTGCTGACATTCAATAGACTCGGACTGAATATGATGAAATCCAGCACGAAAATCAAGGCCAGAATACTCCATAATATATAATGTAACACACTCTCTCCACTAATGGATCGCACCTGATCGGTTACGTCGTTCAAAAGACCAAACTTAGAACCCTTAAACTTATACGACTTGGTCTTAAACGTATAGTACAGCGGTTCCAGCAACATCGACTTCACGTCATTGTCCATCACCTCTGCTATCAATTTGCTATCAGCCTTCTGGTCACCACGGAAGTCGGTCAGATGACAGATCAGCATATAGACCAGCGTAATCACGATGATAGCAATATTAAACATTGATGGGTGCGACTGCGCGAAATACTTTAATATTATAATAGGTATAAACGAGGATAGTGCACCAGCCAGTCCCCACAGGACTGAGAAGAACACATCGTATCCACGGAAATAGGCTCGGGTACCTACTATAATAGCTGTCATACCTCCCAAGGGGAATCCGATAGACAGGAAGGTATGCTCAAGCAGATAGGTACGATCCTTTACACCAATAAACAAGACGAGCAACAGCCAGATGCCACATAAAGCATAGAACACCATGCGCCATGTTTTCTCCCTGACCTTGGCCTTCAACCAGTTGTCACGTACATTCTTTACGCGATTGGTTGTTTCCTCGCGGGCATCAACGAAACGCTTATAATAGGTCTGAGTGGAATCAACCTGCCCTAAAGCCATGAGCCATTCTTCCAACGAATGTTCATAGGCATATTCTTCAGAGAAGTCAGCAAACGGATCCTCATGATAGAACACAGACATCCACTGAGCAAAACTACCATTGCGAATCTCCGTACGCATCTGAGCCAAATTGCTGAGGTCGATTTCACGTCCATTTGTCTCCTCTGATCCATCTGGCATCAGATAAGTAGGCGTAACACCCAAAATACGACAGAAGCGATAGCAAGCTGTCTTGGCATCATAAGCACCCAAACGCTCACGATTCTCCTCGCTTTTCATGTCAAAGCAATGGTTGTACTCATTCAGAACCTCCGTCCAACCATGCAACTGGGCATAATAACTGAAACGACCATTCAGTTCTGTCAGATCCTTCATCTCTTCCGTAAAGGCCTTTTCACTCATATGCTGGGCCTGCTTCATACGTTCATTGAGTTGCTCACCAATCTGTAGCGGAGTGAAAGCATTCTTCAGATCATAGCCAGCCTCTCGGTCAAGGTTATAAAGCACCTTGTAAGCCAGCGATTCCGAATAAGGCTGATTTTGTGTCAGGATACGCAGACTCTCACAGGCCATACGGTCTTCATGACTGTACATCCATGACAACAAACGTCCGTCTGTCAGGCTATGCCAGTCATCCATCGACAACTTTTCCCTACCGAAGGTCCTCACAATCTCCTTCAAATTAGATGAGGGGTAACGGGAAATCAGCGGAATGTCTGCATCAATCTCATAAACCGTTCGCATGATGGGCACATGGGCTTTTTCCTTTTTCAAATCAGCGAAATAGCCACGGATACGATCCACATTACATTTTGTATGCGACTCCAGATAGAGGAACAGACTATCGTTAGGATTCGTCAACAACAGGGCGTAGTCGCTTTGATAACTCAACAACGAAATAGCCACGCTATGGGTATCGTCACAAAGGTTGCCCTTAATGTCCTTATAGGGATATGTGGGCTCCATCGCATAGACAGCTGCCATCAATCCTGCATGCTGATCCACAGGATAGCGATTCACCACAATATCCTTCACAATGGTACTCAATTTGGAGTTACCACACGACTCTAACCAAGATGCGATTCTACCATTATAAAGATAGCCAATGGCCAATTTTTCATTATCCAGCAACAAAGGAATCAGCTCGTGGATATTATCTGCCACCAGATTCCTTTCGGGATCGACGATAAAACTCTTGTATTTCAGGAAGGGAGAACTCAGATCTACCTTAGGACTACCACCCGTAAACCATTCCTCCACCTGTTCATAACCCCAACGATTATTGGGATTCACCACTGTCAGACCTTGCACAATCATCCTGACGCGCTCTGGCAGTTCTTGGATATGAGGAAGACGTCCTTCACTCTTCTGGCGCATCATCACGCGCTCATTGGTACTCATGGGCGACTCTCCCAACCACAAGGCCATGAGACAGATACCTAATGAATAGAAGTCAGCTGACGGGGTTACCTCCACCACTCCATCGATCACATCGGTGTACATCTCTGGAGCAGCATAGATAGGAGTACGGGCCTGAGTGGTCTTATGCGATTTTCCATCCTGATCCAGAATACTGGAGATGCCAAAATCACCCAAAACCAATTCTGTATGTTCCTTGTCGCGGAAGAAGAAATTGCTGGGTTTCACATCCTTATGCAGGATATTGCACTGATGGATATAGGCCAGCGCTGCGGCTCCCTGAAGGGCAATACGACGGAACTTGTCCATGTCGCCATTCAAACGATAGTCTGACATGGTACCTCCCTGCAGATACTCCATCAACTCATAATAGCGATGCTTGCCATCTACGTAGGTCTTGCCAAAGTCAAAGACCTTGACGATCATTTCAAAATCGAAATTATAGACAGTTTGGAGGATCTTCTTGTTGACATCGAAATTGGGATAATAGATCTTCAAAACGAAACTCTCCCCATTGCGCTCAACCAAAAATACCTGAGCCTCACCTGTATTATCACTCAAGGACTGTATTTTGTGGTATTTTTCTCCTTTCAGAAAAAAGAAGTTATCGTCCACATTAGTTTCCTGTGTCTGAACACCATCTGCTCTGACAGTTCCTTCCACATTGACCTGTGACACCAAAGACTGCGATGGTTTCGGGGCATCCAACGATGACGGACGCAAGGTTGCATCTGTATTATTTGTAGTCATCATATATCGTCGTTAATTTCCTTTTTGGTGTTTTTACCGAGTACCACCCATTTGCCTCCCAACTGTGGTTTTGCACAACCACAAGGACTAGAATGAAGGGCATGTTTATAATTACACTCCCAAGCCAATCTCACGCCCTGAGGCTTGCAAGCCATAGCGTAGTTTCGCACCTGGGCTGGCTTGAACTGAGGCCCCTGTGCCATCTTATCTAGAATCGCAGAGATCTTATCGAGTCTCTCCTTCTTCTGGGCTTCATATTCTTCCTTGCTTAGGCGCTTGCGATCTGACTCAGGAATAGCGGGGTTTACAACACCTCTATCCTCAGCCAACAATTTCAAAACGCGCTCACGCAATTTGGTGTTCAGTTGTTCTCTAACCAACTCTCTTTCAGAGGAATAAGGCAACGTCAGGCTCAACTGTTGAACCTCGGAAGCCAATTGTTGCAATTCTAAATATTCGGGCAACTGCTTCATCTGCTCCAACAGCTGATGAGCCTCATCAGTCAACGGGGTTCCGCACTGCTTGCAGAATGCGAAATCGTTCAGGGTATGACACACCGGACAAACGATGCCTCCCCTTGGACTGCCACATTCCGGACAGAAGGCTTCATGACCTTTCAAGCGAGCGCCACAGAAGGAACAGACGTCTGTTCGGATATAATGACGGCACACTTCACAGAAATCGGCATCCGGGTCTAACTCGGCACCACAGTTAGGACAGGTAGTTTTGCCTATAGGATTACCGCAGGAAGCACAGAACACAGCCTCTGGCTCGTTCATGGCCCCACAATAGGGACACTTCAAGCCCTTAGCCTGTTTCATCTGCATCTGCTGCTGCATCTGCATGTCGTCAGAGCGCTCCAAGGCTATCTCTTCATGCTGCAACTGCTGCATGCCCCGGTTGGTTCTTTCAGGGTTTAGAGTAATATCTTCGTTCATTTCAAAACACGTGTTAAAGCTTAATTAGGTGCAAAATTAAGAAAAATTTCTAATTAACCAAAAAAAACCGCCGTAAATTTATATTTACGACGGCATTTTATGGCTTTTTGTCCTATTTTTACCACAATTGGAGGCGTTCAGACTGTGGAATGAACATTTTATCGCCCTCTTTCACGCCAAAGGCCTCATACCAGGCATCGACATGCGGAAGGGCTCCATTCACGCGCCAACGACCTAAGGAATGGGGATCACTCTTGGTGCGCTTGCGGATCTCTGCCTCGGTAATGTTACCTGCCCACACACCAGCATAGGCATGGAAGAAACGCTGATTGGCTGTCAAGCCATCCTTTTCGCCCAAGGGGGCATACTTCGTGGCGTTCTTATAAGCAGCATAAGCCACCTGAAGACCACCATGGTCTGCCAGGTTCTCACCTAATGTCAACCGGCCATTAGCCTTCAGGTCGGGCAGTACGTCAATCTTCGAGAAGAAATCAGCATACTTATCCGTACGCGCTGTAAAGTTCTTTCCATCTGCTTCAGTCCACCAGTCCTGCATGTTTCCATCCTTGTCAAACCGACGACCTTGGTCATCAAATCCGTGGGTCATCTCATGGCCGATCACCACACCGATGGCACCATAGTTAAAGGCATCGTCGGCAGTGGGGTCAAAGAAGGGATATTGAAGAATACCAGCGGGGAAACAGATCTCGTTGGTAGTGGGATTATAATAGGCATTTACCGTCTGAGGTGTCATGTGCCAGTCATCACGGTCAACGGGCTTGCCTACACGGTGCTCAATACCCCATGCATTCCAGAATTTATGACATTCCCGAACATTCTCGTAGTAAGATTTTTTCGGATCAATCTTCAAGGCTGAGATATCGGTCCATTTGTCAGGATAACCGATCTTCACATAGAAGGTGTTCAACTTCAACAAGGCATTCACTTTGGTGGAGTCGTTCATCCAATCCTGGGCAGCAATACGCTCACCAAGGGCGATCTGAAGGTTCTTCACTAGGGTGATCATACGTTGCTTTGACGACTCAGGGAAGTATTTCTCCGCATAGATCTTACCCAGAGCCTCTCCCATCATACGCTCAACCTGAGCGGTACTGCGCTTCCAGAGGGGATGGTTCTCCTGACGACCTGAGAGTACACGACCTTCGAAGTCAAATTTCTCAGCTATGATAGCCTCACTCAGATAGTTGGCAGCTCCGTCGATAACACCCCACTCCATCACATCGCGATACTCAGCGGGCTTCAGACTGCCCACGAGGGCGTTGGCACCTTCCAGGAAAGCAGGCTGACCTACGACCATCTCTTGCAGATACTTGTCCTCGACACCCTGCGCCTTCATCATAGGCACCAGAGGCAGGTTAGGATACTTCGTCTGAAACTCCTGCAAGGTCATCTTGTTGTAGTTGGCCTCAGGGTCACGCAGTTCGGTACGAGACTTCGAAACCTTGGCCAGAGCGGTCTCCACCTTCATGATGTTCTGCATCTTCTTAGTGGCAGCACTCTTACTGAAGCCAAACAACTGGAACATCTTGATAATATGCTGCTTAAAAGCTTCCCTAATCTCCGTTGTAGCCTTGTCAGTATCGAGATAATACTCCTTCTGACCTAACGTCAGACCACCCTGATAGATGTTCAGGATATTCTGCGTGGCATTCTTGTCATCTGCGCCAAAACCTGCATAGAAGAACTCCTGTTCTCCGTAGGGAGCCAACGACAGTTGGATATCCAACAGCTGGGCGTTGGTCTTGGCAGCCTCGAGTCGCTTGATCATAGGCATCACGGGGTTCACACCTTCTTGCTGACGACGCACGGAGTCCATAGCCAGTTTGTAAAGGTCGCTCAGTTTCTGCTCGATAGTGCCCTCTGCATAGCTGTTATTCATCAGTTCCGACAGAATACCGTTGATACGCTTGTCGTTGGTCTCCTGCAGACGGTCAAAACTGCCATAGCGCGAATAGGCTGCAGGCAGAGGATTGTTCTTCATCCAACCGCCACAGGCATACTCATAGAAATCGTCACCAGGTCGTACACTCGTATCAAAGTCTGCATGATCCAACCCTGAACGTAGTGGCTCTTGAGCCACGGTCATCAAACTCATAGATGCCATTGTCATCAAAAATAAAAGTCGTTTCATCATTCTGTTATGTTTTTAGTGTTTCTAAAGTTTCACTCAATTCCTCCCATTTTTCTATTTCCTCGTCGAGGCATTTCTTCGTCGAGGTGTATTCTGTCACCAGTTTCATGTCTGAGGCGTTTTCGGGTACCATCAACAACTCATCGAGTTCTTTCAGGCGCTTTTCCATCTCTTCGATCTTCCGCTCCGACTCTTTCACAGCCTTCTCTGCCCTACTGATGCGTTTCTGCTGTTCCTTGCGCTCTGCATAACTGAGCGACTTGGCAAGAGTCACCTCTGAGTCTGCTGGGAGCTCATAATTATTCCCACGTGTGGGAATATTTTTTTCCCCGTGTGGGAGCATTTTATTCCCAGTGTGGGAATAATCTTGGTCATTTCTTCCAAGTTCATTCAGCTCACTGATCTTCTTGGCCTGCAGGAAGTCATAGATACCTCCGAGATGCTCGCGCACTTTACCTCCTCCGAATTCATAGACCTTCGTTACCAGTCCATCCAGGAATTCTCGATCGTGACTCACGATGATAGCTGTTCCATCGAAAGCCTTGATGGCCTCTTTCAGCACATCTTTCGAGGGCATATCAAGGTGGTTCGTAGGCTCGTCGAGTATCAACAGGTTCACGGGTTCCAATAGTAATCGAATCATCGCCAACCGACTCCTCTCACCACCACTGAGCACCTTCACTTTCTTATCGCTCTCCTCGCCACCAAACATAAAGGCACCAAGGATATCGTTGATTCTCAAGCGGATATCACCCTTTGCCACATAGTCGATGGTCTGGAATACCGTCAGATTCTCGTCGAGCAACTGAGCCTGGTTCTGAGCGAAATAACCTATCTGAATGTTATGACCGATCTTCAACTCACCCGTAAAGGGAATCTCACCCATGATACACTTCACAAGTGTGGATTTACCCTCACCATTCTTACCCACAAAGGCCACTTTCTCACCTCTCTTAATCGTGAGCGTCACATGATCGAACACGGTATGGGCTCCATAGTCCTTACGCACATCGTCACAGATAATGGGATAGTCACCACTCCTCAGACAGGGCGGGAACTTCAGATGCATCGCAGAGTTATCCACCTCATCGATCTCAATGGGTACGATCTTCTCCAGTTGTTTGATCTTCTGCTGAACCTGCACAGCCTTTGTGGCCTTATAACGGAAGCGCTCGATGAAATCCTTCATCTCAGCCACCTCCTTCTGTTGGTTTTCGTAGGCCCTGATCTGTTGCTCGCGACGCTCCTGTCTCAGAACCACGTATTCGTTATATTTTACCTTGTAGTCGATGACGCGTCCGCAGGAGATTTCCAACGTGCGGTTCGACACATTATTAATAAAGGCCCTATCGTGACTTACCAGAACTACAGCACTCGAACTCTGAGCCAAAAACTGTTCCAACCACTGGATACTCTCAATATCGAGATGGTTCGTAGGCTCGTCGAGCAACAGCACATCGGGTTTCTGAAGCAGGATTTTGGCCAACTCAATACGCATGCGCCAACCACCAGAGAACTCTGAGGTAGGTCTTTCGAAATCGGTACGCAGAAAACCTAATCCCATAAGGGTTCGCTCCAGTTCTGCCTCCCTACTCTCTGCCCCCATCATCAGATAGCGCTCATGTTCGGTGGTGTATTTCTCAATCAGGGCCAGATAGCTCTCACTCTCATAGTCAGTGCGCTCAGCCAGTTCCTGATTCATCTGGTCCAGACGCACCTTCAGTTTAGTGATGTCAGCAAAGGCTTTCTGGGCCTCTTCCCTCACGGTGGTATCGTCCTGAAGGATCATCACCTGAGGCAGATAACCGATTCTGCAATCGTTGGGGATGCTCACGGTTCCAGCTGTAGCCTTCTGTTGACCACAGAGTATCTTCAGCATCGTAGATTTCCCGGCTCCATTCTTACCCACCAGGGCAATACGGTCTCTGTCGTTGATCACAAAACTCGCGTCAACGAACAAGGGCTTCACCCCAAACTCTACTTTCAGTCCTTCTACAGAGATCATCGCTTATCTACAAATTCGTAATCCTTATATTTCTCCTTGGGGAAACGCAACAGCTCGTCTGTAATACCTCCCGATTGGAAATTGGAAATCTTGATGGTGGTCCAGACAAAGGCGATCTTAATGCGCACACTGATAGGATGATAGGTCTTGCGCTCCACCAAGGCATGTACCTCTTTGATACCCTTGGCACCTTTCTTGGCCTTCAGCGTAAGCATCAGTCCCTCAGGCTGTTCTGCAATGCTGTATTCGAAATTCTCAGGCTCAAACTTAAACTTGCCCGAATACTTGTCCGACTTATTGTTCTTGGAACTATGAATCTCGACTTCCTTCTTCTTTTTCTTCTTAATGGTATAAACGGTAGTGCCATCGTTCCAGGAGTTCATCTTCGCGTCCTCAAACTTGCTCTTCTTACCTTTATACCAGATGGTTCCGTTTGTCTTATAGATACCGATGATGTTCACGTCGTAATGCAGGGTAGCGCCCTGTTCTCCAAACACCTGCTGGTAGGCACTGTTGAAGATCCTTCGTGCCTGACGGGAGTTCGGGGTGTCTTCTGCCTGAACGCTACAGAGTACCGTCAGGAGCGACATGAATATCAAAACAATCTTTTTCCTCATTCTTTTTTCAACTGTCTTTGAGCAAAAATGCCCCCCAAAAGGGAGGCATTTATTGATAAAGACTTGATTCTTTACTTCACCTTCTCCACGATAGCCTTGAAAGCCTCGGGGTTGTTCATGGCGAGGTCAGCGAGCACCTTACGGTTGATCTCGATACCAGCCTTGGTGAGCTTGCCCATGAAGACTGAATAGCTCAGACCCTCCTGACGAGCGGCAGCGTTGATACGCTGAATCCACAGGGCGCGGAAGTTGCGCTTCTTATTACGACGATCACGATAGGCGTAGGTCAGACCCTTCTCCCATGTGTTCTTAGCTACTGTCCAAACATTCTTGCGGGCACCAAAGTAACCGCGGGTAAGCTTCAAAATTCTCTTACGCTTTGCTCTTGAGGCAACGTTGTTTACACTTCTTGGCATGATTTCTAAACTTTAAATGTTCGACAATAGGGTTAACGGAGACACAACAGGTCACGAACCTGCTTCATGTTTGACGGATCAACGATCGTTGTACCTACCAAGTTGCGCTTCTGCTTCTTGGTCTTCTTCGTGAGAATGTGGCTGTGGTAAGCGTGACGTCTCTTAACCTTACCTGTACCGGTGAATGTGAATCTCTTCTTAGCACCGGAGTTTGTCTTTACTTTTGGCATTGTTTTAAAATTTTAAATTGTTATTATTAACCGACGACAACGCATATACCGGGCGCGCCGTCTTCTTTTTTTACTCTTCTTCTGTCAGCTTCTTCAGGGCATCGGCACTGATCTTGGCGTTGGCCAGCAAACCACCATTGGCGGGTGCTTCTGCCTCTGCAGCCTCTTTCTGTTGCTTGGCCTGCTCTTTGGCCTCTGCTACTGCAGCCTCCCTGTCGCGGGCCTGCTGACTCTTCTTCTGGGCACCAGCTTTCTTAGGAGCCAGATAGAGGAACATCTTCTTGCCCTCGAGCGATGGCATGCCCTCCACCTTACCTACTTCCTCCAGGTCATTGGCGAAACGCAGG
>Ga0265299_10002481_pt1 | contig 18903 bp, 12 predicted proteins | sample AusTroGonzalo_MG_4_FD_193485 | JGI IMG/M metagenome (GOLD analysis project Ga0265299, IMG submission 193485) | Bovine rumen microbial communities from tropical cattle in Woodstock, Queensland, Australia - Gonzalo_02 | ecosystem: Host-associated > Mammals > Digestive system > Stomach > Rumen ... | reverse complement strand
GGCGGTCCAGGATGGAATCGATGCGGCTGATCACCTCGGCCGGGGCGCTGATGCCCGAAGCCATGTGCTGAAGATTGGGATAGATGCCCTCCTTCACCGTATGGAAGAAATGCAGAGTCCGGCGCAGGGTATCCAGCAAGGTGCGCAGTTTACCCAGGGAAAGCAGGTCGATGGATGCATTTCTCTGGCCGATGGGTTCCAGGAAGGAAATGGCGTCGATATAGCCGGACGTGGGGAAATTCTCCTCGAACATGAGGATGAGGCGCATCTCGTCGGTGACCAGGTGGCGGCGGTGGATCTGGGCGCCGTCCGTGCAGAATTCTTCTTCCTCTACCCGGCCCGCGGCGTATTCCGTAGAACAGCGGGCCGCAATCGCCGCCCGCACTTTGTCAAATCCCAGTTTTGCTTCCAGCCTCGCGTCCATGCGCAACTATTCCTCCTTGGTCATCAGGGAACCCAGCAACTGGCGGAGTTCCTTCATATCCTGCACGGTGTGGATTTCTCCTCCGCGCACAAAACTCACTTTACCCGTTTCTTCGGAAACCACCAGGATATCCGCGTCCGTATCTTCACTCAGGCCGATGGCTGCGCGGTGCCGCATGCCGTAATGCGCGGGGATATCCGTGCGGTTGGTCATGGGCAGCTGGCAGCGGGCGGCGGCTATGTGGTCTCCCACTATGATCATGGCTCCGTCATGCAGGGGGGAATTCTTGAAGAAGATGTTCATGATGAGGCGGCGGTTGATCTCGGCCTCAAAACGGTCTCCCGTATCCATGTATTCCTCCAGGGAAGACTTGTGCTGAATCACGATGAGGGCGCCGGTCTTTTCGGCCGACATGGCGCGGATGGCCTCTCCCAGCTCTTCGGCGCTGTGGCCGCCCATAGTCTCTTCCTTGAAGCCCAGCAGGCGGTTGAACAGCTGGCCGCTGCGACGGGCGATACCCGACTGCACGGCAAAGCGGTTGAGCATGTGACGGATTTCGGGCTGGAACAGGATGATGACCGCCAGCACACCCACATCCAGCAGGGCGCCCAACAGGGCTGTCATCATGCGCATGTTCAGCGCCGTCACCACGGCCTGCAAAATGAGCAGGAAGGTGAGTACCAGCACAATATTGAGCACGGTGGAATCTCCGCTGAGGCTACGGATAAGGAGATAGATGATGGTGGCCACCATCAGGATGTCCAATACATCCGCCCAGCCGAAACTGAGGAATCCGAATATGCCCAATACCTTAATCATAGCTTACAAAGATAAGCAAAAATATCAATATAGAAGGCGGACGGGGCCCAGAAGGCCGGAGTTACGGAGCGGGCTTTCGAGCTCGGGACCGGAAATGGTCCAGGTCTTGCGAAGACCCTCGGGCTGACCGGCATCGTAGGCTAACCTGTTGAACCACGTACTGGTAACGGCAATTCGAAGGACATTGCGGCCGGGCTTGGCCTGGACGGTGAGGCGGTAGGGATGGGCCCAGAGCACGCCTGCCGGCGTCCCGTTGAGTTCCACATCGGCAATCATGTCCACCTCTCCCAAGTCCAGCACATATTCCCTGGCTTCCGGGCTGTCAAAGGTGGTTTCATACACCGCCGTGCCGGAGAAAGCCTCCCCTTCCAGGCCCAGGGGAAGGTCTTTCCAGGGTTCCAGGCGGAACAGCTCGTGCTGGCCCGTCGGAGCGCCCCACCCCTGAGGGAACTGGACCTTCCAGGCGGTAAGGGAAATCTCTTTGTTTGTAGAAGGACGAGGCGCCGGAGCCTTGGGGCCGGCGTTCTCCCGGAAGACCACAAAACAGTTTGCGGCGCGCTCCAAATCCAGCTGGACGCAGGCATACTCGCCGTCCTGCTTCACCGGGAGGCCATGGACCGCACCCGTTACGGCATCCCAGATTTCCGCGTTTCCTTGGGCCATGAGTTTGACCGTTCCGTGGAAATCCTTCCCGGTGGGGGCTGTGATGTAGAACCATTGGGCCCCGTCGGTCTTCCGGTGGGTCCAGAGGAGGTCCTCATCGGCCTGGATATGCGGCTGGAGACCCATAGACTGCAGGCTTTCGGCCGATACCTCTGGTCCTAGCAGCACCTTGGCGCCCTGGCTCATCAGTTCCAGAATCTTATGGCAGGTCTTCTGACCCAGGCGGTTATATTCCGGTATCCACAGCACCTCGTAGGCCTGGCCGTCGGGCGTAACCAAACGGCCGTCCTGTACGCTGATGCGGTTAAACAGCACATCCGGATTGCAGTAATCGTACTTGTACCCCTTGGGGAAGGGATGTTTCTGGTCCGGCTTGTGACATACCTCGTCGCCAATGTACCAGAGCACGTCCACTACCGGCAGGCCACGCTCCAGCAGATAGCTGGTACGGGCCAGATAGGTAGTAAAATACGGCATGTACTTCCACCAGGTCTGGCCTCGGAGGAAGGGTGTGCCAATCATGCTGCCAAAGCTGGTGCCGGGCGGCAGGAAGTTCACCTGCGGGTTGTGCGTATAGGTATGGAAGACATTGTGCGTAACGCCTTCCGTCATGTTCAGGTTGGCCACCTCCTTCAGCATTTCCCAGTGCTCGTCCCAGGTGAGCTCGAAACTGGTGAAACTCTCCGCCGCCACGCGCCGCTTGCCGTAGATATGGGCGGCCGATGCCGTGGGCTTGATGGGCTTGAAATTAAGGTCTCCCACAAAACCCTCGGTGATGGGTTGCCAGAACTCCGCCATGGGGACGTCGGCATATTTGTAGTATTCCATCAGGTCCATGGCCACCACGTCGCCGCCAGCCGTCTCGTACTGCACCTGAAGGCCCTTTTCATGGGCCAGGTCCGTCATACGCTTGAAGAAGTTCTGGTTGTAGAGGTCACTCTTGACGCGGCGCCAGTCATTGAGGAATTTAACTGTGGTTTCCTGGTTCACCATCACGTAACCGGCCAGGGCGGGCATCCATTCCCGGAGACCGTAACCCATGCGGGAGAGGAATTCTTCCTCCATCTTGCCGGTCCAGGTTTGGTTGTTGCACTCCCAGCTGTCCATGAGCATGCCGTTGGCCATGCCCTCCAGCGGGCCATCCTGCAGGCGCCCCACATAATTGGCAAACTGTACTTCCGCGCCCCGGGGATCCAGTTTGTTGCATTCCCAGCCCGTGGCTTCGGCCGGGGCGGGACCATTGCGGCGTCCGGCATTTACGTGGCCGAATCTCAGGACAGTCCAGCTACCCTTGCCCTTTGGGGCCGTCCATTTCAGATGCCCCTTGGCATCCATAAGACCGGTAAGATCCTGGATATCGGACCTTTGCACAAAGGCTTCCAGGCTCTGGCGGGTAAACTCCTGGTACTTTTCCTTGGCACGGAGCGTGCTGCCGGACTCGGCCTGCCAGTCGTTTTTGCGGGCGGCCGATGAGAAGCGGACAAACTCCACGTGGATATCATGCTCGTTGGAAAGAGTGAATTCCATCCTTTGTGCCTTGGCCTCGTTGACCGCCAGGGACAGGGGCTGGTTATCCTCCCAGCTGCCCATGGGAAGATGAGTATGCAGTACCGTCTCCCGCTGGCCGGTGGAACCAATAGCCACCAGGGTGAGTTCCAGACCGGGGGTATTCACGAATGCGCGACCGAAACTCTCCAGGCTGGGCAGTTCCAGCGTGCGTACCACGGCACCTTCCGGCAGGGTGAAGGTCACTTTATGCGTAGTCCCGGCCTTGGCGTCCAGGCTCTTTCCGTCCTTAATTAAGTTGGCCCAATCGGCCTCTTCAGACACTGCATCTTTGATTTCCAGTGGCTTTCCCGTATCTCCCAGCGGGGTGGGAAAAGCCAGGACGCAGACGTCCCGGTAGTCTCTCCAGTCTTCTTCCGAAGGCTCTCCCTTGGGAAGCGGATCCTTCCATCGGCCCCCTTCGGGAATGTCGGTACGGCTCCAGACCAGGTCCCGCATGGCATCTTCCGGTTTGATCCAGGGACCGCCGGCCATGGCCCAGCCGGGACAGGTCTGAATGGTGAGCCTCAGCCCCAGGCTGCGGGCCTTCTGGCCCAGGTACGCCACCATCCCGTCCCAGTCCTCGGAAAGGGGCACCACAGGCTTGTCCACGCCAGGCCATCGGCCCCCAAATGAACCATGGAACCACTGGATGCCGCCTATTCCGGCTGCTGCAATGGCCTCCAGGTCTGCGTCAATGCCTTCCCGCGACACGTTGTCCCCTATGAAATGGAACCACGTCTCCGGCCAGAAGACCTTGGGCGGGGTTTGGAAATTTTGCTCGTCCTGGATTCCGAAAGGTGCATCCAGCATTTCCGGCGGGGCCTGAATATCGGCCACCTGCGCTCTTGCAACGCCAAAGGCCAGCACGCCGGCAAAGATAAGGAGGGTGCGTCTCATGGTTGTTAGTCAGCGTTATTATTATTTCATTCACAAAGATAAAAAAGAACACATTTTTCTGCAACAAATCCTATTTTTGCACGTCTAATAGATAGAAAGTGAAAAAATGACACGGCAAGAGATCACAGCATTCTACGAGCAGTACCACCGGCGCCTGTACAATACGGCCTGGCGGATTCTCCAGAATTCTGACGATGCCGAGGAAGTGATGCAGGATACCCTCCTTAAATATATAGGCCGAAAGGACCCCGCCCCGCTTTCCGCCCCCCAGATAGGTGCGTGGCTTTCCAGAACTTGCGTGCGGGCCTCCATAGACCGCCTGCGCGAGAGAAAGAGAAGGGCCGATTTCCTGGAACTCTATGCCGTAGACGAGACCGAGGTGGAAGAGGCCGATATGCCCATGGAAGGGATAGACGTTCCCACGGTGCTGAAGGCCCTGGAAGGTTTGGAAGAACCCTATCGCCTCATCCTGAACCTGGTGCTGCTGGAAGGGCTCGATTATGAAGAGATTTCCACTTTCACCGGCAAAAAAGAAGTTACCATCCGCTCCATCTATTCCAGAGGACGCGTCAAACTGATAGAACGATTAAGAAAATGACAGAGCTTGAACAATACTTCCGTTCCCATGCCGAGGAATTCGACGTGATGGAACCCGCCCAGGGGCATGAGGACCGCTTCCTCGCCCGCCTGGAAGAGGCTCAGAAGCCTGCCCGCCGCCCCTGGCGCGTTGTCTGGGGCTCGGTGGCTGCCGCGGCGGCCCTGTCGGCCCTCTTTGTGGTAAATGCAATCCGCAGAAGCTCTCCCGAGGCCATCTATCTGACCTATATGGACCAGGTTTCCCAGCTTTACAGCGCCTGCCCGGCCGATGCCGGAACCGACTGGGACGAGACCCTCGCCGCCCTCACGGAAGAAGCCAACCCGCTGTTCCTGCAGCTCCCCGAGGAAATGTCCCGGGTGCAAAAGGCCCGCGTTCTCAAAGCCCATTATGCCTCCCTGCTGGATGGTGCAAAACAACTTGCTAATCAATAAAATACTATAAACATGAAACAGCTTTTCACCCTCTTTGCGGCCGCTTTCCTGGCCCTCGTGCCCGCCGCGGCAGCCAACAACAACGATCCGGAATCCGTCAAGATGGAAACGAAGACCTATCAGCTGGACTCCTTTGACGGTCTGGAAGTGTCCTGGGTCTATCAAGTGGACCTGATCCAGTCCTCCAAACAGAAAGTGGAAGTGGAAGCCCCGGACTTCCTGATGCCCTATCTGATGGTCAAAGTGCGCAGCAACACCCTCGTCCTGGGCTGCTCCAGTCTGCCGTCCGACATCCGCCGGAAAATGGAACGCGGCAGTTATAAAGTGCACGCCACGGTGGCCCTCCCGGAATTGACCCATGTGGAAATGTCCGGTGCCAGCAAGATGGTGGCCGATGGCCAGTTCAAGACCAGCAACTTTAACATGGAACTCAGCGGAGCCACCTCGCTCAAAGAACTCAAGCTCAAGGCCGATTATGCCACTATCGAGTGCAGCGGCGCAAGCAAATTCCAGATGATAGGAGATCTGAAAAAGGTCAAGATGGACCTTTCCGGTGCCTCCAAAGGCAATTTGGAATCGGACGGTCAGGACATGGACCTGGATATCTCCGGCTCCGGCAAACTGGAACTGACCGGTGGTTACGACAACCTGAAGGCAGATCTCTCGGCCGCCGCCCACCTCTGGATGAAAGGGACCCTGGGAAGCTTCCGCCTCTCCGGTTCCGGAGCCGCCAAGGCCGATCTGACAGAGTGCGCCACCATCGAAGCCCGGGTAGAAATGAGCGGTGCTTCCTCGGTCCGTCTCTATGTCCTTGAGAAGCTGGGCGTGGACCTCTCCGGAGCCGCCAGCTGCCGCTACAAGGCCGGTGACAAACTCCAGATCACCGAGACCGACATAGATCGCGGCGCTACCCTCAAGAAACTATAAAAGCCGTGGGCATAAAACGTTGGAAATCAAGAAATTAAATGAATACCCCTGGGCGTTTTTGCCCGGGGGTATTCTTATAGGGTGCGGCAAATCAGGCATTTATGCCCACGGGGTTCTGCTACCGTTTGCTTTTCCGGCCAAATATCAGTAAGTTTGCATAAACCCTAGCGCTTATGAAAAAGATTCTGCTTCCCTTTATGGCTGCGGTGCTGGTCGCCTGCAGCGGTGGTGAGCCATCGGCCCAATGGATAGAAGGTCCCGTGACGGACAACGGGCGGGCCCAGCACACGCTCATTCTCAACAATATGCCCAAGGGCGGGCGCGTCTGGTTCCAGGAACTCTACGACAGTTATGAGGTTACCGGCGGTCCGGTGAAGGAAATCACCCATTATCAGGGAACCAGCAGCTATATTGATATCCCGAAGAGCGGGACGCTTACCATCACCTATCTGGCGCGTCCGCTGCCGCGGCATTCCTGGGCCCCGGAAGGCTTTGTCCTGCAGGTGAAAGGCAAGGAAGACAAACCCTTCCCTGTTACCTATACTTTCCTGGAGCATCCGGTTACTCCGGTGGACTCCAGTCTGTTTGCGGCCACGTATGAACCCGGCCCCACCGATATCATTCCCCGGCCCTGGAGAGTAGAACCCTGGTCTGAACCCGTGTTTGAGGATGAAGAATGTTACATATATTACGACAATCTTATCCCAGATGGATCGTATACCCTTATCCTGGATGACAAGGGGGAGGCCCATATAGACCCGCATGACGCCGATGGTGAGTATTATGCAAAGGTAACCTTGTCCAAGTTGCCTGAGGGGATCAAGAATCTGCGCATTGACGACCAGCCAGCCTTGAAACTGCGCGGTTTCATGTTGGATGTGGTGCGGGATTTCCGCACCAAGGAAGAGGTGTTCAAGATTCTGGACATCATGGCCTCATACAAATTGAACATGCTGCATTTCCACCTGGGAGACGATGAGTCCTGGTGTCTGGAAATCCCCAAACTGCCGGATCTCACCGCTTTCAGCGGCCATCACGAACTGCCGGATTGGGACCTTCAGGAGACGAAGGCACTTAAACCCACGGCCAACGGCCGCATCGGCAATACCACTTTCTACACGGAGGAGGAATATAAGGAAATCCTTCGCTATGCATGGGAACGCCGCATCCGCGTAGTGCCGGAGTTTGATGCTCCGGGGCATTCCCGGGCCGCCATCAAGGCCATGCAGGCTTACGAGCGCCGCACCGGAGACGATAGCTACCGTTTGCAGGAACCCTCCGACACCTCCCATTATTGGAGCGCCCAGGACTTCACGGACAACGTGCTGGATCCGGACCTTCCGGGTGTGTATAAGTTCTATTCCGTGGTGTTTGACGAGGTTATCCGCATGCACGAGGAAGCCGGTGTTCCCCTCCTGGGCATCCACATCGGCGGAGACGAAGTGCCCATGGGCTCCTGGGCGGGCCGGGACCGCAAGCGCGTCAAGGACACGTTTACCCGCGGTATGCTGGCGCTGGCCCGGGAACGGGGCATCAAACTGGCCGGCTGGCAGGAGATTGTGGAGAACATCGAGCCCGAGACGCTGGAGCATTTGAAGAAGCATCTTCTGTTTGTAAACGCCTGGAACACAAGGGATGAGGATATCGACCTCCCGGCCCGGCTGGCCAATGCCGGAATCCCCGTACTCCTTTCCAATGTGCAGCACGCCTACGTGGACCTGGCTTATAGCGACAACCCTAATGAAATCGGCCTTCACTGGGGTGGCTACGTAGATGAATTCAAGAGCTTTTCTCTGCCGGTCTACAACTATCCCTGCCTCCGGAAGAACCAGAATATCGTAGGGGCCGAAGCCCTGTTGTGGTCGGAGAACATCCGCAGCCTGGACGATGCCACCTACCAGATGCTGCCCAAGGCCCTGGGCGTCTGGGAACGGGCCTGGACCCCCGGAAAGTTTGATAAATCCGAGAAGGAACTCCGAGAGGACTTCAACCAATTCTACAGCATCATCAAGAAGAAAGAAATGCCCGCCTGGGATGCCCAGGGGCTGAATTATAAGAAAAGATAAGCTTAATGAAACGTCTCTTCCTCTTTCTGGCCCTGGCTCTGCCCCTGGCCTGCCAGCATAACGCCCAACACAGCGAACTGGCTGCCGGTTCCTGGGACGCGCAGGTCCGCAACCAGCTCAACAGCCTTCTGGAGACCTACCAGGACTCCGGGGCCTATGCCGTATTCGACTTTGACAAGACCTCCATCGTACACGACGTGTCGCAGGCCCTCTGGGTATACCAGGTAGAGCATCTGCGCTATGCCGATGCCCCTGCCCATGGCTTTCTGGACGGCATTCCGGATGTGTCCCAGCCAATTGGCGGCATCACTTTCGCCCAGATGGGAGAGGTGCTCAAGGAAGAATACGCCCAGCTGGCCGCCCTCCAGGCCGATGGGAAAACGCTGGAGCAGATTCACGCTACAGATACCTACAAGGACTTCCGCGCCCGCATGGCCACGCTTCTGGTAAAGATGGACGATGTCTTTGGCTATGAGGTCTCTTACCTGTGGATGCCGGGCCTCCTGGCTGGTTACACGGAAGCCGAAGCCCGCGAAGTGGTACACGACGCCGTCCTGGACCAGATGGGAAAAGAAAAGCTCGAGGTGCAGGAATGGACTTCTCCGGACGGGAAGTGGAGCACGCCCGTGGAGCGCGGCATCTGGCTCTCGCCGGAAATGAAGGATCTGTACCACTGCCTGGCCGACAATGGAATTACCGCCTATGTCTGTTCCGCCTCCCTGGAGCTGATTGTGGAAGTGCTGGCCTGCGACCCCGACCTGGGGGTGGGCCTGTCTCCGGAGCAGGTTTTCGGCCTGCGCTTTGTCCGGGGGGACAAACTGGTGGCCGAATATGACCCCGAATACGTGCAGACCATCCGGGACGGAAAGGTTACTTGCATTAAGACTCTCATGGCCCCGCTGCACAAGGACAAAGGTCCCATCCTGGTGGGAGGAGATTCCAATGGCGACGTTCCCATGCTCATCGCTTTCGAGGATACCCGCCACGGCCTCATCATTGATGTGGGCCGCAGCCCGGAATCCAAGATAGGCCAGCTGGCCACACAGGCCCGCGAACAGAACAATACGGGCCGATACCTGTTGCAACCCAACTTCGCCCCCATCCGCGGCGCCGTGGACGGCGGTGGCATCTAATTTTTGGAATATGACAGAAGTACGCGCCAAAAAGGCCCTGGGCCAGCATTTCCTTACGGATCAGAAGATAGCCAAGGCCATAGTAGACGCCCTGCACGGCGGGCTCCCGACTCTGGAGGTAGGCCCCGGCATGGGGGTCCTTACACAATACTTATTGCAGCGCGAAGACGTAGACCTCAAACTGGTGGAAATAGACACCGAGAGCGTAGATTACCTGCTCACCCATTTCCAGGGAATGCAGGGCAAGCTCATGGAGGCCGATTTCCTCACGCTGAAACTGGAGAAAATCTTCCCGGAGCAGTTCGCCATCATCGGCAATTTCCCCTATAACATCTCTTCCCAGATCTTCTTCAAGGTGCTGGACTACAAGGAACGCATCCCCGAAGTGGTGGGCATGGTGCAGAAAGAGGTGGCCGAACGCATTGCGGAGAAGCCCGGAACCAAGACCTACGGTATCCTGAGCGTCCTTTTGCAGGCATGGTACGACATAGAGTACCTCTTCACCGTAGGCTCCGGCTGTTTTGCTCCGCCGCCCAAGGTGGAGAGCGCCGTCATCCGCCTCACCCGCAACGGGCGCACCAGCCTGGGCTGCGACGAGGCTCTGTTCAAGACCGTGGTGAAAACGGCCTTCGGCCAGCGCCGCAAGATGATGCGCAATCCCTTAAAGCCCCTGGCCAAAGCCAAGGCCGACCGCGAAGGCTGGAGCGAAGGACAGCTCCAGGAATTCCTCGCACAGGAGGTCTTTTCGCTGAGGCCCGAAAAACTGTCCGTGGAAGACTTCATTGACCTGACCAATCTGCTAGCATAATGAAAAAACTCCTTGTTCCGGCAGTCCTGTGCCTGCTTTTGTGGGCGGGACGGGCCGATGCCTGCACCAATATCCTCGTGGGTAAGAAAGCTTCGGCCGACGGCTCGGTCATGTGCACATACAACTGCGACACCTTCGGCTACAGCGGCTGGCTCACCAGCTCTCCGGCCGGAAGGCACGCCCCCGGCGAAAAGATAGCCATCCGCAACTTCTGGCACCCCGGCGAAATCCGCGGCTATGTGGACCAGGTGGAATATACCTATAATGTAGTAGGGTACATGAACGAGCACCAGCTCACCATCCTGGAAACCACCTTCGGCGGCCGCGAGGAGCTCGTGGACCCGGAAGGCATCCTGGGCTATGACAACGTGATGCAGCTGGCCCTGCAGCGCTGCCGCACCGCCCGCGAAGCCGTGAAGGTGATGGGGCAGCTGCTCGAGACTTACGGCTACTGCGACAGCGGGGAAACCTTCTCCGTGTGCGACTCCAACGAGGCCTGGATAATGGAAGTGATTGGCAAGGGTCCCGGCCGCACGGGGGCCGTGTGGGTGGCCCTGCGCATTCCCGACGACGCCATTTGCGCGCACGCCAACCAGAGCCGCATCCGCCAGATTCCCTTCAAGGACAAGGAGAACTGCCTGTATTCCAAGGACGTGGTGTCCTTCGCCCGCGAGATGGGTTACTTTAGTGGAAAGGATGCCGATTTCAGCTTCCGCGACGCCTACTGCCCCTTTGACTTCGTGCATATGCGCCTTTGCGAGCCGCGCGTGTGGAGCATCTTCCGCCACCACACGGACCCGGCTTATATGGACAGCTTCATGCCCTACCTGGAAGGCCGGTTTGACGAATGTGACGCCCTGCCGCTGTGGATCAAACCCGACAAGCCCGTCACCCTTCAGGAAGTAATGGCCGATATGCGAGACCACTTCGAGGGAACCCCGCTGGATATGACCGTGGACGTGATGGCCGGGCCTTGGAGTTCTCCCATCCGCCCCCGCGCCAAGGGCTTTACCTCCGAGGGAAAGCAATACTTCCGTGAGCGGCCCGTCTCTACCCAGCAGGCCGGCTTTGCCGTGGTGGCGCAGATGCGCTCCTGGCTGCCGGATGCCGTGGGCGGCGTTTATTACTTCAATTGCGACGACCCCAGCATGGTGGCCTACGTGCCCGTGTACTGCGGCATTACCGAGCTGCCATCGGCCTTTGACGCCGTACACAACCAGAACGGAAAGTTTGATGAGGAAGGCGCCTACTGGCTCTGCAACTGGGTTTCCAATATGGTATACCCCCGCTGGAGTGCCCTGATGTGGGATTTGAAGGCTGCCCGGCAGGAACTGGAAGACTATTATGCCGCCGATCAGAAAGCCGTGGAGGAGGCCGCCGTGGCCATGACTCCCGCCGAAAGGGAAGCCTTCCTGAATGGCAAGACCAAGGCTTATACGGAAAAGATGATGACCCGCTGGAGCTGCCTGGCCCGCGAACTCATAGTCAAGTACAACGACCAGCCGGGGACCTACGACCAGCCCTTCTGGGACGCCGTAGCCCGCGACACCGGCGAGCGCTACCTGGTCCCTTCGGCCCCAGAGCAATAGTTTTGGGGATTTCGGGCACAAAACCGAGTATTTTTTCCTATTTTTGTAGGCTGGAAAACAAAGAACACACAATATGTACAGAACACACACATGCGGCGAACTCCGCATTGAGAACAAGGGACAGCAGGTAACCCTGGCCGGATGGGTCCAGAAGGCCCGCAAGCTGGGTGGCATGACATTTATTGACCTCCGTGACCGCTACGGCATCACGCAGCTGGTGGTAGAGGCCGATGCCCCCGCCTCCCTGGTGGAAACCGCTACCGCCCTGGGCCGTGAATTCGTGATCCAGGTGAAAGGCGAAGTGGTAGAGCGTCAGGCCAAGAATTCCAAGATGCCCACGGGCGATATCGAGATCAAAGTATCGGCCATCAACATCCTCAACAAGAGCGTTACCCCGCCCTTCACCATTGAGGAAGAGAGTGACGGCGGCGAGGACATCCGCGCCAAGTACCGCTATCTGGACCTGCGCCGCAGTCCGCTGCAGCGTGCCCTGGCCCTCAGGCACAAGGTGGCCCACGAAGCCCGCAACTATCTGGACAGCCTGGGCTTCATGGAGATCGAGACCCCTTATCTTATCAAGTCCACTCCGGAAGGCGCCCGCGACTTCGTGGTTCCGTCCCGTATGAATCCGGGCCAGTTCTACGCCCTGCCGCAGAGCCCCCAGACCTTCAAGCAGCTGCTCATGGTGGCCGGTTACGACCGCTACTTCCAAATTGTACGCTGCTTCCGTGACGAGGACCTCCGCGCCGACCGCCAGCCCGAGTTCACCCAGATTGACTGCGAAATGTCCTTCGTGGAGCAGGAAGATGTCCTGAACACCTTCGAAGGCATGATGCGCACCCTGTTCAAGAATGTTCTGAACGTAGATATTCCCAACCCGCTGCCCCGGATGAGCTGGTACGACGCCATGGACAGCTATGGTTCCGACAAGCCGGACGTGCGTTTTGGCATGACCATCCACGAACTTACGGATGTGGCCAAGGGCAAGGGTTTCAGCGTACTGGACGAAGCCGCCTACATCGGCGCCATCTGCGTCTCCGGCGCTTCCGAGTACACCCGCAAGCAGATTGACGAGCTCACAGAATGGGTAAAACGCCCTCAGGTGGGCGCCAAGGGCCTCATCTACGTGCGCGTCAACGCCGACGGCACCTTCAAGAGCTCCATCGACAAGTTCTACGGGGCCGACGACCTGGCCAAGCTGGCCGCAGCCGCCGAGGCCAAGCCCGGCGACCTGATGCTGGTGATGAGCGGCGCCAACAAGCGCAAGGTTCAGACCATGCTGGGCGTTCTCCGTCTGGAGATGGGCGGCCGCCTGGGCTTCCGCAAACCCAACGAGTTCGCCCCGCTGTGGATTGTGGACTTCCCGCTGCTGGAGTGGGACGATGAAACCCAGCGTTTCTACGCCATGCACCACCCCTTCACCGCTCCCAAGCCGGAGCACGAAGAGTGGTTCTACAGCAACAAGAAAGAAGACCTGGAGCGCGTCTGCGCCAATGCCTACGACTTCGTGCTCAACGGCAACGAACTGGGCGGCGGTTCCATCCGTATCCACAACGCCGATATGCAGAAGCGTATGTTTGAAGTGCTGGGCATCGGCCCGGAAGAAGCGGAATACAAGTTCGGCTTCATCATCAACGCCTTCAAGTTCGGTGCACCGCCGCACGGTGGTCTGGCCTTCGGCTTCGACCGCGTATGTGCCCTCATGGGCGGTCAGGATACCATCCGTGACTACATCGCCTTCCCCAAGAACAACCAGGGTCGCGACGTCATGATTGATTCCCCGTCCCAGATTGACCAGGTACAGCTGGATGAACTCCAGATAGCCCTGAATCTCAAGGCTGAGTAGGCATCCGGCTCGCACAAGCCGACCTGTCCCCAGCCGCAACGAGCCATGACACTCCAAGAAGAAATAACCCGCCGCATCCTTGTGCTGGACGGCGCTATGGGTACCATGATCCAGCGGCAGGCGCCGCCGGAAGAGGATTGGCATGGCAATCCGGAGATGCTCAATTTCACGCATCCCGAGCTCATTAGAGGCATCCATGAGGCCTATATTGAGGCCGGGGCCGATATCATCGAGACCAACTCTTTCAGCGCCAACGCCCTTTCGCAGGCCGAATATGGCTGCGCCGCGCAGGCGGCCGATATGGCATGCGCCGCCGCCCGCATTGCCCGGGAGGCCGCCGATGCCGCACCCCGCAAGGTGTGGGTGGCCGGCAGTATCGGCCCTACCACGCATTCGTTGAGCATGGCTCCCGACGTGGACCGGAGTGCCTGGCGGCCCTATAGCTTCGACGATTTCGTGGAGGCTTTCCGCGGACAGATCGGGGGCCTGGTGGAAGGCGGTGTGGACTGCCTCCTGCTGGAAACCGGTTTCGATGCCCTCAACACCAAGGCCATGCTGTATGCGGCGGCCGACTGGGACATCCCGGTAATGATTTCTGCCGCATCTTCGGACCGTAGCGGCCGAACCCTTACCGGACAGACACTGGAAGCGTATTTTACCGCCGTCGGCCACGGCCGGCTGCTGGCCTTCGGCCTTAACTGCTCACTAGGTCCAAAGGACATGCGTCCCCTTCTGGAAGAGGTTTCCCGCTTTGCCGATGTTCCCGTCATCTGTTACCCCAACGCCGGCCTGCCGGACGAACTGGGACAGTATACCCTGGGACCGGAAGAGATGGCCGCCTCCATGGAGGCCATGCTTCCCTACGTCAATATTATAGGCGGATGCTGCGGCACCACCCCGGAGCATGTCCGCGCCATGGCTGCGCTGGCCTCCGGGCGGGCGCCCCGTGCAGTTCCCAATAAAGAGAAACGCCTCAAGGTGAGCGGGTTGGAGGTGGTAACCGTAGATCCTCTGAACAACTTCACCAACATTGGTGAGCGCACCAACGTGGCGGGGTCCCGCAAGTTTGCACGCCTGATTGCCGCCGGGCAGTATGAAGAAGCCCTGCAGGTGGCCGCCCAGCAGATTGAGGGCGGCGCGGGCGTTATAGACATCAACATGGACGATGCCATGCTGGATGCCCCCAAGGAGATGGAGACCTTCCTGCGCCACATCTCCGGCGACCCTGCGGTGGCTAAAGCGGCCCTTATGATTGACTCCTCCCACTGGGAGGCCGTACTGGCGGGTCTCAAGAACGCCCAGGGAAAATGCATAGTCAACTCCATCTCCCTCAAGGAAGGGGCCGACGCCTTCTTGAAGAAAGCGCTGGAGATCAGGCGTTTGGGGGCCGCCATGGTGGTCATGGCCTTTGACGAGCAGGGGCAGGCCACCACATACGAACGCAAAATAGAGATCTGCGAACGCAGTTACAGGCTGCTTACGGAAGCGGGCATTGAACCCCGCGATATTATCTTTGACTGTAACGTCCTTTCCGTGGGAACCGGCATTGCAGAGCACGCCCGCTACGGAATCGATTTCATTGAGGCCGTCCGCTGGATCAAGGCCAACCTGCCCGGTTGCTATACCTCCGGCGGTATCTCCAATCTCTCCTTTGCCTTCCGCGGCAACAATCCCGTCCGCGAGGCCATGCACGCGGTATTCCTGTACCACGCCGTGCAGGCCGGGCTGGACATGGGTATTGTGAATCCGGGCCTTCTCCTGCCCTACGATGCAGTGGAGCCCACCCTGCGAAAAGCCGTGGAGGACGTGATCCTGTGCAAGGACGAAGCCGCCACGGAACGGCTCCTGGAACTGGCTTCCAGCGTAACGGCCGGTCCGGCCCAGGAAGCGGCCGCTGCCCAAAACAATAACGCCAGCCCCGTCGAACGCATTTCCGCCTGCCTCCTGCAAGGACGCAGCGAAGGTTTGGCCGATGCTGTCCTGGCGGTCCTGGGAGAGCTGGGTAGCGCTGTGAAAGTGATTGAAGGTCCCCTCATGAGTGCCATGGAAGAGGTGGGACGCCTGTTTGGCGAGGGCAAGATGTTCCTGCCACAGGTGGTCAAGAGCGCCCGCGTCATGCGGGAGGCCGTGAGCGTGCTGGAGCCGTATTTCGAGGCCTCCGAACAGACGGCCGGTCGCCCCAAGGTAGTCCTGGCCACCGTGAAGGGAGACGTACACGACATAGGTAAGAACATTACCGGCATCGTGCTGGGATGCAACGGTTTTGACGTGATAGATCTGGGCGTGATGGTGGACAAGGAGACCATCCTGGACACCGCAGCCCGGGAAAATGCCAGCATCATCGCCGTGAGCGGTCTCATTACGCCCAGCCTGTTCCAGATGGAAGAGATTTGCCGCGAAATGACCCGCCGGGGGCTCTCGACACCCTTGTTTGTAGGCGGCGCCACCACATCGGCCCTGCATACGGCCGTGAAACTGGCTCCGCTCTACCCCCACGTCTTTCACGGAACCGACGCTTCGGCCTCGGCCGTAATGCTCAAGCGTTGCCTCGCAGACCGCGAGGCCTTCGAGGCCCAGCAGCATGCCGCCCAGCAGGCCATGAGGGACAGCTATAACAAGCGCCCTGAGATGGCCGATCAGGTCGGCCATGACGAGGGTGCCGTCGGCCATGACGAGGGTGAAGTCGGCCATGACGCTACTTCCGGCGACCGTTCCGTCATGCCCGGCTTGACCGGGCATCTCTCCGGCTGCCCCTGGCGGAGCATGCCGGTACGGGAAGTTCCCCTGGATACGCTCCGGAAGTACTTTGACTGGAAACTCTATGCCGCTGCCGCCGGGCTCAAGACCTTCCCTCGTCCCGGCCGGCCCGGCCACGAATACATCCTTCAGGGGCAGGAAATCCTGGCCCAACTGAAGGCCACGGTCCGCGTGGGAATGCGGCTTTCCCCAGCCCACGCCGAAGGAAATACGATCGTTCTGAAAGACGGCACCCGCCTGCCCATGCTAAGGCAGGAGAAGGCTGTAGAGCACGGTGGAATCACCCGCCGCTGGTCCCTGGCGGATTTCGTTCCCGCCCAGGGTAGCGGGCCCTTCGGCCTGTTTGCCGTGAGTGTACAGGAGGAGCCCTCTGTCTGCAACTGCCCCGCCTGCCAGAATCCCCTTCTGAGGCGCGCGGTTATCGTGACGCTTGCCGATGCGGCATCGGCCTGGCTGCAGCACAACCTGAAACGCCGCAGCGGGTCGGAGGTGGTGCTTCCGGCGCTGGGATATGCCTCCTGCCCGGACCACAGTCTGCTGGGCGAAGTTCTGCCCCTCATTCCGGGCCACGAGCGCCTGGGCATCCGCTTCACCGACAGCTTTGCCATGATTCCCGAAGCATCCATCTGCGGGTTTGTGATTCTGCATCCGCAGGCCTGGTATCCGGGCATCCACAGCATCGGCCCCGAACAATATGACTCTTACCGGAAAGAGCGCGGTTTCTCCGACGAAGAAGCGCGCAAATTCCTTGGACATTTGGTAAAATGAAGATTTCCGACATGTTAAGCGGCTCTGCGAAGCCTTTCCCTTCGCTGGAGATTGTGCCACCGCTGAACGGCATCCGCAAAGACCAGCTCCTGGCCACCGTGGGCCAGTTCATGGAGTTTGCCCCGCGCTACATCAACGTGACCTGTCACCGCGACGAGTACGAATTCCGGCAGGCTCCGGACGGAAGTTTTACCCGCCATCTGGTACGCAGCCGCCTGGACCCAGTGGCCGTCTGCGCCGCCATTATGGCCGCCTATCCGGTGGAAATGGTACCGCACATCATCTGCGCCGGTATCACGGAAGAGGAAATCTACAGCCAACTGTACAACTATCATTTCCTGGGCATTGAGAATGTGCTGGCTCTGCGGGGGGATTCCCTAAAGGGAGAGAAGCGCTTTACCCCCATGCCGGGCGGTTTTGCCCATGCCAACGAACTGGTGGGCGCCATCCGCCGCTTCGAAGGTAGCATAGGCGCTTCCTTCTGCGTAGGCGTGGGCGGTTATCCGGAAAAGCACTTCGAGGCAGCCAACCCCACCGAAGACCTGGAGCACTTGAAAGCCAAGGTGGACGCAGGAGCCGATTACATCATCACGCAGATGTTCTTCGACAATGCCGTGTTCTATCGCTTTGTGGACGCCTGCCGCGCCGCCGGTATCAAGGTTCCCATCATCCCCGGTCTTAAGCCACTCTCGAACAAACGCCAGCTGGAGCTGCTCCCGGGCAGTTTTTCCATCAATATGCCGGTAGACTTTACCCAGATTATCCGCAACGCCACGTCAGACGAAGAAGTCTATGAACTGGGTACCGCCTGGTGCATAGCCCAGTGCAAGGACCTGCTGGCCCACGGCGTTCCGGCCGTGCACTTCTACACCATGGGCAAACCCCGCAACATTGTGGAGGTTCTCAAGGCCTGTTTCTAGAACTGGAAGTAAATAAAGCTCTGAAGGTCGGCGGTGATGAACTGGTAGATTAACAGTACCAGGAGCACCACCACCACGCCCATCCAGCCCAGGGGCAGACGGGCAAAGGCAATGCGGTAGCGCCGTTTGAAGCGCTCCGGCAGCCAGTGGATGAGCATTCCCACCACAAAGATAATAAGCACGGCCCGGTGTTCCCAGGCCATGGCAGGCACCTTGGACAGATCCCAGGCGCTGCCAATCTGGTTCACCATATTCTTGGCCGTATTCCACGCCTGCTCGTTGGCCAGGGCGGGATCCAGGTTGGAGCCGCTGCGGAAGAATAGGCGCGTGAAGGTAATGAAGACGAAGGTCTGGAAGATATCCCATGCCCTCGAAGTCCAGTTGATGGCCCGCACCCCGAATGGATCGCGCGCCGCCACTATGTTCATTCTGGCATCCAGCGTATATACGGGCTTCCGTTTGGGGACAATGGCACGGAATCCCCATTTGATAAGGGTCCCGGCCCAGATGATAAGCAACCACACCAGGAACATATTCCAAACCGGGGCCGGGGTCAGGCGCGAGAGCAGCAGCACCAGCAGCGTGAAGAAAGATGCGATGCCCGCCTTCTGGGCCATGGTGCGCTTGGTCCACACTTTATAGATGACCATGCCTATCCCGTTGAGGCCGCCCCAGATCATAAAATTCCAGCTGGCACCAACGGGATAGG
>Ga0265299_10002477_pt1 | contig 18914 bp, 15 predicted proteins | sample AusTroGonzalo_MG_4_FD_193485 | JGI IMG/M metagenome (GOLD analysis project Ga0265299, IMG submission 193485) | Bovine rumen microbial communities from tropical cattle in Woodstock, Queensland, Australia - Gonzalo_02 | ecosystem: Host-associated > Mammals > Digestive system > Stomach > Rumen ... | reverse complement strand
GAGCGCCCAGCAAAAACTGCTGAAGCACTTCCACGTGAAGAACATGAAGGGCTTCGGTGTGGACCATCTGAAGAGCGGCATGATAGCCGCTGGCGCCATCCTGCAGTATCTGGAACTGACGCAGCACACGCAGATAGCCCACATCACGTCGCTGCAGCGCATTGAGGAGGAGAAATATGTGCGTCTCGACAAATTCACCATACGCTCGCTGGAGCTCATCCAGCCCATGCAGGACGACGGCAAGTCGCTGCTCGACGTGGTGGACAAGACGGTGAGCCCGATGGGTGGCCGTCTGCTGCGTCGCTGGCTGGTATTCCCGTTGAAGGACGAACGGCCCATCAACGAGCGCCTCGACATCGTGGAGTACTACTATCGCGAGCCCGATTTCCGTCAGTGTGTCGACGAACAGCTGCACAGGGTGGGCGACTTGGAGCGCATCATCTCGAAGGTAGCCGTTGGCCGTGTGTCGCCTCGTGAGGTGGTACAGCTGAAGGTGGCCCTGCAAGCCGTTCAGCCCATCAAGACGGCCTGTCTCTATGCCAATAACGACGCGCTGAAGCGGGTGGGGGAGCGACTGAACCTCTGCGAATCGCTGCGCGACCGCATAGAGCACGAGATACAGCCCGATCCGCCACAGCTGGTGGCGAAGGGTGGGGTGATTCGCGACGGCGTGAACCAGGAGCTCGACGAGCTGCGCCACATTGCCTATAGCGGCAAGGACTACCTGCTGCAGATTCAGCAGCGCGAGGCCGAGCTGACAGGCATTCAGAGTCTGAAGATTGGCTACAACAACGTGTTCGGCTACTATCTGGAGGTGCGCAACGCCTATAAGGACCTGGTGCCTCAGGAGTGGGTGCGCAAGCAGACGCTGGCACAGGCCGAGCGTTACATCACGCAGGAGCTGAAGGAATACGAGGAGAAGATTCTGGGTGCCGAGGACAAGATCCTGGCCCTGGAGACACGCCTCTTCAACGAGCTGGTGATGGCCATGCAGGAGTTCATTCCGCAGATTCAGATCAACGCCAACATCCTGGCACATCTCGATTGCCTCCTGTCGTTTGCCAAGACGGCCGAGGAGAACCGCTATATCCGTCCTGTCATCGATACGACCGAGGTGCTCGACATCAAGCAGGGACGCCATCCGGTCATTGAGCAGGAATTGCCGCTAGGCGAGCAGTATATCCCCAACGACATCATGCTCGACAACGAGCGCCAGCAGATCATCATCATCACAGGCCCGAATATGGCCGGTAAATCGGCGCTGTTGCGTCAAACGGCCTTGATAGTACTACTTGCCCAGGTGGGCTGTTTCGTGCCCGCAGAGAGCGCGAGAATCGGTCTGGTGGACAAAATCTTCACCCGTGTGGGTGCTTCCGACAACATTTCGCTGGGCGAATCAACCTTTATGGTCGAGATGACTGAGGCCTCGAACATCCTCAACAACGTCTCCAGCCGCTCGCTGGTGCTCTTCGACGAACTGGGTCGTGGCACCTCTACCTACGACGGCATCTCGATAGCCTGGGCCATCGTAGAGTATCTGCACGAGAACGCCAATTGCCACCCCCGAACGCTCTTTGCAACCCACTACCACGAGCTCAACGAGATGGAGAAGAACTTCTCGCGCATCAAGAACTACAACGTCTCCGTGAAGGAGGTCGAGGGCAAGGTGGTCTTCCTGCGCAAACTGGAGCGTGGAGGCTCTGAGCACTCCTTTGGTATCCACGTGGCCGAGATTGCAGGCATGCCTCGCTCTATTGTGAAGCGTGCTAACGTCATTTTGAAGCAGCTGGAGGCCGAGAACGCCTCCGTAGGCACCGCAGGCAAGCCCACCGCCGAAATCGCCAACAGCCGCGAAGGCATGCAGCTCTCCTTCTTCCAGCTTGACGACCCCGTACTCTGTCAGGTGCGCGACGAGATTCTCGGGCTCGACGTCAACAACCTTACGCCCCTCGAAGCGCTGAACAAGCTTAACGACATCAAGAAGATAGTGTCTGGGAAATAGTTAGAAAAAGGAGTTAGTGATTCCTGCGTGCAAAGATAAAGAAAAAAGCCGAAAGTGCAAAACTTTCGGCTATTATTTTATGTTGGTCGGGAGTCTTGGATGACTGCCGGAACCCTTATGCTGCTTTCTTCCTGGCTCTCAGCATGCAGTACACGCCGACGATGATGAAGGGGATGGAGAGAATCTGTCCCATGTCGATGGGCAGTGAGGCCTCGAAGGCTTCCTGAATCTCCTTGGTGTACTCAATGAAGAAGCGGAAGGTGAAGATGTAGGCCAGACAGAAGCCGAAGTACCAGCCGGTGCCTACGTGGAGGCTGTTGGGTGATGGCTTTAGGCTGTTGGCTTTGTAGATGCACCACAGGATGATGAACAGTAGGGCATATGCGATGGCCTCGTAGAGCTGGCCGGGATGACGGGGCATCGGGTCGACTTTCTCGAAGATGAAGGCCCAGGGAACATCCGTCACCTTACCGATAATCTCGCTGTTCATGAGGTTGCCCAGGCGGATGAAGCAGGCTGTTGTGCCTGTGGCGATGGCGATGTTGTCGAGCACTGTCCAGATGCTCAGCTTCGTGCGCTTGGTGTAGAGCCACAGGGCAAGCATCAGACCGGCTGTACCACCATGTGAGGCAAGGCCTGCATAGCCTGTCAGCTTCCAGCCGCCTTCGGGTAGGAAATGGATGGGCAGCAACATCTCGAAGAAGCCCTTGAACGACGTCAGGAAGTAGTCGGGCTGGTAGAAGATGCAGTGGCCCAGACGGGCACCAATGAGGATGCCGAAGAAGCAGTAGATGAAGAGGGGATCGAAGAGCTCGTCCTTGATCTTCTGCTCCTTATAGAGGCGCTTGACGACAAAAAAGGCGATGGCGAGGCCAAAGAGCCAGCACAGTGAGTACCAGCGGAACGTCATGGGACCTATAGAGAAGGCCTCCAAGCTGGGGTTCCAGAGGATGTATAAAAGTTCATGGTTCATAGTTTACACATTGAATCTGAAGTGCATGATATCGCCGTCCTGTACGACGTAGTCCTTACCCTCGACAGCCAGCTTACCGGCCTCGCGGACAGCGGCTTCGGAGCCGTACTGCAGGTAGTCGTCGTACTTGATGACCTCGGCGCGGATGAAGCCCTTTTCGAAGTCGGTATGGATGACGCCGGCACACTGAGGAGCCTTCCAACCCTTCTTGTAGGTCCAGGCCTTCACCTCCATCTCGCCAGCGGTAATGAATGTCTCAAGGTTCAACAGGGCGTAGGCCTTCTTGATGAGGCGGTTCACGCCGCTCTCTTCGAGACCCAGCTCCTCAAGGAACATCTGCTTGTCATCGTAGCTCTCGAGCTCAGCAATGTCCTCCTCGGTCTTGGCAGCGATGACCATAGCCTCGGCACCTTCTTCCTTGGCCAGTGCCTCTACTTTCTTGGTGAAGTCGTTGCCGTTCTTGGCCTCGGCTTCGCCGACGTTGCAGACGTAGAGCACGGGCTTCGATGTCAGCAGGAAGAGGTTGCGTGCGCAGTCCTGTTCCTCCTTTGTCTCAAACTCCACGATGCGGGCGTTCTTGCCCTGTTCCAGCACCTCTTTATAAGCCTTCAGCACGGTCACCTCGACCTTGGCGTCCTTGTTGCCAGCGGCAGCAGCCTTCTCGGTCTTGGCCAGACGGCTGTCGATGGTCTCCAGATCCTTCAGCTGCAGCTCGGTGTCGATGATTTCCTTATCGCGGATGGGGTCGATGGTGCCATCGACGTGGGTGATATTCTCGTCCTCGAAGCAGCGGAGCACGTGGATGATAGCGTCCGTCTCACGGATGTTTCCCAGGAACTTATTACCTAAACCTTCGCCCTTAGAAGCGCCTTTCACAAGGCCAGCTATATCTACGATTTCACAGGTTGCGGGCACAATACGTCCGGGATGCACCAGCTCGGCCAGTTTCGTCAGTCGCTCGTCAGGAACGGTGATGACGCCGACGTTAGGCTCAATCGTACAAAAGGGGAAATTTGCTGCCTGTGCCTTTGCGCTCGACAAGCAGTTGAACAATGTGGACTTACCCACGTTGGGCAGTCCCACAATACCACATTTTAATGCCATTTTCTTCTATAAACGTTTATAACTGGGTGCAAAGGTAGTGCAAACCGAGCGAAAAACCAAATAAATTTGGGTTTTTCCGAGGTGCAGCCTACCTTCGGCGATGAAAATCGCCAAAGGTACGAAATTAATTCATAATTATTAATTCATAGTTCATAATTATTATCTGTTTTCGCAACTTTTTGTATCTTTGCAACGTCAAACATACAGAACGAAACAAAAAACCATAAAGATATGAAAGCAAAAGTATTAGTAATGATGGCAGCCGCGGCTCTCGCAGTATCGGCCTGCACGGTGAAGTTTAATGGTAGGATACTTGATCCTAGCAAGAAAATCATTAAGGTGAAATACCCGCAAGCACCCTTTGACAAGGTTGATAATCACGTGGTTGGAAAAATCCAACTGGTTCAGAGCGACAAGAGTAGTGTGACGCTGGCGGCACCTGATAACTACATTGACCTCTTCGAGTTTGAGAACGAGGACGGCGAACTGGATATCAAGTTAAAATCAGGAACAAATATCCATGCTAAGGATGTAACGATTATCGTCTATAGCCCCACGTTCCGTGAGATTGAGAATGGTGGCGCAGCGGAACTGTGCATGGATGCCCTAAAGACCGACGAGCTGGAAGTGAAGAACTCGGGCGTTGGTGCTTTCACAATGAATAATCTCGATGCAAGGAAGCTCGAAGTGTCGTGTAGCGGCGTTGGAAACATTAAGATTAAGGGACGTGCCGATGAAGCTGAATACAACTGCAGCGGCGTGGGTAACATTGATGCTAAGGAGCTGAAAGCTAAGAGAGTAGATGCGCGTGTCAGTGGAGTAGGGGGCATCGATTGTTATGCCTCGGAATACATCAGTGGCAACGTCTCTGGTGTGGGTGGCCTGAAGTATGGCGGCAACCCAGCGAAAAAGGATCTGAGGCATGGAATGACGGGTGGCATCAGTGAGCTTTAGTAGCGGTCAGCAACAGCATAAATAAAGGTCAGGTTTTATCGCCTGACCTTTTTTTATTGTTAGTGGGCCTCAAGCCAGTTCTTTCCGAAACCGCTGTCGGCTACGAGGGGAACACTGAGGGGGAAGGCAGCCTGCATCTCTTCGAGGACAATGCGCTCCACCTTATCCTTTTCATCAGGATAGACCGAGAAGTTCAGTTCGTCGTGTACCTGAAGAATCATCTTCGAACGGATGCCTTCGGCCTTGAAACGCTGGTGTATATGAATCATAGCCTCCTTGATGATATCGGCAGCGGTGCCCTGAATCGGGGCGTTGATGGCGTTGCGCTCGGCAAAGCCGCGAACGGTGGCGTTGTGCGAGTTGATGTCGGGCAGATAGCGGCGACGGCCAAAGAGCGTCACCACGTATCCCTGCTGGCGTGCCGTTTGTTTGGCCTGTTCCATGTAGTCGTGTACCTGTGGGAAGGTTGCGAAGTAGCCGTCAATCAGCAACTTAGCCTCCTCGCGAGGAATATCGAGACGCTCGGCTAAGCCAAAGACGGTAATGCCGTAGATGATGCCGAAGTTGGCACGCTTCGACTTCGTACGCTCGTCGCGACTCACCTCGTCGATAGGTTTCTTGTAGATATTCGCTGCGGTAGCCGCATGAAGGTCTTTGCCTTCGCGGAACACTTGCACCATGTTCTCGTCCTTCGACAAATGGGCCATAACGCGCAGTTCTATCTGCGAATAGTCTGCTGAAAAGAACAGACAACCAGGCTCTGGTATAAAGGCTTTACGAATCTCCTTACCGTCCTCGCCGCGAATGGGGATGTTCTGCAGATTGGGGTCTGACGACGAGAGGCGTCCCGTAGCTGTTATCGTCTGATTAAACGATGTATGTATATGACCCGTGCGTGGATTTATCAGCTTTGGCAATGCGTCGATATAGGTGCCTATGAGTTTCTTCAATCCTCTGTGTTCCAAGATGTCTGCCACTATCTCGTGCTTGTTGCGCAGCTGCTGGAGCACTTCCTCAGAGGTGACGTACTGCCCTGTCTTCGTCTTCTTGGCCTTCTCTACAATCTTCAGTTTGTCGAACAGTATTTCGCCCACTTGTTTAGGCGACGCAATATTAAACTGTTCGCCTGCAAGTTCGTAGATGCGGGCTTCAATCTCGTTCATTCGTTCTGTGAAAACTTTTGACGTTTCCTTAAGCGAATCGGTGTCCAGACAGACGCCGTTCATCTCCATCTCTGCCAGCACGGGCATCAGCGGCATCTCGATGTTATAGAATAGTTCTTCGCACTCAAACTTCTTCAGTTCGGGCTCCAGCTTGTTCTTCAGACGTAGTGTGATGTCGGCATCCTCACAGGCATATTCATAAACCTGAGAGGGTGGGAGAGAGCGCATCGAGCGCTGGTTCTTCCCTTTCGGTCCAATGAGCTCCTCAATGTGGATGGTCTGATAGTTCAGGTAGATCTCAGCCATGTAGTCCATGTTGTGATGAAGTTCGGGCTGAATGAGATAGTGGGCAATCATCGTGTCCCACATTTTACCTTTCAGTTCGATGCCGTAGTTGTGAAGTACCTCGAGGTCATACTTCAGGTTTTGTCCGATTTTCAGGATTTTGTCGCTTTCGTACACCTCTTTAAAGATATTAACAATTTGCAGCGCTTTTTCACGTTCGGCAGGAATGGGCACGTAAAACGCCTCAAATTCCTTCACGGCGAAGCTCAAACCGACCAATTCTGCGTCAATAGCCGACGTTGAAGTCGTTTCTGTATCTAGACTGAGAATTTCGTTTGTCAAGAAATAATCACGAAGTTTCAGCAAATCTTCCTCATTCTCAACGAGTTTGTAATCGTGGGTGGTCGTTTTTACCGTCTCAAAACTTGAATTTTCAGGCAAATCCGCCCCGTCGGCTGGAAATTCTGCAAAGAGATCGAGTTGCGCATTAACGGGCATTTGCGGTTTTTTGCTTTTTTTAAGAACGCGGTCGGCGAACGACTTCATCTCCAGTTCAAGGAGCAGTTTGCCTAGTTCGTCCTCATTGGGCTCAACGAGCTTCAGCGATTCCATGTCGAGCTCGATGGGGACATCGGTCTTGATGGTGGCGAGGAAGTAGGACATCTTGATATCGTCGACATGTTCCTCCACTTTCTCGCGCAGCTTGCCTTTGATTTCTGCCGAGCGCTCAAGCATCGACGTAATGCTTCCGAACTCATTGATGAGTTTCACGGCCGTTTTCTCACCGACACCAGGACAGCCGGGGAAGTTGTCGGCTGAGTCGCCCATCAGGGCCAGCAGGTCGATGACGCTTTCGGTTGATGGAATGCCGTATTTCTCGCAGACCTCGCGAGGACCCATCGTCTCGTAGCCGCCACCATGTCGGGGACGGAATATCTTTACGTTGTCTGTCACCAGCTGTCCGTAGTCCTTATCAGGTGTCAGCATATAGGTATCTACACCGATGGAACCGGCCTTTTTAGCTAGCGTACCAATGACGTCATCGGCCTCGAAACCATCGACTTGCAGGATGGGAATACGGTAGGCTTTGAGCAGATCCTTGATGATGGGCACGGCCTTGCGGATGTCCTCAGGCGTCTCTTCGCGCTGGGCCTTATACGCTGGGAATGCCTCACTACGGAAGGTAGGTCCGTGGGGGTCGAAGGCTACGCCGATGTGTGTGGGCTGCTCCTTGGTGAGCACCTCGTTCAGGGTATTGAGGAATCCCATGACGGCACTTGTATTGAGCCCTTTCGAGTTGATGCGAGGGTTCTTGATGAAGGCGTAATACGACCTGTAAATGAGCGCGTAAGCGTCCAGAAGGAAGAGTTTATCCATAATAATCGAGAATTTTCGCGTAAAATTACTAAAAAAATCGTCATTATCCGAAGATTTTCACTAATTTTGTCACAAAATTCTTGTAAAGATGGATTATTTGTCACTGATTAAAGCACCGATAGCTTCGGAATTGTCTGAATTTATTGAATTATTTAATGAGTCGCTGACCCATAACGATGGTCTGCTGGGAACGGCTCTGGCACATATCCGCCAGCGTGGTGGTAAGCGCATGCGTCCGATGCTTATCCTGCTGATGGCTAAGAACTTCGGTCGGGTGTCTGCCGTTACCCAGAATGCTGCTGTTGGCCTTGAGCTGTTGCACACGGCTTCACTGGTTCACGATGATGTGGTGGACGAAAGCTCCGAGCGTCGCGGTCAGGCATCGGTCAACGCTACATACGATAATAAGGTGGCTGTGCTGGTGGGCGACTATATCCTCTCGACGGCCTTGCTGCGCGTATCGATGACAGACCATCAGAAAATCGTACAGCTGCTGGCTGAGCTCGGTCGTACGTTGGCTGCTGGCGAGATTCTTCAGCTGTCGAATATCCAGAATCAAGAGTTTTCAGAAGACATTTACTATCAGATTATTAACAACAAGACGGCTGCTCTCTTCGAGGCTTGTGCCAAGATTGGTGCCATCTCTGCAGGTGCTACAGACGAGGAGGTTCAGGAGGCTGCAAAATTCGGACAAAACATCGGCATTATCTTCCAGATACGTGACGACATCTTTGACTATTTCGACTCTAAGGAGATAGGCAAGCCCACAGGTAATGACATGCTGGAGGGTAAGCTGACGCTGCCCGTCATTTATGCCTTGAATAAGGGTAATTACGAGTCCATGCACACGCTGGCACGCAAGGTGAAAGCGGGTACTGTGAATGCCGATGAAATTGCTGTTCTGGTGGAGTTTACGAAGGAGCAGGGTGGCATCGAGTATGCTGAGCGTCGTATGGAGGAAATCGCCCAACAGTCGCGCGTGTTCCTTGATAAACACGTAAAAGAAAAGGCCATCAGGGATGCCCTGACAGCCTATCTCGATTACGTTATTCAGCGTAACTATTAACTAAAAGAACTTCACTTCCTCGCCGACCACCTCGCTCAACAGCAGGTTGGCCAGACGGCTGGTGCCCATGCGGAACCACTGGTTGGTGAGCCATTTCTCGCCTAGAACCTCTTTTACGATGGTGTAGTAGATGAGTGCGTCCATCACGCTGTTAAGACCGCCAGCGGGCTTAAAACCAATCTGTATGCCCGTTTCGTCGTAGTACTCCTTGATGGCCTGGCACATGACGTAGGCAGCCTCGGGCGTAGCAGCCGGCTCCAGCTTTCCTGTAGACGTCTTGATGTAGTCGGCACCACCATACATCGAGAGCAGCGAGGCAATCTTGATGTTCTTGGCGGTCTTCAGACAGCCCGTCTCCAGAATCACCTTCATCGCCTTCTCGCCGCAGGCTTCCTTCTGCTGCTGCACCTCGTCGACAACGGTCTCGAAATCGCCATCGAGGAAGGCGCCTACGTTCATCACGATGTCAATCTCGGTAGCACCGTCCTTCACGGCCAATGACGTCTCCACTGTCTTCACCTCAATGAGCGACTGCGAAGAGGGGAAACTGCCTGATACACAGGCTACTTCAACGCCTTCAACCTCCAGTGTCTCGCTGACCACCTTGGCGAACTTCGGATAGACGCAGATAGTGGCTACGTGGGGCAGGGTGGGGTAGGCCTCCTCAAACTGGTTCACCTTCTCCGTGAAGGCCATTACGCTGGTCTCGCTGTCGGTGGTCTTCAGCGTGGTCAGTTCCACGCTGCCCATCAGGAATTTCTTCACCTCGGTAGTGTCGTTTGCTGGCACTTTCTCGGCGATAATCTTCTTAACGGCCTCGCTCACTTCCTGGTCGGTGATGTCGAGGTTGTACTTGCTGAGCATCTGCTCGATTTGATTCATTTCTGCCATAGTTTTCTAAGCTTTAAGTTTAGGGTTAGCAATATGTCTTAATGTATCTCTATTCGTCTTCTTTTCGATGGACTTCTGAAGCTCTGCGGTGAGGTCTGTGCCCGTCTGATTAGCCAGACAGAGCAGCACCCACAGCACGTCGGCCATCTCCTCGCCAAGGGCTTCACGCCCATTGTCGGCACCTCGTGGGTCGCTTGCTTTCCACGACTGCTCGCCATAGCGACGGCTGATGATTCGTGCCAACTCGCCCACCTCCTCCGTCAGAACGGCCATATTGGTCAGCTCTGAGAAGTAGCGCACGCCGTAGGTCTTAATCCACTGGTCAACAGTCTTTTGTGCATCCTTTATTGTCATGTTTTTATTATTAGAAATTGTATAAAGATAATCAAGATGCAAATCACAATGATCCAGATATTTTGTCTGTTCTCTGCTTCATATTCTTTCCAGTGAAATGCTTTGTATAGATATGATACCAATAGCAATAGTATTCCACATCCGCATGGCCATGCACCGTAGTCATAGCCGGCTGTATGGGCTATGATGAGTCCTATTCCTATCAGCAGCATACCTGCTATCTCTATCTCTTTTAGATATTTTTTCATCCTGTTATTCCTTATTCTTCGTGTCCATGCAGATAGTCACAGGCCCATCGTTCAGCAGTTCCACCTTCATGTCAGCGCCAAATTCGCCCGTCTTGACCGTTTTCCCGATGGCCTCCGAAAGTTGCTTGCAGAATGCCTCGTAGAGTGGGATAGAGTGCTCGTGAGAGCCGGCACGGAACCAGCTGGGACGGTTGCCCTTCTTGTAGCTCGCAAAGAGCGTGAACTGGCTCACTACCAGCGCCTCGCCCTGCACATCCAGAATAGAGCGGTTCATGACGTGATTATCGTCGTCAAATACGCGCAGTCCTGCAATCTTCTTGACCAGCCAGTCAACGTCCTCTGCTGTGTCCTCGTTGCACACACCCAGCAGAATAAGGAAGCCCTGACCAATGGCTCTCTTCTCGTTGGGATCAATGCCCTCGACATCCGTAATTCGCACGCTGGCGCTGCTTACACGCTGTATGACTGCTCTCATAGTTTGATTTTTCGGCAAAGATACAAACTTTCTTCCAAAGTCCCAAATAACCGTCATTCTTTTTATTATTCTTTCTCACTCTCTTCACCAAAATCTTGCAACCTTGCAACCTTGCATGCTTGCATAAGGGCGTTTGCAAGTTTTGAGGGGTAGAATGAGTATAATGATAGTATAATATAGTATCATATATAAATACTAATTAATAATAATATATATATATTAACATAATACCACCAGGCGTATATGAAAAAGGGCTTATGCAAGGATGCAAGGATGCAAGAATGCAAGGTTTTGCTCGTATCTCCATGAGATACGCGTCTATCTCGTTGAGATACGCGTCTATCTCGTTGAGATATGTGTCTATCTCGTTGAGATAGAATCATCGCTCGTTGCCTTTCGTTTAATACTCAATGAGTTTATGGAAATACTCATGGGGTATTTTTCAAAAGTCGTGCCCTATTCCTGATGGAAGTATTGGTAGACGATTTGGGCTTTTGCGGGCCCGATAACAGTCGCGAGTTCCTCCAGCGTTGCCTCTTTGATTCTACGGACTGATTTAAGGCCGTTTAGAAGCCCGTCACGCGTTTTGGGACCAATTCCCTTGATGTTGTCAAGCTCTGACTCCAAAGCGTGCTTAGAGCGCTTGTTTCTGTGGAATTCTATGGCGAAGCGGTGCACTTCGTCCTGTAGCTGTGTCAGCACGTGGAACAGCTCAGAATCTGTCTTCAACGCCACACTCATCGGGGGGAATCCGTAGAGCAGTTCGTTGGTACGGTGACGATCGTTCTTGGCTAGTCCGGCGATGGGGATGTCAAGGCCCAGCTCGTCCTGAATAACCTCGCGAATCACCTCCATCTGTCCCTTGCCGCCATCGGCCACAATGAGGTCGGGTAGGGGCTCCTGTTCCTGTAAAAGACGATTATACCGCCTTGAGACGACTTCCTTCATTGAGGCGTAATCGTCTGGCCCTGAGACAGTTTTGATGTTATAATGCTTGTAGTCACGCTTCGATGGCTTCATCTTCTTGAACACGACGCATGCAGCAACAGCGTCTGTTCCAGAGATGTTGGAGTTGTCGAAACATTCTATCTGATAAGGCATCTTTGGCAGGTGCAGCTTCTCTTGCAGCTCCTTCATCAGACGCACCTGTTTCTGCTCTGGATTCAGCTTCTCTGCCTGTTTCAGACGATCGAATTTGTACTGCTTGCCGTTCATGGCCGACAGGTCGAGCAGTGTCTTCTTATCGCCCAATTTCGGTACCGTGAACTTCACGTTCTCCAGTTCTACATCGACCTCCTGAGGCACGATAATCTCCTTAGCATCGCTCTTGAAACGCTCCCTCAGTTCAATAATGCCAAGCTGTAGCAGCTCTTCATCGGTCTCGCTGAGTTTTTTCTTGTATTCGATGGTAAAACTCTGATTGATACTGCCGTTTGAGACGTGCAGATAGTTGATGAAAGCCATCTTCTCGTCGCTTGTAATCGTGAATACATCGACGTTGTTGATGGTGTGGCTGACGACCTCGCTCTTGCTTACAAAACCGTCCAGAGCCAGGTACTTACGCTTCACTTCCTCGGCCTCTTCAAACCGCAGTTGCTCAGACAGAGAGAGCATTTCATCCTTTAGGTCACGCAGCACCTGACGCGTGTTGCCTTTCAGGATTTCACGGGCCTGCAGCATGTTCTTCTGGTAGTCCTCATAGCTCTGTTTCCCCATGCACGGACCCATGCATTTCTTGATGTGATAATCCAGGCAAACCTTGTATTTTCCCGTCTCAACGCCCTCTTTTGTAATAGGCTGTCTGCACGTTCGTGGCTTATAAAGTTCCTTGATAATGTCCAATACGGCATACATGCTGCCAACGTGGGCATAAGGGCCGTAGTAGGTGCCCCATTTTTTGTTAATAGTACGTGTTTTGAAGATGCGTGGGAAGTACTCGTTGGTCACACAGATAGAAGGGTAGGTCTTGCCGTCTTTCAGCAGTACGTTGTAGCGTGGATTATACTTCTTGATGAGCGAGTTCTCAAGCAACAGCGCATCCTCTTCAGTGTTCACAACCGTATAGCTGATGTCGAAGATTTTAGAGACCAGAACCTTGGTCTTGAAACGATCCACCTCCGTGTGGAAATACGAAGAGACTCTTGATTTGAGATTCTTCGCCTTTCCCACGTAGATGATGGTCTTTGTCTCATCGTAGAACTGATAGCTGCCAGGCTTGTCAGGCAACCGCCTCACAATGCCTCTCAAATACTCCAGCCGCTTCTCGTTCTCTTCCTTTGTCATCGTGCAAGCCTTTTGTTTACTATAGTTCCACGCATCTTTGTTTCACGTGAAACTTTTCTGTCGTTTTGCTCCTTGTGCTTCTCTACAAGGTCTCTATATGGTCATCAGGGTGGTCAGTTCAATACCCTCAAACTCGTCGCGGCCATGCAGTCCTTCATCGGTAATCTCGATGATGAAGTTGATATAAACCTTCTTTGGGTTGAAATGCTGTACGAGTTTATAGGCTGCTTTGGCCGTGCCACCAGTGGCCAGCAAATCGTCATGAATCAGCACGACATCATTTTCGTTGATAGAGTCGATGTGCATCTCGATGGTATCAACGCCATACTCCTTCGAGAACGATTCCTTGATAACGGTGGAGGGGAGCTTTCCGGGCTTACGGGCCATGACCATACCCGCTCCTAATTTAACAGCCAATGCTGCTGCCATGATAAAACCGCGGCTTTCAATGCCCACGATTTTCGTGATGCCCTTGTCTTTGTAGATTTCGTAGAGTTCGTCTACCATAATCTTCATACACTCGGCGCTCTTGTAGAGTGTTGTTACGTCACGGAAGTTAATGCCCTTCTTGGGGAAATCTGGGATGCATCTCAGATTGTCAATCAATACCTTGTTGTTCATAATTCTTTTATTTGTTGTTCATTTTCAGTTAGTTATCTTGGTTATACGCTGCACCTTGTTTCACGTGAAACATCATGATTATCCATTGTTCATTATCAATTATCCATTAGGCACGCAGCGCCCCTTACCTCCCCATCAGTACCAACATCGCGTTGATGTCGCTGGGTGAGACGCCGGGAATTCTACTTGCCTGTGCCAGTGTTTCCGGCTGAATCTTCATTAGTTTCTGTCGCGCTTCCGTAGAGATGGCGTTTAGATTCTCGTAATCGAAGTGCCCGCGGATACGGATATTTTCCAGGCGATGCATCTTCTCGGCAACAAGTCGTTCGCGTTCGATATATCCTTTATATTTTATACAAATCTCGGCTGCTTCGGCTATTTCTTCTTGACGATTCTCCGGTCGATTCAGTATTTCTTTCAGTTCGGGCACGGCCTCTGCCAGTCTGCAGAATGATAACTCCGGACGGCTTATCAGGTCTGTCAGCTTACAACCATACTGGAGTGGAGTAGAGCCGAGAGCCTCCAACGCCCCATTGATGAGACGTGGCTTGATGGCAAATGAATTGCAGAAATTAACGATTTCTTCGATATGATTCTTCTTTTGTAGCCACCAGTCATAGCGGTTCCTTTTCACTATTCCAAGGTTGTAGCCACGCTCCGTCAGTCGGGCGTCTGCATCATCCTGTCTCAGCAGAATCCTGTATTCTGCTCTTGATGTGAACATGCGGTAGGGCTCGTCTACGCCTTTTGTTACGAGATCATCCACCAGTACGCCTATGTAGGCTTCATCTCTCGCCAGCGTGAACGCCTTGTTTGTTGCGATGCCATCACAACCTGCCACCCCCGCTGAACCAGCCTTCAGGGCCGCATTGATACCAGCCAGCGTGCCCTGTCCACCAGCCTCTTCATAGCCGGTGGTGCCGTTCACCTGTCCGGCCATGAACAGACCGCTAATAATTCTCGATTCCAACGTATGTTCCAACTGTGTGGGGTCGAAGAAATCGTACTCTATGGCGTAGCCCGGTCTGTAGACCTTCACGTCCCTCAGTGCAGGGATATGTTTCAAGGCGGCTATCTGGACGTCCATTGGCAGCGAAGAAGAAAAACCGTTCAGGTACATCTCGTTCGTGTCTGTTCCCTCTGGTTCCAGGAAGAGCAGGTGCTGCTCGCGGTCAGGGAATGTCACCAGCTTGGTCTCTATCGACGGACAATAACGCGGTCCTATCGACTGAATCTGGCCATTGTAGAGTGGTGAGTCAGCCAGTCCTGAGCGCAGTGTCTCGTGTACTTCCGGGTTGGTGTAGCACTCCCAGCAGGGCAGTTGGGGTAGGGGGCGACAGCTTTTTTCTGGGGTTAATGGGTCTAATGGGCTCTCTGGGTTAAGATACGAGAACTTGTGGAAGTCGTTCTCGCCGTCCTGCTGGCGCATGTCCTCGAAGTGTACGCTTCGTTTGTCTATGCGCACAGGCGTGCCAGTCTTCATGCGTGCTGAGCGTATGCCGTGCTGGGCGATGCTCTCTGTCAGTCGTTCGGCTGCAGGCTCTGCTATACGGCCACCTTTCACCATCCGTCGGCCGATGTGCATCAGGCCATTCAGGAATGTGCCGGCTGTCAGAACCACACACGGAGCCCTGAACTCAGCGCCCCAGATGGTCTTCACGCCAACAACGCGCTTGGTGGCCCCCTCTGCCTTTGCCGTTTGTTGCGATACTGTCGTAACAGGCTCTACTATCAGTTCCTCCACCTGGTCCTGCCAGATATCTAAATTCTCGGTTTCATCGATGGTTTTTCGCCATTGCCAAATGAATTTCCCACGGTCGCACTGTGCACGAGGACTCCATACGGCAGGCCCCTTCGAGCGGTTCAGCATACGGAACTGGATGGCGGTGGCATCCGTCACCAGACCCATCTGACCGCCCAGGGCATCTATCTCGCGCACAATCTGTCCCTTGGCGATGCCGCCAATGGCGGGGTTACACGACATCTGCGCAATCTTGTTCATATCCATCGTGATAAGCAGCGTCCGGGCACCCATGTTGGCCGAGGCTGTTGCTGCCTCGCAGCCCGCATGTCCGCCGCCAATCACTATTACGTCGTAGTCTTTCGTCATGATTCTTGCATTTTTCTGTGGCAAAGGTACAAAAACTTCTGCAATTATGAACGAATTCACGAAAATCTTTGTAATTTTGCAACCATGATGGAAATGATTACCAGCGCACAGAACCCTAAGGTTAAGCTCTTGCTGCAGCTTCAGCAGAAGTCTTCCGAGCGTCGTAAGGCCGGGCTCTTTGTGGTTGAGGGGCGTCGCGAGCTGATGCATTGTCTGGAAGCCGGCTTCGAGGTCGATACCGTTTTCTGCTGTCCTGAAGTAGAGACGGGCGTAGAGCCGATGCCAACGCTGCCAGCGGGAGTCCGCATGTTTGAGGTCTCTAAGGAGGTCTACGAGAAGATAGCCTATCGCGGCAGTACCGAGGGTGTCGTTGCCGAGGTCATGACCCGTCAGCTGACACTCGATGGTCTGCAGCTTCCTGAGCAGCCGCTTGTGGTTGTCCTGGAGCGTGTGGAGAAACCGGGTAACCTCGGTGCTATCCTGCGTTCGGCCGATGCTGCCGGTGTCGATGCAGTCATTGTCTGCGACCCCTTGACCGACCTTTACAACCCCAACCTCATCCGTTCCTCGGTCGGAGGAATCTTCAGCGTTCCTTGTGTGGCTTGCACGTCCGAGGAGTGCATCAGTTTCCTGAAGTCGCGTGGCATTCAGATACTGACTGCTCAGCTGCAGGACTCCTCGCTTTACTACGACACCGATATGCGCCGTTCTACAGCGATTGTCATGGGTACAGAGGCAACAGGGCTTACCGACCAGTGGCGTGAGGCTGCCGATGCCCATATCCGTATCCCCATGCTGGGACGCATCGATTCGTTGAATGTCTCCGTGTCGGCGGCTATCCTGATGTATGAAGCTGTCCGCCAGCGCCAGTAATCCTCTCCATCGCTACTGCCTATCACCTCATCCCCCGAATCGTTGACTTTGTATAAATAGCGAATATTTCTTTCGTAAACGTTTGCGAGTATCATAACTTTTTATTACTTTTGTACCCTCAATGTGTACGCACGTACCTAATACTAAGTATCATCAATTCATTAAATAATTAAATTTCAACAACTTATGTGGTTAATCAATTCATCAATTGGTAGAAAAGTTGTAATGTCTGTGACGGGCATTGCGCTCATTCTGTTCCTGACCTTCCATGGTTGCATGAACGTTGTGGCGCTCTTCTCAGCAGAAGGTTACAACATGATTTGCGAATTCCTGGGTGCCAACTGGTACGCCGTTGTGGCTACACTTGGTCTGGCTGCCCTGGCAGTGATTCACATTGTCTATGCCTTCATCCTGACGGCACAGAACCGTAAGGCCCGTGGCGACAACCGCTACGAGGTAGCTACAACGGTCAACGCCGGCAAGGTGGAGTGGGCATCTAAGAACATGCTCGTGCTGGGTCTTATCATCTGCTTAGGCCTGCTGTTGCACCTGTACAACTTCTGGTACAACATGATGTTCGCTGAGCTCATCGGTGCTATGCCCGCCATCAGTCCTACTGATGGTTTCGGCTGGATCTGTGAGACCTTCTCGAACCCCGTATTCGCTGCTCTGTACGTTGTATGGCTCGTAGCCATCTGGTTCCACCTGACTCACGGTTTCTGGTCAGCCCTGCAGACGCTGGGTCTGAGCGGTAAGACCTGGTTCTGCCGTTGGAAGGTCATTGGTTTCATCTATGTGACCCTGCTCATGCTGATGTTCCTCGTGGTGGTACTGGCATTCGCCTTCGGTTGCGCTCCTTCACTCTGTGATGGTAGCTGCTGCGCTTAATTGTAAACTTTTTAATCTGAAAGAATTATGGCTAAAGTATTAGATTCTAAGATTCCCGCAGGTCCCGTGCCTGAGAAATGGAAGGAATATAAGGCTCATCAGCGTCTGGTTAACCCTAAGAACAAGCTGAAGCTCGACGTCATCGTCGTTGGTACCGGCTTGGCAGGTGCTTCTGCTGCTGCATCACTCGGTGAGATGGGCTTCAACGTTATCAACCTGTGTATTCAGGACTCTCCCCGTCGCGCTCACTCTATCGCCGCTCAGGGTGGTATCAACGCCGCCAAGTGCTATCAGAACGATGGTGACTCTATCTACCGTCTGTTCTACGACACCGTGAAGGGTGGTGACTATCGTGCTCGCGAGGCCAACGTCTATCGTCTGGCAGAGGTTTCTAACAATATCATCGACCAGTGCGTGGCTCAGGGCGTTCCCTTCGCTCGTGAGTACGGCGGCATGCTGGCCAACCGTTCCTTCGGTGGTGCTCAGGTCAGCCGTACGTTCTACGCCAAGGGTCAGACGGGTCAGCAGCTGCTGCTCGGCGCCTACAGCTCACTGAGCTGCCAGGTACAGGCCGGCAAGGTGAAGCTCTACACCCGTTACGAGATGGAAGACGTGGTCATCGTCGATGGTCGCGCCCGTGGTATCATCGCCAAGAACCTGGTGACCGGCAAACTGGAGCGTTTCAGCGCCAACGCCGTGGTTATCGCTACTGGTGGTTATGGTAACACCTACTTCCTCTCTACCAATGCTATGGGATGTAACTGCACCGCAGCCGTTCAGTGCTATCGTAAGGGTGCTTACTTCGCAAACCCCTCTTACGTTCAGATTCACCCCACCTGTATCCCCGTTCATGGCGACAAGCAGTCTAAGCTGACGCTGATGTCTGAGTCACTGCGTAACGATGGTCGTATCTGGGTGCCCAAGAACATCGAGGACGCCAAGAAGCTGCAGAAGGGCGAGATCAATCCTTGGGATATCGCCGAGGAGGATCGCGACTACTATCTGGAGCGCCGCTATCCCGCCTTCGGTAACCTCGTTCCCCGTGACGTGGCTTCACGTGCCGCTAAGGAGCGTTGCGATAAGGGCTTCGGTGTCAACAACACCGGTCTGGCCGTTTACCTCGACTTCTCTGAGTCTATCAACCGCCTGGGCATCGATGTTATCATGCAGCGCTATGGCAACCTCTTCGAGATGTACGAGGAGATCACTGACGTATTCCCCGGCGAGTTTGCTAAGGAGATCAATGG
>Ga0265299_10002475_pt1 | contig 18933 bp, 11 predicted proteins | sample AusTroGonzalo_MG_4_FD_193485 | JGI IMG/M metagenome (GOLD analysis project Ga0265299, IMG submission 193485) | Bovine rumen microbial communities from tropical cattle in Woodstock, Queensland, Australia - Gonzalo_02 | ecosystem: Host-associated > Mammals > Digestive system > Stomach > Rumen ... | reverse complement strand
GGTTAGTGGGTTAATGGGTTAGTGGGTTAATGGGTTAATGGGTTATTGGGGTTGTTCGTTGCCTATTGCCTTATTGCCGGGTGACCTTCACGCCGCGGACGGCCCAGCGGGTGCCGTCAACGCTGCCGTTTTTGTGGTAGCGCAGCGCGATGCGGAACATCTGGTTGCCGATGACACTGAGATCCAGTCCGTTGCTCATGTCGAAACTGCTTGGATAGACGTTCAGGTTCGGGTTGAAGGCCGTCCAGTCGTTTTCGTTGAAGACGCTGCCGTTGTAGGAGGTGGAGTAATAGACCTGGTAGTAGGTCGCCGGACTTCCGCCCACGTTGTTCTGGTGGTTAAGGTAGAGCATCGCGCCGGTCACATCGCCAAGGTTCAGCTCGGGTGAGATCAGCCAGTCGTCGCAGTTTTCGCTGGAAATGTTGTGGTAGAGGAAGTTGTTGCCGTTGTAGGTCTGGAACTTCCACGAATCGTTGTTTTGAGTCCAGCCGCCCGTAGTGAGGCTGTTGGCATCGAAGGTGAGGTTCGCCAGCACCTCCACTTGCGAGGCGGCGGAGAACTGAATGTCGTCTTTTGTGCGCAAGGTGAGTTGGTAATCCTTGTTGTAGATGCTGAGAATGCCGTACAGGCAGTACTCTTTGCTGGCATCGATAATCGTGTTGCGGAAATAGGCGTAGTTGCTGGTGCGCACGGTCACGCTCGCGCCGTTGAAGGTGATGACGCGATCGGTGGAAAAATCGTTGGTGGCCAACGGAAGCCCGTCGTCGGCAGGGGAGAACTTGCATCCGTCAATCTTCACGAGACAGTTTACGTTCTCGGCGGTGAGGTCGTTGACACTCTTGATTTCGATAGGGTGGGCAACTAATGGGTTGTTCAAGTCGGGGAAGCCATCTTTGCTTAGGTAGCGTGGTAGATCGACAGGAGCGATGCGGCCCACGGAACCTTCATAGACCCAGCCGACCTGGTACTTGTTGTGGTAGTCGCCCACAATGAGTCCGGCACAGTTCAGATAGACTGTCTGCCCCACAGGGTAGTCGTTGTAAAGGCTGGAACGGTCGATGGCGATCTCGATGCCGCCGGTCTCGTCCTGGATGGTGAGGTACTTGTAGCAGTTGCCGCCCTGGTCGGAGCTTACCACCACAGCCTTGACGATAAACTGTTCGTCGTGGCGGCAGATGGAATCTTGTGTGTTGTTGCCTAAAGACGGGTGCATCGCCTTGATGTCGGCGATGGTCTTGTTGGCTGCCGGACCGTTATACACCGGTGCCACTAATTCGGGCTCGTTCCAGCGGTTGCAGCCGGAGAGGATGGCTGCGATGAGGATTGTGATAATTGTTATCTTTTTCATATTTTTCCCTTTTTATATCCCAGGGTGAACGAAGTGAGCCCTGGGTTGACGTATGTCGGGCTTTCAGCCCTTATTGATGTGATTATGGATGATTATCTCTTAAGTCCCGTTATCTTAATGTCTGAAAGGTACCAGGCTGACGGGGCGTTCGTAATGTGGAACATGAAACGGAAATTGGAGGTTTGGGCATTCTCGGGCAGGGAGAAAAGTTCGTTCACGGAGGTGGTGGTGCCGTTGGATGCGCTGAGCGGCAGTGGAATCCATTGTGTAGTGTTCACGTCGCCGGTGTAGTTGGAGGTGTAGTAGCACAGCATGGTGTTGGCATCGAAGCCTTGCGGGGCGCGGTGCGTGAAACTCAGTTCGGGTTCTGTGGTGTTACTCAAGTAGATGGCGGGTGAAATCAGGTATTTGTCTTGATTAGCGCCAGGGGTGACATAAAAGCCGCTGAAGTTGTTGTTGACCATGGTCTGCCAGTCGTTGCCCGTGCCGGTCTGGGCCCAGCCTTCGTTGAAGGCATTGGCATAGCTGACGCTGAAGACGGTCTGCCTTTCCACGGGAATGGTGAATCCCTCCAGGTCGGCGAGGCTGCTGATGACCAGCTGCACATAGTTGTTGTAGCGGGTGAGGATGCCGGTGATGTTGCCGGTGCCCTCAGGAAGCTTTTCGCTCGCGAAGGTGGCGTAGTTGCTGGTTCTCAGGGTGATGGTGGTCCCGTCGGACATCTTGATGTCGTGGCTGGTGGAAGCGCCGGGTTCGGAGAAGGTGGCCAAGCCGGCTTCCACAAAGGTGGCCCCTTCCAAACGCACGAGGCGGTTGTAGTCGGTGGCGGGAATGTCGTTGGCGGCGGGGATGCTGGTCATCACGATGGAGGGTTGCACGCGGATGGGTGTGCCGTCGGGGAAGAGGTAGAGATAGGCCTTGAAGTTGGGGATGGGCTGCATGGAGCCGTTGGCCCACAGGCCGAGCTGCGGCAGCTTGCGGTAGTCGCCTAAGACGAGGCCGTCGCACTTGACGAAGACACGTTGGCCGACCTGATATTTGTGGTACAGGGCCTTGTTGTCGATCTTGATCTGGATGGCGCCGGTGGAATCCTCGATGTTGATGTACTTGTAGTTGTTGCCCCACTCGTCGGAGGTGGTGACATACCCGCAGATGATGATGTCGGAGCCTACGGGGATGGAGTCGTATGTGTCTTCCGAGCGAATCTCATGCATGGCGAGCAGTTCTGCGATGGTGGTGTTGGCCTCCCCGAGGAAAGTCGGCATGGGGGCCACGTCGGGATCGAGGTTGCAGCCGGTGAAGAAGGCTGCGATGACTGTTAGTATTATCGATATTCTTTTCATATTTTTCTATTATTTGTTTTTTCTTCCCAGAGCTCACTGCGTTCACCCCGGGTTGACATGTGTCGGGCTTTCAGCCTTTATTGAATGGAGTTTGTAAATTACATCTGGAAATTAATGCCAATATAGAATGTGGTGCCGAAGGCGTAGTAGTATTTGTTGGCGTATTTGTTCACGTTGTAGTTGGTGTAGTCGAAGCGGTACTGTTCCCAAGCGGTTGTGACCAAGTTCTTGTTGTTCAGGAGGTTGGTGACGCTGGCATTGAAACCGATGTTGTATTTGTGCTTGATGCGCCACGACTTGCTCAGGGAGATGTCCATCGTGAACTGTCCTTTCAGGCGTGTCTGGTCGGCCACTTGGTGGTAGAGCTCGGAATTCTCGTCCAAGGAGCCTCGGGCAGTGCTGGTGCGGCGCTCGGGGTTCAGGTCGCAGTAGATTTTGTCGAAATAGTTGCAGTTGATGTTCAACCACCAGTAGTTGTAGTTGAACTTCAACCCGGCCGTGGCGGCCACTTGCGGCGTGCCGGCCACATGGAAATTCTTCCAATAGACGGTACGTTCCATCTGTCCGTCGAAGTCGGTGCCGTTTTCGGCATTCATCGTCACATGCGCACGGTCGGTGTAGCGGAAGTCGCCCCAGGTGCCGGCCAGAATCAGGGCGAACATGCTGCCCAACTTGATTTCCGCGCCGGCCTCGATGCCGAGGAACCGCTCGTCAATGCCGGAGATGGCATAGTTGACCATGCTGGAGAAGTCGTCGTTGTAGAAGCTGATCAGACGCGAGGCGTCGTTGATCTTCGTGGCGAATGCCGTGATGCGCATCTTGATGCCCGGATAGTTCATCACGTAGGAGAGGTCACCGGCGAAGATCTTCTCGTAGGTCAGGCCGGATACATATTGGTTGTGAATACGGGGAGCAAGGAAGGAGTTAAGGATATTTGGGGATTTTGTTTCACCCAATCCGTTTAACACCAAATAGTTACGTCCATTGATTTTGTAGGTGACACCTAATCTCGCACCGTTGTCCATATAGGTTTTCACTTCCGATTTTCCAAGGGATTCATCGGGGAAACGTCCGTTCTGCATGTGTCCCACGCGCCACAATTCCGTGGCGCCCACCTGCAATGCGACGTAGAAATCAAAGTGGTTGTAGGAGGCTTTTGCCATTCCCCAGATCTTCTGCTCATACACGTGGTAGTCGTAATTGTAGCCGAAGATGTCGCCCTCATGCAGGGTGTCGCCCTTGTGCAGGAGGTCGTTGTATTGCACATTCTGGTCTTCGGGGAAGTCGCCTTCCGAGAATTTGTCAACATCGATCCAGTAGCTGCCGCCCAGCAGGTCGTCGATGGTCTTGTAGTTGCGCTGTTTCATGCCGCGGACGGTGGCCCCGGCAAAGAGTTTCCAGTGTTCGTTGATGGACCAGTTGAGATGGGTGCTTCCGCCAAGCTGGAAGTGGTCCATCCGGCGGTTTTCAATCATGTATTGCGCACGCTTGCCTTGCAGCGCTGCCAACTGGTTGACGTTGTACATGTTGTCCCAGTTGACCTGCGTGTAGCTTTGGTCGTTGTTCAGCCACAGGTCCAGCACATCATAGTAGGCTTGGGAGGTGTCTCCGTTGCTGATTTGGTAGCTCGGCAGGTAACGGTAGTAGTCGGGACGTGGGTCTTGGGCATCGTACCAGTTGAGGGAGGTGGTGTTGTTTCTGCCGAAGGTGGTGGCAAGGGTGGTTTGGATGGAGAGCTTGTTGCTGGCCGGCGTGTACGTGTGGGTCAGCATGATGACCGGCTCGCAGACGGTCCGCACGCGGGCGTTGCGCTGTTTGCCGTTATACCAGCCCCAGTTGGCGTTGTAGTAGTGGTTGTTGAGCAGGTCGTAAGCCTCCTGCACGGAGCTCGACTGCATGCCACGCTGTTGGTAGTTGGTGAAAGCGGAGAGGTTGAGCCAATGTTCGCTGGTGATTTTTTTCTCGGCGGCCAAGAATCCGGAGAAGCTGGTGTATGTGGTGCCGTCCACGTAGGCCATGTAGTCGCCGAAACGTGACGAGACCGAAGCGGTGAACGCCCAGCCCTTCTCGGTGAGGCCGGAGCTGTAGGTCAGCATCAGCCGGTTGTTGTAGGTTCGGTTGGCCGTCGAGTAGGTGGCGCGGAGTTGCTTGCGGAAGTTGCTGGCTCTCAGGTTGTAGTTGCTGGCCCCGCCGATGTCTCCGAAATCAAACGGCACGTCGTTCAGCCCGCTGATGCTTTCCGGATAACGGAAGATATGGTTCAGTCCGCCCCATTGCGAATAGGTGGCGCGGCCCGTCACCAAGCTGCTCATGTCGTAGCCGTTGGCAAAGACATCCTGGTAGCGGTTGTCGTATCCGCGCGCCTTGAAGTAGGCGATGCTGAAGGTATAGGAGGTGTTGCTGGTATAGACGTCGCTACTGCTGTGCAGCAGACTCGGCACGAATTGGCTACCACCCCCATCATCCTCCTCTTCGGCATAATCCATCGAAGGAGTGATGGTGCTGTCAACTTTCGATGCAACCTCCTCTTGATTCTGTTTTTTCTTGCTTTTCTTTTCCGGCTTGGCATCTTGCGCGAAGACGCTGTAACAGGAGAAGAGAGCTAAAACCGTCAATAGTAAAACTTTCCGCATATTAAGAGTATTTATTACCTATAAATTAGAAACGGCAAAGGTAGAAAAATAATTATTACCAATGCGGGGGTGTTGATAAAATGTGATAAGTTATGTAATAGGCAAAAGGCAAAAGGCAATAATGATTATTGCGCGATGTTATGACACCATGTGACGATGTTTTCGAGCACTGCAGGGGCGATGGTTGTCTCGATGATCCCGTACTCGTCCGGGCTGCCGGTAGTGCAGGGCTGCAACAGGTGGTTCAATCCAGGCATCGGCTGGAACTCGTTTTTCGGATTCTTTTTCAAATACCGCTGCATGTTGATGAATGTCTGGATACCCTCCACTTGCAGGTCTTTTTCCCCGGCAATGGCCAAAACGGGCGTCTTGATTTTCTTGAGATATTTTGCCGGGTCGATGTGGAAGAGTGTATAGAACCACGGCGAGCTGAACGTCTGAATCATGGAGAGCTTTCCGGCTGGGGTGATATTGTACTTTCCCTTCTCCTCAGCAGTGAGTTTCGAGGAGAGTTCATCCCAATACCGGCTGATTTTGGCGACAGCTTCCTCGTTGTTTTTACTCTTCTTGAAGATGTCGTATATGTGCCTGTTGATGGCCATGGAGTTTTCTATCTCTTTGTCGGTGAGTTCGTTGCTGACACGGAAGATGGCCTCGCTTTGGTAGAGCAAAATCTCTTCGAAGGGCTGTGCAATGCCTCCGAGATGGATGGTGAACCCGATACGTTTGTCGTCTGCGGCCACAATACTGGCCACTAAACTGCCCTCGCTGTGTCCGAGCAAACCGACCTTAATTCCTTGTAAATCATCGCGTTGCAACAGCGAGTCAAGAATCAATCGGATTCCGTCGGCAAAGTCGAAGGTGGTGGATTTGCGGAAAATGGCCTGCGGGAAGTCGTCGTAGCGGTAGGTGGCGAATCCGGCCTTGGTGAGCGTGTCGGCGATCACGGCAAAAGGCCGGTGTGCGTATATCGTTTCGTCGCGATCCTGCCAACCCGACCCGCTGATGAAGATGACGAGTCCTTTGGGAGTACTTTCCGGTAGTGTCAACGTACCGAATATCAGGGGCTTCTTGCCGCTGCGGTCGCGGAAGTTGACCTCCTCGGTGCGGTAAGGGTAGGGGGGCTTCGGCGTTTGCGGGCGCGGGAAGCTCTTGCGCTCCGCCCCCTGCGACAACGTGCAGCCGAACTTCTTCCCGTATTGGGTGCAGATGCCCGTAAAACACTGTCCGTCAGGGGAAATCCGTCCTTCGTAGTTCAACTTGAAATCCGGCACCTGGAACGACAGCAACGAGTCCTTGAAATGAACTTTCGAGGCCGGCTGACCCGTGACGTACTGGTCGGGACTGTCTATCTCGATATACAACGTATCGCCTTGATAATCAATCTGCACACCCAGCGTCAGCGAATCGGTCTTTGTCACCGCTATTTTACCTTCCCAATAGCCTGAAATGTCCTGTGCGGCGAGTTGTCTCGCTACAAACAGCAAAATGGAATACAATAATACTCGTTTCATCATTTTTTCGTTTTATTCACAATCCATTCCGCCGCCGACGATAGGAGGTGGCGGAATCCCCGACTCGCAAGAGAAAGCTTTATCTATAACTTCATCATTCCCCACAGCCCCTTCAGCGACAAATAGGATTCCTGGAGGCGGTCAACCACCTCCACCCGTCCCACCCACACCGCCTGGCTGATGTCCTCTTCGGTTTGCGGTACCAGCGACTGTTTGGGGGCGTGCATCTCATACCAGTGGGTGATTTTCAGGATAGGTGTTCCTCGCAACAGATAGGTGTGGTAGGTGTTGGGGAGCGTCTTGTCGAGCGTGATCTGCTGCAGGCCCGTCTCTTCCTCGACTTCGCGCAAGGCGGCTGTTTCCCAGTCTTCACCGGCTTCGACCTTTCCTTTGGGAAAATCCCAGAAGCCTAAACGGAAGATCATCAGGATTTCGTTGTTTTCGTTTGAGACGATGCCGCCGGCGGCATGGATCAAGGTGTAATCCTGGGCGAAATGTTCCCAATCTTGCTCGTTTTGGATGTGAACGGGCTGGTTGTCACAGTATATTGTCAAAGGATAGAGGTTGTCCATCGTTGGATGTTTTGAGGGTTTACTCTTCGTTCAGTGCGGGTTTTCCCCAGAACCGCAACAGGGCGATTTCAGCCAGGAAGCAGAGCAGCGAAAGCAGGATGAACCACGGCCACAGAGGTTTTCCGTTCAGCCGGTCGTTCACGCTCTTGGCGATGTTCTTCGTGTTCGCGCTCACGACGGCGACATCCCCGTCCAAGTCATCGGCCATTTTCTTGAGTTCGCTCTCGTCATAGCAGGTAAGGTCGGATTCGCGGCGGTTCAGGTTGAATGCAATCGTGCCGAGGGTTTGTCCGCCGCGCATGATGTCGTACCAATCGCTCGTATGGGCCTGATTGTGGAAGAACAATGCGGTCTCATTGCCCAACCGGCGTTGTTCGGGAATGAACTCCTCGCTGCCCTTGCGCGCCCGTAGCACGACGGCCTCGTCGGAGCGGTCGGTAGGCAGCATCACGCGTTGCATCTGGTCGATGCCGGTGAGATTGTAAAGCTTCTGCTGCACGGCGTTCATGATGCCGATGTTGTGCAGGGGCACGAAGAAAAGCGCGTGCCGGTGTGCGTTGCCGTAGTCGTCGTTGAGCGCCACGGCGGAGAGAATAACCTCCCCGGATTCAGTGGGATAGGAAATGAGCAATGGCGTGTTGTCCTCCAAAACCATGATGGTTTCGCTCCCGTTGCCCCCGCCCGAAATGGCGAAATGCTGCAGGGTCTGCGGCATGTCAACACGGGCATCCTGTGTTTCCAACGCCCCTTTGAAATAGACGCTTTCGCTGTTGAGCATCTTGCATTTCAGCGATTTCTTCACCAGACTGCCGAATGTTCCCGCCCCGAGCGACTGTAGCAGCGCGTTCACACTGTTGTCCGCTTTCTCGGAAGGGAAGACGAGCAACGTTCCACCCGCTTTCACGAATTTGGTCAGCTCATCGGCAAGACCGGAGGAGACGGACGGGATTCCGTTCAGCACGATGACGTTGCTTTGCCGCAGTTGGGTGTAGTTAATCTGCTGATAGCCCATCGGTTGATATATGAAAACGGAGTCTTTTCCGTAAAGTGCCGCAAGGAACCGGTTGGGCTCCTTGTCGTAGATGACGGAGATGGTGCTGTTGTCGGACACTTCGTAGGTGAAGTAAAGGTCGTCGTCGAAAGTGATGGGTGCGTCTTCGATGCTCACCTTGCCGCAGTTGGTGCCTGCTTCGTCGATGCGGTAGGTCAAATGGCAGTCGGAGTAGCTGCCTGCGGGGATGTCAATGGCGGCGATGGCTTTCTGCTTGTCGTTGACATGCAGTTTCACCGGCACTTTCTGCGCCTCCTCCGTGCCGTAGTTGTGGATGCGGGCGATGAGGGTCACCGTGTTGCCGAGTCTAAATACAGGGGTCAGGAACCAGCAGCTGTCGATGCCGATGTTGCTCAGTTGTGCAGCCGGAGTGGGAATCAGCCCGATATGTGTCGAAGAATCGTTCCGCAACACGGACATGTCAAAGCTATTCTTTTGGAAATCAGAGATATAATAGTGAATGACATTGGCCTTTTGGGAGTTTTGCAGCGTATGCTTTTCGAATGTGTATATCTCTTTGAATGAATGACTGTTCGGGGAAACCGCGATGCGGTCAAGCATTTCTAAAAGTTGGTCTTTGTTCAGGATGTGCGACTCTTCGCCGGAGAAATCCTGCGTGGTGAGGACGAAATCGTCGGAGAAATCGAATGTCTGCACAATGTTCTTGGCAGCATCCACCGCGTCGTAAAGCCGCGATCCGTTCTGGCTTTCGGTTTCCATCGAGTAGGAATTGTCCACGAAAAGGGAAACCACATTGCCGGATTTGGCGGACTTGTCGCTTCCGCGCATAAAGGGTTGGGCGGCGGCCAATACCAGGCAAGCAATCCCTAACACTCTCAGGGCCAGGATGATGAGTTGCTGTACCTGTGAGGCACGTTTCGTCTTTTTCTGGATATCTTCCAGCATTTGCACGTTGGAGAAGCGGATGGTCTTGTATCTTCTGAAATTGAAAAGATGTATGATGATGGGGACCAAAATGGCTGCCAGGCCAATAAGCATCAAAGGGTTGGTAAATGACATTCTTCCTGTTTTTAAAACGGCGGCAAAGGTACAAAATTTAATGGTTAATGGTTAAAGTGGGTTAGTGGGTTAATGGGTTAGTGGGTTAATGGGTTAGTGGGTTAATAGGTTAGTGGGTTAGGGGTTTAGGTTAGGGCCCTGATATAAAGGGTTAATGGTTGATTCTGGGGTGTGAAACTTGAATCTTGGAACTTGAAACTGAAAAAAATGTATATTTGCCGTTTCGTTTTTGGCAAATTAATATCCTGAATATGAAAAAGATTTCCATTTTAAGTTTGATTCTGATCTTCGCGGGTCAGATGTTCGCGCAACGGGTCTCGGAAAGCCAGGCTGCGCAGGTTTGTCAGCGTTTTTTGTTGGATAAGAACCAGTTGACGGCATCGGAGGAGTTCAAGTTGGCCGAGGTTTACACCCAGGACAACGGCGAAGCGGCGCTGTACCGTTTCCAACTTCCCGAAGTGGGTTTCGTGGTGGTTTCGGCCTCCGTGACCACGCCGCCGGTGCTGGCGTACGCTTTTGACCAGAACTTCGAGATGATTCCGCCCGTGCGCGACCTCTTCTACCTCTACAAAGGGGAGATGGCATACGCCGAGAAACAGCAGTGGCAGGCAAAGCCGAAGGCCGCCGCCGCATGGACGCGCTATCTCGCCGACGAGTTCACCCCGCAGGCTCCCAAGGGAACGTCCGGCGGCCCCCTGCTGACCACCACTTGGAATCAGAACAAGTATTACAACACCTACTGTCCGTGGGACGTGCAGGCCGGCGCTTATTATGACTACCGCGTGCCGAACGGCTGTGTCGCCCTCGCCTGTGCCCAAATCCTGAATTACCACCGCTTCCCGGATAGAGGAACCGGCTCCACGTCGTATAAACCACAAGGTTATCCCCTCCAGACGGTCAAATTCTACGAACATACCTACCATTATGATGCCATGTGCAATGAACCGCAGAGCTACGCGAACGAAATCGCCAAGTTGGCCTATCACTTCGGCGTGGCCATTCAGATGAATTATAACTATGACGGTTCGGGGGCCAACACGGAAAGAGCCAAAGAGAAACTGTACGGCGTTTTCAAATATGATCCTACTATAACCACTTATTACAGAGATCTTTACCAAGATTCTACCGTTGTTGAGTTTTACGAAGTCCTCAAGAACGAGATCGACCACAAACGCCCGGTGTATTATTCCGGATGTACGGAAACCTTCAGCTCGTGCCACGCATACGTGCTGGACGGCTATGATGAGGACAACCTCTTCCATCTCAACTACGGTTGGGGCGGTGCTTCCAACGCTTTCTACGCCATCGACAACTTCGTGGCCGGCCCGATGCACTTCGATTACGGTTCCCAGACACTGGTGAATATTATGCCCTCCCTTTCCTACGAACCTACTTATTGTCAAGGGCATAAGCGCAATACGGCCAGCTTCGGCTATGTGGCGGATGGCTCTCCGACCGCACGTCCCTACCAGACCAATCCGGATTGTTCTTGGATGGTGGCTGCCCAGGGTGCCACTGCGTATCGTTTCCACTTTGACCGCCTTGACCTCAAAGAGGGCGATTATGTGACCATCTACAATGGTCCGACGGTGGAAAGCGGCGTGAAGGTTGCGCTCACGGGTTCTGAAATCCCCACACAAAACTATGACGTCATCGCCGACAGCGTGCTCATTACCTTTGTCGGAAACAACAATAACACCGATCATTACGGCTTTCTGATTTCCTATTCGTCCACACTTCCGCCTCGCACTTGCGATGACATGACCCTCCTGCCGAATGTCTGGACTGACACGCTCACGGACGGGTCTCAGGTTGGAGAGAAATACCTCCCTCAAACCAATTGCACATGGAATATCACTCACAACTTCATCTCCGGATACGCTTTCGCTTTCCCGAAATTCAACCTGGGTTACGGTGATTTTGTGGATGTGTATAACAGCACCACCAATCCGCCCACCCTTTACAAGCGTTTCGACATCTATGATGCGCCTGACGGAACCTATACGGTCAATTTCAAGAAGATGCGTGTGAATTTCGTCAGTGACAACTGGGATCAGAACGATGGTTTTTCGTTAGTGTTTTTCGCCTTGGCGGCGGTGGAGGACTACAATGGCCTCGAGGATTTGACGGTCTATCCGAATCCTGCGACCGACAACGTGACGGTTTCCTTCTCTCTTCAGGAGGAGTCCCAATTGGGTGTCCGTTTGATGGATCTGACTGGCAAAACCCTCCGTCAGGAACAGTATGAAGCCGTTCAGGGTGCGAATCAGATTCGTTTCGCTTTAGACGGTGTCGCCAAGGGAATGTATCTGTTGGAGATCAGCACTCCCGAAGGCAAGTCTGTGCGCAAAGTGACTGTCCAATAAGCTGATATGCTTGATTTATGGCGAAACGTGTGCTGATAGCGATGAGCGGCGGCATCGACAGCAGTGTGGCTGCGATGCTGCTGATGGAGCAGGGTTACGAACTGGTCGGCGTGACCTTCCGGACCTTCGACTCCATCACCGAAAGCTGCCTGGCGCGCGAAAAGGGCTGCTGCTCGGTTGACGCTATTTTCGAAGCGAAACATTTAGCTGAAAAACTCGGCTTTAAACACCATATCCTGGATGTCCGCGATCTCTTCAAGAGAACGGTCATCTCGGATTTTATTGATCAATATTTGCGGTGCAGGACGCCGAATCCTTGCGTGCTCTGCAATCCCGTCATCAAGTGGGGCAGGGTGTTGGAGATGGCGGATGAACTCGGCTGTGACTATATTGCTACGGGTCACTACGCCCGCATTGCGCACGAAGGCGACCGTTATTTCCTTCAAAAAGGCGTTGATACACAGAAAGATCAGACCTACTTTCTTTGGAAGTTGACCTCCGATATGTTGAGGCGGACGCTCTTCCCGTTGGGTGGCCTCACCAAGCAGGAGGTGCGGCAGATTGCGGCCGACCACGGCTTCGTGAAGCTGTCGCAGAAGAAGGAGAGTGAGGAGATTTGCTTCGTGACGGACGACGATTACCGCCATTTTCTTCAGGATGAAGTGCCTGATTTGCAGGATCGTATGCCTGTGGGTGACTTTGTCACCACCGAAGGCAAAGTCGTGGGAAAACACCAAGGTCTGTACAACTACACCGTTGGACAGCGCAAAGGTTTGGGCATCGCGCTCGGCGAGCCGGCATACGTGGTGGCGTTGCAGCCCGACACGAATAGGGTAGTGCTGGGTCGAAGAGAAGACCTGCAGCATACCCGCTGTATAGTTTCCGACCTGAATATGACGAAATTGGCTGATTTTGAGGATGGTAAGCAGGTGGCCTGCCGCTCGCGTTATCGCAGCGCTGGAACTCCCGCCCGTCTCTTTCATTTGGACGATGGCCGTGTGGAAGTTGTTTTCGAATCTCCAGTTTTTGCTGTTACTCCTGGACAGAGCGCTGTCTTCTATGATGGTGATGACTTGCTGGGCGGTGGTATTATTGAATCATAATTTTGGGAGAAGATGGCTGAACCTGCAATATCGTTGAATGCGGTCGAATATACGCTGCGTCATCTGTTTCAGGTGGCCTTTTCAGCTGTCGATGTGCCTTTCTTGGCTGAACTTGGCGATCGAAATGTCACGATTTCCCTTAAAAACGTACAAATCTACATTCCCTTGATGGATGATGCGACATGGGAGACTTTCTTGGCAGGACAGTTGAAACCCATGTGGGTGGATAATGCGGCAGGGACATTGAAGATTCCGGTTTTTCAATGCGACAGTGATTTTGATGGCGAAATTTGCAAGATTTCGGACCATCGGATAGAATGTTCCTGCGATTTGATTTCCCCCACATTTGCGCTGCTTTCGCGTTACGAAGAGTTCAATGTTTACGCTTTGAATTTAGTGGATTGGGACGAACACGACCGGATTCCGTTTGAGGGGACCTTGGCCGATAAATACGATATGGTGGAGATTCCGTTGGCAGACGAATACGCGATGCTGCTGCGCAGGTGGTTGTGTCTGTTTTTCCCGGACAGGTTCCAGGCCGTTCCGCGCACGCCGCGTGTTGTGCCCACGCACGATATCGACTTACTCTATCGATTTGATACACCATTTCAGTCCTTGAAGTCGATTTTCGGACGCGATTTGCTAATCAACCGTGACTTGAAAATGGTTCGCAAATCTATAAAGGATTATCGCGCTTGGAAGCAGGATTTCTATCAAGATCCTTACATTCAGTCTGTTCTGGAGTTTGCGAAGATGGAAAAAGAGGCAGGTTTGGAGCCTGTTTTCTTCTTCAAGGCTTTAGTCGAAGGTGATGAAGATGCCACGTACGACATTCGTGACGTGAGGATGCTTCAGATTTGGAAAGAAATTAAGCAAAAGGGAGGAGTTGTTGGACTGCACGGCAGTTATAAGAGTGCAGGAGAGGAGGGAAGACTGCGTATGGAACGAAAACTGCTGGAGTCGGAATTGGGTACCATCCAAGATGCAGTGGTTGCTGGACGTCAGCACTATCTGCGCACCTTTTTCTCCGACGACCCTAACTCGCTGGACCTCTGGCAGCAGGCCGGCATCACCGACGACTACACCCTCGGGTTCGCCGAACGTTGCGGATTCCGCTGCGGCACCTGTCATCCCTATCCGCTCTACGACGTACGGAACGACCGCGTGACTGACATCATCGAACACCCGCTCATCGTCATGGACGGCACCCTGTTCGACTACATGAAACTCTCTGTGACGAAGGCCAGCACGTTGACACAAAAGCTGAAACAACGCTGCTTCGACGTGGAAGGCGATTTCGTGATCCTCTGGCACAACCACGCGACCACGCGTGAATTTGAGGAGTATTACCGGAAGGTGTATTTGCCCATAGTTAGCAGTTAGTAGTTAGCAGGAGGGAACGAGATTCCCCGATATTATTAAAACAACTTCCTTGAGAGGGCTGAAAGCCCGACATGTGTCAGCCCAGGGTGAGGCGGAGCCGAGCCCTGGGAACGAATGAATGAATGACGAATGAATGACGAATGAATGACGAATGAATGACGAATGAATGAATGACGAATGAATGAATGACGAATGAATGAATGACGAATGAATGAATGACGAATGAATGAATGACGAATGAATGAATGACGAATGAATGAATGACGAATGAATGAATAACGATGAATGAATAACGATGAATGAATAACGAATGAAGAGAATAGTACACGTAATATCAAACGACAACGACCGCGCCCGTACCGAGCGCGTCACGCGGTATATGCCGGAAACGTTCGAACACCAATATGTCACGCCGAATGAGTTGGCGGCATATCAGGGCGATGCCGATGTGTTGCATGCGCACCGGTGGTTCGGATGCGGGCAGGCGGCGCGGGATTACGCCAGCGCAAAGAATATGCCCTACGTGGTGGATGTGATGCAAGATGATATCGAAGCGTATCATAAGTTGTTTGTTTTCAGCAAGAAAGGTGCTGAGAATGTGCTTGCGGAGGCGGCGCGGGTGGTCTTTACCAGTCAGTCGCAGCAGGATTTTTTGGCGCAGCATCTGCCCTCTAAAACCGCCGACACCGTCTTCCTCCATTCCATGATGTTGTTTGAGGCGTTGGATCCGTTCTGGATTTCCAACATCCGCATTCATCCGCCTACTGCATTGGTACACATTAAGTTACTCTATGTCGGACCTTCGGATTCCCATCTTCATCTGGACGTGGTGCATCATGCCATGAAAAAGCTACAGCGCCGAAACTACGATGTCAGCCTGACTACCGTGGAAGACTTACCAGTTGAGGAACTGTTGGAAGTCTATCGCAATCACGACATTCTGTTACATTTAGACGAGAAAACGCCTTCCACACAGCGTTTTGCGGAGGCGTTGTCGCAAGGCTTGCCAGTGCTGTATGCGCCCAATAATGTTTGCGACGGCATCTTCAAGGAAGGTCTGGCCGGCTATGCGGTCAACCCGAAAAGCTCGGACGAAATTGCCTCTGCCATTCTGAATATCAGCAACTTTTTCGGTACCATTGAACAGCAGATCATGCGTCTGCACCCGTTGGACCTCTTCAACGGCAAGGAGTTGGCACGTCATTACGAGCACCTCTACGCTAATATCGTTGACAGAGGATAAGGTATCTCCGTCCGCCGTTCAGCGTACATCCAAAGAGATAGCACGCATTCCCGTCTTTGATTTTCAGTGTTTTACGCAGCTCCTCCGCTGAGATTGGGAAGTTGCGCACGGCAATGCTTGCACTTTCGAAGTGTGCAAGCTCCTTCGCCGTTTTGCGCGGATGGAATTCGTGCACCGCCTCGATGCGGAAGATGCGTCCGGGGAAGTCCTCCCGCAATTCGTTGGAGGTGAAGAGGTTGGTGCTTTTCTCCAGTTTCTGAACTTGGAATTGCTGCGATATAGAATTGAAGAGACCGGCCTTCATCACGGCGGCGTTGGGCTCGTAGAGGTAGGCGCCAAGTTCTGTGGCGATGGATAACGGGGTGGTGCGTTCGGTTTCCACCGTTGTAGAGACGGGGCGCGCCCCGTCTCTACGGGTGCCGTCCGTCGTGTTGTTGCAAATATCCACGGCGACAATGGTCGTGTCTGTTGTAGAGACGGGGCGCACCCCGTCTCTACAAATTCCGTTATTCGTTTCATTTTGGGTCAACAAACACACCACCTCCTTGCATTCGCCCTCCACCGCCACCACGTGTACGGTGTAAATTTCAGGTAATTGTCGCAGGATCTGGTGCAAATCGATCATCGGCGACAATTTGACCATCAACGTGTTGCATTTCTCCAGCAAACGGTCTTTCCATTTGAGGAGATTTGGGACGCAATCCTCCAAGGCGACCACCCGTTTCCCGTGACTATCGCGCCGCGAGGGATCTACGTACATCACGTCCACGTGCTCCAGCTGCTCAAAACAATCTTCCAATGTCTTGTTGATGATGGTTATATGGCTGATTCCGAATGTTTTGCAGTTATGCTGGAACAGCTCGCACAGCTCTTCCTGCGGTTCCACGTAGTATCCCTTCTCAAACTTTCGAGCAAGTGCAATAGTATCCACCCCGAAGCCGCCGCTTAGGTCCGCGAAGGAGCTCCCGCTAACCAATGACGCCTTGTAATCAGCCGTTTGCGAAGAGGAACACTGCTCCATGGAGACCTTCTTGGGGTAGAGAATGCCGTCCGTAGCGTACCAATCGGGCAACTTCTCCTTGGCCTTCTGCCTTCCGGCGATCTGCTGCAACGCCATAGACATATCCACTTGCGGGTCTTTGGAGGGATGTAGCGCGAGGTGCGCCACGTCGTCGGTGGCGTGGGAAATGATGTATTGGTGTGTGGGTTCGTTGAGCATTATTCTGTTGCCTTATTCTCCCAGGGCTCACTTCGTTCACCCTGGTGTAACACGTGTCGGGCTTGCAGCCCTCTTGGAATATGTTCAAATAATATCTTCTGTTCGGTTAACTGCTAACTACTAACTACTAACTACTAACAGCCTGCTGCATCTTCGTCAGCCAATGGTACGCCGCCTTGAACGTCGGGATGTTGTGGATGCTGCAGACTAACTTATGGTTGGCCTCTTTGAGCTGGACGACGGGGTGGTTCATCTGCATGAAGAGCAGGAATTTGCCGAATTCGTCGGATTGGAAGTAGGGGGAGTGCGAGTTGCCGGTGAAATAGCCGTGGAAAACCTTCTTCTTGAGGACGATTTTCTCGAAGTGGAGGTCGGCGGCGAGCATTCGGAGCGGGATGGTCTGCATCAGCTCCTCGGTTTCGCGAGGCATCGGACCGAAAATGTCGGTGATCTTCTTGCGGAAATCCTCCAGTTTCTGCGGATCTTTGATGGCTTCCAGCTCTTTGTAGAGGTTCATGCGCTCGGTGACGTTGGAGATGTAGGTCGAGGGGAACAACGCCTCGATGTCGGTTTCCAGCATACATTCGCGACGCAGCAATGCGCTGTTGTCGGCCATCTGCAAATCGCCAAGTTCCTGATCGCCAGAATCTTTCATCTCCTGGATGGCCTCGTTCAGGATCTTCTGGTACATGTCGTAGCCCATCTCGTTGATGAAGCCGCTTTGGTCGGCACCGAGGATGTCGCCGGCACCACGGATGTCTAAGTCGCGGAGGGCGATGTGGATGCCGCTGCCGATGTCGGAGAACTGCTCGATGGCCTGCAATCGCTTTCTTGCTTGGTCATTGAGCGTGTCCCACGGTTTGATGAAGAGGTAGCAGTAGGCCTTTTGGTTGTTGCGGCCCACACGACCGCGCAGCTGGTGCAGCACGTTGAGCGCGAAATTCTGCGCGTCATTGATGATCATCGTGTTGGCGTTCACGATGTCCAGTCCGGACTCCACAATGGTGGTGGAGACCAGCACATCGTATTCGCCGTTGATGAACTGCGTCATGATCTTTTCGAGCTGGTCGCCTTCCATCTGACCGTGTCCAATGGCCACTCTCGCCTTCGGAACTAATCGTTGAATTAAACCTGCTAATTCTTTGATATTCTGAATCTTGTTGTGAATCACAAACACCTGTCCGCCGCGGTTTAGCTCGAACTGAATGGCGTCGCGCATGATGTCTTCGTCGAAGACATGCACCTGCGTGTCAATGGGCTGACGGTTGGGCGGGGGAGTGGTGATCACGGAGATGTCGCGCGCCCCGATGAGCGAGAACTGCAGCGTGCGCGGAATCGGTGTTGCCGACATGGTAAGGGTGTCGATGGTGGTGCGCATCTCGCGGATCTTCTCCTTCGCTGCCACCCCGAATTTCTGTTCCTCGTCGATAATCAGCAGACCCAAATCCTTGAAAACCACATCTTTGCTTAAGATGCGGTGCGTGCCGATGAGGATATCGACTTTGCCCTCTTTTACCCCTTTGAGCGTCTCTTTGATGTCTTTCGGGCTCTTGAAACGGTTGATATAGGCGATTCTGCACGGCATGTTGGCCAGTCGCTCGCTGAAGGTGTAGTAGTGTTGCATGGAAAGCACGGTGGTGGGCACCAAAACGGCCACCTGTTTGCTGTCGCACACGGCCTTGAACGCCGCGCGGATGGCGATTTCGGTTTTGCCGAAGCCCACGTCGCCGCAGATGAGGCGGTCCATCGGGTGGTCACTTTCCATGTCGGCCTTCACCTCCGCCAGGGTCTTGATTTGGTCGGGGGTGTCTTCGTAGATGAAGGAGGATTCGAGGGTGCTTTGCAGGTAGTTGTCGGGCGAGTAGGCGAACCCTTTGCGGGCTTTGCGTTCGGAGTAGAGCTTGATTAGGTCGATGGCTAACTCCTTGACTTTCTTTTTGGTACGCTCTTTGAGCTTCTCCCAACTGCCGGAACTGAGCCGGTGGATGGTGGGCGGCGTGCCCTCTTTGCCCACATATTTGCTGATTTTGTGCAGCGCGTGGATGCTCAAGTAGAGCGTGTCGCCGTCTTTATAGCTGATTTTGATGACCTCCTGCGTGCTGTCGCCCATCTGCATCTTCAGCAGACCTTCATAAACA
>Ga0265299_10002470_pt1 | contig 18991 bp, 18 predicted proteins | sample AusTroGonzalo_MG_4_FD_193485 | JGI IMG/M metagenome (GOLD analysis project Ga0265299, IMG submission 193485) | Bovine rumen microbial communities from tropical cattle in Woodstock, Queensland, Australia - Gonzalo_02 | ecosystem: Host-associated > Mammals > Digestive system > Stomach > Rumen ... | reverse complement strand
GGACCATGTTCCAAATTCCCGCCATGCTCTGTGCTGCCGTGAACGGCACGCTGATGCTGCCGCCGTCAACGAACTTCGATGCGCTCGTCATGTAGTAGAACGTACCGTTGGACTTCCATAGCAGGATGCCGAGGTAGTAGTTCCCCGGTATGGCCACGTTGTTGAGTGAGAAGTTGCCGAGTTGCAGGGCGTACTGATTCGCCGCAGGCGTGTCCCAATCGAACTGCCCGGCGTAGTTGCTATCGAGCCAAATGTCCGTGGCGGCAAGCGCACCCACGGGGACTGGGGCGTTGTGTTCGTAGTGGAAGAAGTCGAAGGCGCGGAACCACTCGTAGTTGGCCGCACCACGCGGTCTGTTGTACACCCACGAAAGGGCCTCGTTCTTTAGGAAGTAGAAGAACGTGCCGCCCGTGAACGGGCCGCCGAGGGACGTGTATTCGCCGATTGCGATGCCGCACTTGCCGTCATTCCCCTTCCACCAATTTGCGGTATCTCTCCATCCCGTCTTGTCGGCCTTGATCTGCGCGGAATAGTCCACGCCGCTCAACCGCACGGGCTTGTACTTCGCCCACTTGTTGATGTTGCCGTTGACAATGTTGTAGCCGAGGTCCCCGTTGCCCGTGCCCAGCACGTAGCCGAGGTCAGCCTTGATGTTGATAGGCAACGTGATATGTCCGTTACTGTTGCTCATTTTGCGATTATCATTTTGTGATAGTTTTCGTTGAAGTACACCGCGTTCCCATATCGCTCGAACATGAGCCGGGCTGCGCGTTCACGCATACGGTACGCGGAGAAGTGCCGCGTCAGGCCGAGGTACGAGTTGACGGAAGCAAGGGCCTCCTGCGGTTTTAGGTTCGCCTTATGCGCCAACCACCACATTTTGGCCTCCATCTTCCGGCGCGTCCGGCTGCTGGTGTAGATGCGGTAAGGCTTGATGATGCCACCAACGAAAGACACACCCTTGCGGTAGTGCTGAAGGTAGGTCTTGTTGGTGTGCAACTCCAATCCGAGATGGTCTTTGAGGAAGGCCCGCAGACGGGGCAGAAACGCCCGAATTTCATCGAGGGACTCGTGGACAAGTACGAAGTCATCCACGTACTGCGTAATGCACGAGAAGCCGCTTTCCTTTACGAAGCGGATGACGTCGGAAAGGAGGAAGTTTGCCAGCAGTTGCGACGGCAGATTACCGATTGGCATACCGTGTCGGTCATCCTGCGTGAACAGACTTTTGTCGGCACGAAGGCCGTCCCATTGCGTGAGTTTGCTGCGCCTGACGCAATGCTTCTGCGGGCAGTTCAAGATGACCATTTCCGTCAACCATTTCAGCGGCTCCGCATCCTTGCCATCATACCGCTCATCAATGAACCGCTGCACCTTCTCGTTCAGCAGCGGCTTGTCAATGCTCATGAAGAAACCACGGATGTCGAATTTGCAGATGTAGCAGTCGTTGGCGTAGCCACGGCTGACGTTCATGACGTCATCGGCTACCCGATGGATGGCGTAGAGGGTCCCCTTGTTCGTGCGATTGCTGCACATATTGTCGGGCAGGTAGGCTTCGAGAAGCGGATTGATCCTCATGCAGATGTAGTCATGCACGATGCGGTCCCGGAAGTCGGCTGCGAACACCTCGCGCTTGATGGGTCTGTTCACTATGAAGCAGATGGACCGCCCGATCTTGTATGTCCCTGAGTTGACCTCGCGCCAAAGGCGCATGATGTTATGCTCGAAATCAACGACGAAACGCTGGGCGTTATAGGTCTTGGCCTTGTTCTTCACGCACTCGTCGAAGGCGGCAAGGATATGGGAAAGAGGGATATGGTAGCGGTTCGCCTTTGTATCATGATTTAGTTCGGAGAGAGGCACGACCGTTAAGCCGTTGTACTTATTGTTGTTGTTCGTGTTCCCGTTGTTGTTCACGTTCCAAGCGTTGTTGGCAGAATACTGAGAACTCGACCACAAGTTGCCTTTCAAAGCCCCGTTGTGAGATAACAGTAAAAGACTGTCGGGGCCACCTAATTGCATGATACGGGAGTCGCCCGCAGGATGTCTTGCGTTCATAACTCTTGTTCGCCAATTAAGTCCTTTTGGTTCTGCTCAAAGTGGGACGGGTCTGTTTCCATCCACCACTTTCGGAGAGCCGCTACCTGCCCCTCAATCCCTTCCCTCATCTTGTACATTACCGCCCTTTGGTGGTTGCTGATGCCGTGTGCCTCGTGGAAGAAGGAGATGCTATCCGAAACCACGTCCCACTCCGTGAGGAAGGCGTCGATGTATTGCAACTTCACTTCGCGGTCGTAGGTCCGGGCCACGACGGAAAGGCAGCGCACGCAGGTCTTGATGCTCATGACGCAGTTCGCGCCTTCTGAGTTCTTCAACCAACGGGGCATTTTCTCGATCGCCATGTACATATACTTTCGGAACTTCCTGAACTCGTGGTAGATTGGAAGCACAAGCATTGGCGACAAGTTACCCTTTTTGTCCGTTTTATTCATGGCTTTTCCTTCTTCTTTTTCCATCATTTTTCTCGTTTTGATGCACTCCGGGGAAGCGGCCCACCGCACGTGCGGCTGCCGCCGCCCCAAAGTACAAAGTATTAAGTATTAAGTAGTTAAAATTAGGTCGGAGAGAGGCACGACCGTTAAGCCGTAGTACTTATAGTTGAGGTACGTGGGCCCGTAGGGGTACACGAGCCAAGCGTTGGCGGCAGAATACTGAGAACTCGACCACAAGTAGCCTGACCCCCAAGCGATGGCGGACCTGAGCGTGTGTGTAAGTGCGCGGACCTCGCCCATGTCCTTTATGCTGCCGAGGAACCACTTGTGCTTTTCCAAACCCGGAACGGAGTTGCTGGGCGTGTAGTTGTAGCAGTAGCCTGCCGCATAGTCCGTGCTGCCGTCCGTCTTGCTATGGTTGGCGATGAAGTCGGCCACGATCTTGCGGGTGTTGCCCATGCCGTCTGTGTCGGAATAGCATCCAGCCTTCGCAGGGAACTTCGGTGCCCAGCACGCCGCCATATACTTGTCGAAAATGAAGTCATAGTTGGCCATGTTGATGGTCTTGCCGTTCTCCGTGACGGAGGTGTTGCCCGCCGCCACCGCAGCATCCCACGTGGACCGCTGGATGGGCATATACGACGAGTTGCCGCCAGCGAAGTAGGCTTCCTGATACCGAAGCGACGGGAAGGCGCACCAATCGTAAACATTGGCCGCGTTGGTCACGCCGCCGTCCTTCTTCACGACCTGCGTGTTGGACGGTATGGTCGAAACATTCCACGCGTAGTCGCTGGTGTTGGTAGAGGACCACGGCAGGGAAGTCGATTCTCCGGCGATGCGGATGCGGTTGCCGAAGCGTTTGATGACCGTGCCGCAGATGGTGTACCGGGACGGCAGCACTCCAGCCTTGAAGATCTGAATGTGCTGCGTAGGCTGGTTTGGGCGGTTGTTGTCAATCCACTTCGAGGCGATGCCGAAGAACTTGTTGTTGGTCGTGTCGTAGAGGACGTAATCGCCGGGGCCGACGCTCTTGATGTCAACCATGACGTTGGTCCCACACGCGAAGGTTTCGCCGCTCTCCGTGATATGGGCGGCTATAGCGACCGAAGGCTGGCTGCTCGTCACGCCTTGCATGAGGTTGTAGATGTCACCACTCGCAAGGGCCGTGTCGAAGGCCGCACGGGTCGCATAGGTCAATGCGTAGGTTGCCATGACTTACTCGCCCTCCCCGCTTCCGCTGGTTTCTTCGGGTTCTACTTCCTCGGCGGGTTCCTCGCCACGCAGGGGTTCCTCGCCCTCCGTAGGCAGGGGCACGCCGTAGGCTTCGTGGAGAGCTTCGGAAAGCTCGCCGAGCATAGTGTCCACGGCCTCCTTGTCAGGTCCCGTGACGTTGTGGACGAAGCCAATCAGCCCGTCAAACGAACCGATGTAGTCGAGGCCCTTCCACACGCCGCCACCGCTGAGGCCGATGCCGATGTTGTTTTTCACGTCAAGCGCAAAGGATGCGCGAATCACTCCGTCGTTTGCTTTGGCCGACGGAAACTCCATGCTGATGGTCTGATAGACCGTACTCGGAATAAGTCCCATTTTGTGTTAGTATTTAAGGTTTGAAAGTTGGGTTTCGAGCGACTTGACGCGCCGTTCCAGCCGGGCGATCTTCTGCTCGTGCGTTTCCACGTTTTTTGCGATGGTTATGGCCGCGAGAAGGGCTATGTTGCCGTACTCCATAGAGAGCATCCCGTCCTCATCAAAGCACCGCACGTTGTGCGGCAGAATCTCCTGCCAATACTGCGCGATGGAACCAGCACCGCTGCCCTTGTACTCGTCAATCCAATCGAACACCACCGCCGGGGCATTGGCGATCTGCGCCACGGAGAGGTTGACGGGCCGCAGGTTCTTCTTCAGCCTTGCGTCCGAACTGCTGCTCGTGCTGCCCGCCGTCATGTAGCCGTCAGAATAGATGCCCTTGCTGGCATGGATTCCCGCGTTGGAGGAATTGTATTCGAGGTAGGCGTTGGCCGTGATGTTCAAGCGTCCGTACACCGTCAGCGGCGTGGCCACCGACGAGGAACCGACAGACACGGCGTAGCTGCTATCCCTCGTAAGAAGGTTAACACCCTTATCGCCATAGAGCGTCATGGCGTCATCCGTCAATTCGCCGAGGTAGCAGTAGGAGCCGTCCCCGAACCAAATGCGCCGCCCATAGTTGCCGCCACGCATATAGATGTCCCCGGTCATCGTGCCGCCGGAGAGTTTCAGGTACGTGGACGAGATGACGTTGCCGTCTGCGTCGCGGTTCGCATAGTTGGCCACCCCATTCGTGAAGTAGCTTTGCAGGGTGGAGATGTTGCTATTCGTGTTGGTCAGGTCGAGGTCGGCAAGCATATTCGCCTTCGAGATGCTGCCGCCCAGCGAAACCTGCCGCCCGGCAAGCGTGATGGACGAGTTGGCGAGGTACGAGTTGGAGATGGCAGAGCCATGCCATGTGCCGCTCGTGATCGTGCCGACGGTCGTGATGTAGGACGAGCCGCCCCACGTAGAGATGGCCGTGTTCTCCACGTTGTCGAGGCCGATGTAGTTCTTCGATAGAATCAGCGATCCCGACCCGGAGTTCGGGGTGTACGTCAGGATATTGCCACCAGCACTATTGTAGATTTTCAGCGTGTAGATGGATTGGTGCGAGGTCAACGCGCCAAGATCGCTGGCCGTTATGGTCTGCGCGGAACTGCCGTCGTAGGTCTTTGTGCCGAAGGAAAGCGCGTTTTCCAGCCGTGCTGCCCACCGTGCCGAGCCATTGTTGTTAAAGTAGCCCTTCAGGGTGGAGATGTCGGATGCCGCGTTGGAGAGGCCGAGGTCGGAAAGCATCTGCGCCTGCGTTGCCGAGCCGCCGAGTTTCAGCGTGCGACCCGCAAGCGTGATGGTCCCGTCCATCGTGCGCGTCTGTCCGCCGATGGCGATGGAGATGTCGTTGCCGCTATACGCGAAGGACGCGAACAGAGGGTTGCTTGCGTAGTACAGTATGCCGTTTGTCACGGCGATCTGCTGCCCGCCCATCGTTATCGTAGTGCCCACCGTCAGGCCACCCGTCACGACGAGGTTGCCGCCGATGGCCAACGCCCCGGAGAGGGTGGTCGCGCCGATGACGTCGAGGCGGTCGAAGGTGGCCACGCCTGCGTTCAGTTCGGCGGCATAGACGGAATCGAAGGTCGGTTCCAGCATCCAATCCTCCAACGCAGCGATGCGGGACGTGACGGTCGCATACCCTTCCGCGAATATCAACTCCGTGGCAGAGAGGTCGAGGCTTCCGGCCTTCGCATCGAACCACGCGTCGATGTCCGTGATCTTCGTGGTCGTGAGGTCCGGGATATGGTCAACCGCAATCTTGGTGGTGCTGGTTACGTCTGCCGTTTGGATGACGGTGTTGCAGAGCGATGTCCACATAGCACCGAGGTCGAGGCCACCACCACCGCCACCGCTGGAACCGATGCCGCCCGCAGTCACGAAGCCGTCAGCATAGATGTTGCCGTTGGTGTGCAGGTAGCCGTTGGTGTCCATTTCGAGGTACACCGTGTCGCTGAACCATATCTGCTTGGCGGTCGTGAGTTTCATGCCGCCCACCAAAGTGAGCAGGCCCAGCATAGTCGTTGTGCCGTACACGTCAACGTTGCCGCCAAAGGTTCCGTTCTTGGCCCCAAATTCGCCGATGTAGGCGGATTCTGCCGCCGGGTCAAGTAACCAATCCTCCAAAGAGGAAACGCGGGCAGAGAGGCCCGCAATACCTTCAGCGAGGGCCAACTTGTCAACGCTCATTACGAGGCCGTCAACGATCAGGTTGCCCGTCAAGTGCCAAGCGGTCTGCGCCTTCTCGTAGAGGATGTCAACACCGTTGAAGTTGATGCTTCCGGCCACGTTCATCTGCCGGACCTCAACCTCATCGAAGGACGGAGCGAGCATCCAATCTTCAAGCGATGCGACACGGGCCGCGATGTTGGCGATGCCCTCCGTTACGGGGGCGAGTTCGTCATCCGAATTGGAGCCTGCCGTGACACGGCCATACTCGTCAACCGTGACGCTGCCGTAGCTGCCTGCCACGACGCCCGTGACGGCAAGGGAGAACGCACCCGCTGCGGAGAGATTCAACCCGGTCCCCGCCGTATAGGGCAGGTGGTCCAAAGCGATCTTAGTTGTGCTGGTTACGTCTGCCGTGGCGATAGGCTGGTTGCAGAGGGAGGTCCACATGGCCCCCAAGTCGATGCTGCCGCCACCGCCGCCGGAAGTGTTCAGTCCACCAGCCGTGATGAAGCCGTCGGCGTAGAGGCTGCCGATGAGATGCCACGCCTGATTGGTGGCGTCATACTCCACGACCATGCCGCCGAGGTTGATTTGCTTGGCCACGTTGAGGCTCGACAGTTCGAGTTCATCCAACGCGGGGTTGAGCAGCCAATCCTCCAAAGAGGAAACGCGGGCGTAGATGTCGGCAAGTCCATAGGACACGATGCTCTCCAACTCCGAAGGGTCGAAGGTCGGGGAGGTCCCCGGACCGATACTGCCGCTTCCACCGCTGGTGCTTGTCTTGCCGTTGCTATCAACCTCCGTGATGGAATAGTCTGTTTCGTCGAACTCGCCTTCCTCTTGCAGCATCTGTACGGACAACGTATTGCTCAGGACGGCCAGCGATGCGGACACAATGCGGTACGACTTCTCGCCGAACACGACACCCTTGTTGAAGTAGAACGCGGTGTCCGCTTTCATCGTGCCGGAAAGGGCGTTGTAGTTGTCGTTCTGATACGAGATGTACTCGCGCCCCACCAACTCCAAAAGGTCGTAGGAATCGCCGTTCTCGTCCCGCTTGAACAGATGCAGAGGCGTGTGTACCGAATCGGTATAGAACAAGCCTCCGAGGAAGTGCAAATAGCTACCGAGAAGCAGCGGAACTTGGCCGACCCTGAAAGCCAAAGAGTCCTGCACGTTGTGCTGCGCGTTGATGGCAACGTCTTTCCTGCGTCCCGTGGTCGCATCCCCAATCGAGAACTTGATGTCGGCAATTCGTCCATAGATAGGCTGGGCCGGAGTGACGGGTATGGAATCGCCATTGAACAGATAGATCAACGGCTTGTACATTACGAACTCCAAAAGGCCGTCCGCAGGGATGGAGTTCATGCTGATGCACACGTCCTCCATGCTTGTCTTTTCACGCGTCCACGGCATGAGGAACGACAAGTACGGCTCATCTATCGTGGAGGGGTCGTAAACCTGCCAACTCTCACGCAGAACGTACTTCGTACCGCCGTATGTCAGGAACACGTTGAAGCGGAAGCGCAATGTGTAGCCGTCAATGTGCGACGTGCTTTGGTGGCTATCCGGGAACGGCGCGATGTTCCACATGACGTTTCGCCGCACGCCCCACAACCAATAACAGTTGCTGCACTTGAAGGACAAGTCAACAGACCGCTTCGTTTCCGTGATGTACTGTGCATACGTCAGATAGTCATCCATATTGTCAGCACCGCCGATGAGCGGGAAGATGCTTTCGGCAGGATCGTCGATGCCGTAGTAGGGAATCAGCAAGGGGAAGTTCCCCGTCATCGCCCAGCGATGCCCGGACGGTGGCGTGAATGTTTCCCGTTGGAGGGTGGCCGCGCCGCCGCAGTCATCCACGCTGAACTGACCCTCGTAGAAACTCTCCCGAAGTCCGTAGTCCTGCTCCACCGTCAGGTTCTTCCACGCGGGGCGAATCTGCCGATAGCCGGACTTGCCGACGAAGAAGGCGTCGGTGGTGTTCGCCGGGGCCTGCGCGATGTCGCGCACCTCAAAGCGGTTTGCATCATTCCACGCCAACGTCAGGCCCAAGCCGGAGAGCATCAGTTCGCACGCCTCGTGCCACGTCATGCCGACAAAGAGCGACGTGTTCACAAGGCCGTCCACCGCGAGGATGGTTGAGGGACTTGTGGCAACCTTCGTAGTGACGAACACCGTGTCCATTGCGACGCCCGCAGCCTGAAGGCCAGCAAGCAAGACGTTTCGCACGCTCAACATTTGGCCACGGGCCAGCGAGAAGTCGTAGTCGTTGAGGCGGCCAAGATTGTCGCGTGCCGTCAACGTGATCACGTCGTGGCTTGCAAGGTTCTCCGAATAACTGTCCGGCGTGATGAAACCCGTCCACCGCGTGGAGCCGTCCATCTTGTACACGACCTTGAACAACGTGGCGTTTGGAGTGAAAAACTGCGTGTAATCTATCTGCCCGGTGTCGTAAAGTGCAAACGTCAGCACGGACGTGACAATAGGGTCTGTGACGCTGCTGCCGTTCTTGCTAATCGTGATGCTATCCTTGACAAGACTGTCTATTTCGACCGCATCCCCCGTGAAGCCGTCCTTATAGACTTCAAGACGATGCACCCCTTCTGGGGCCTCGATTTGCTTGTAGAGAAGAAGTCCGTATGCCATGACCCTATCGCTTTTGATTGATTTTGTAACTTTCGAGCGAGAAGTAAATGTCCTGCCCCTTCAACATACCGTCCACGGTTATGTCCAACTCATACCCGGAACTCTCCACCGCCGTTTGCATAACGTTGCGGCCTCCCGTATAGGTGTAGGGGTTAGCCGTAGAGGAAGCACCGCTGCCCGTATTCTTCGCAAGGGCGGCGAGGCCAGCCTTGACCGCTATACCCGTTGCGATGAGTGCAGCACCAGCCGCTATTGCGACGGGACCTTCGAGCGATTCGAGCGCGGCCTTGAAAGCCTCAACCGCCTCGCCCGTCCCCATGACCATCATACCAGCAGAGATGCACGCGTCGGCTATCGGTGTCAGCAGGGCCTTGATGAGAGCCGTTGCATCCCAATTCCCCGTTCCGATAGCTTCAGAGAGTTCATCTATCGAATTGATGATGCCGGACTGCAAGGCATTTGCGAAGTCATAGGCAATGTCCTCGACCTTCTGCTCCTGCCGATAGAGGTTGTCAATCCACGAGTCGATTTCGTCCTGACTATGCTGCAACGCGGAGGTGTCAATACCCACACTCGTCTTGCCCTTGCCGGAGAAGTAAGAGTCCAACTTGTCGAGCGCGGGCAGTTCCTCCTTCTTGCCGATCTTCTCCAAGATTTGGAGTTTCTGCTGCAAGCGGGCGATCTCCGCGTTCAACTTCTCGACTTCAGACGTATCGGTTGCGAGGTTCCGCAGTTTCTCCTTCTCCTTGATCTCGTCACGGATGACGTTGATGAGTCCCGTGTGATCTTCTTCCTCGCCCTTCAGCCCGGCAAGCAGCTGCTTGAAAAGGTCGTTTTCATCTTCGACCGTATCGCCCAATCCATCAATCGCCGCACCAGCATCTGCCGCCCCGTCAGTAACGGTCTTGAACCAATCTTCGTAGGATGCCTCCAACCCCTCAATCTGCTCCTTCAGGTCCTTGTATGCCTTCGTGTCCTCAACGGTCACGCCGGGGTAATCCTTTCCGAAGGTCTTTTGCTTCTTCTCGAACCGCTCGATGAGGGCCTGCTTCTCAGCTTCGAGCCGCTGCCGCTCCTTTGCGAAGCGCGTCTGCACCGCCCACGTGTCGTTTCTATCGAACCCACCCTTTCCGTTCCAAAGAAGGTCAAAGTATTCCTTGTTCTGATTGACACGAGTGTCGCGGAACAATAGCTTGTTGGCCTCGTTCACGATCTTCGTCAGACCGCGCAGAACGCGGGCCATTGGCCCGGTGCTATTCTCCAAGCCGAGAATGAACGCCTCCCATGCCGATTTGAGTTGGTTGACCGCGCCCGTGACGTTGTTCGTCATGGTGTTGTACATGGTGTTCAGCGCACCGTTGGTGTTCTGCAACTCGTTGTACAACTGCTCACAGTCATCAGCACCGTTGACCAATGCGGCAAAGGCAGGACCTGCGTACTTGCCCAAAAGGTCGAAGGCTTCCTTTGCGCCCAAGCCGGACGCCTTCAGTTGCTTCAACGCGCCGATGATGTCCTCCATCGTTTTCGGCTGCTTGCCGAGCGACTTGTTCAGTTTGCTATCGGCGTTGGCCAACTCTGCGAAAATACGCCGGAGTGCCGTGCCTGCGCTCGATGCGTCAATACCCGCGTTGGCCAGCGTGCCGAGCAACGTGATAGTGTCGCGGACGTCGAGGCCGTAAGCCTTCGTGACCGGGACCAACTTGCCAAGCGTCGAGTCGAGATAATTGAACGACAAAGCGGACTTCGACGTACTGACGGCCATGACCTCCAACGTGTCGGCGGTCTGTTCTGCGGTAAGGCCGAAGCCTCGCATGGTAGCACCAGCGCGTGCGGCAGCACTTGGCAGGTCCGTGCCCACGGCGGCGGCGAACTTCAGCACCGCCTCCTGCATGGACTTGATTTGATTTTCCGTGAAGCCCAACTTGGCAAGTTCCGTCTGCAAGCCCACGACCTCGCTGGCCGTGTACTGCGTCTTGCGACCAAGTTCTATTGCCGAGTTCGTGAGGCCCGTTATTTGGTCACGCGTCTTGCCGAGGACGGACGCGAGTTTGGACGTGGCCGCCTCGAAGTTCGTGATGATCTTGACCGTTCCTGCAAGGGCCTTGATAGCGGCAACGGCGGCCATGACCTTCGTGGCCACGGCCTTCATGCTATCGCCGAAAGACTTGCCCTTTCGCTCGGCACTATCCATCCCCCGGTTGAAGTCATCAGATTTCAAACCGAGTTTTACCCATATATTACCTAAAAGGCTCATTTCTTGATGTTTTCAAAGATTTTGTTCAACTTCTTCACGTCATCCTTCGTTACCTTGTACACCTTCGGGTGCAGTTCTGCTTCCGTCATTTGATCCCACGGGAACGGGCAGAACTTACGCGCATCCTTCTCCTTCGTCACGCCCTTGCCCATGACCGGGGTAGTCAGGTAGTTCAGATGGGCGATGAACCTTGCCCGATTCCACTCTGCGTGTTCGTGGTCTGTGTAGCCCTTTTCGAGTGCCCGGAGTTCCACCCACGTCGTCACTTCGGCCTCGCGCTCTGTCTTTCCGCAGCATCCTATGAGGAAGTCACGACGCGGCTCCCACGCCTCCACCAGCGAAACCGCTTTGCCTGCTCTTTTTTTTTACCGTCTTGCCCCTTGCCTTCAGCCGCAAGTTCTTCGAGGGTCTTGCCCGTCTTGAACTCCACGATCTGCCGCATGAGTTCGCCGAAGCGAGTCTTGCCCTCACCTGCGGCCCACGCCTCGAAGTCGACAAGTTCCAGCATTTTCTTCGGCTTCTGATGGCCGTCGTATGCCGCCACGTCGATGGCGTTGAGGTAAGCCAAATACACGTGCTTTACGTAGATGCCCCACACCTCGGCGGTATCGTCGGGGTTGTGCAGCGTGAGGTCCAAGCCGTCCGTCAGGGACCGCTTGTAAAGCGAGGGGGTGATGAGCAAATTGACCACCACCCCCTGCACCTCAATCGTCTGTCGAGGATTAACCATGCTCTACCGTGTTACATGATTACGCCGGATAGACCATGCTGGGCGCACCGCTGCCCGTGAACGTGACCTCGCGGGTAATGATGCCGTTGCGCTCTGCGGTTTCGCTGATGGCCGTGATGATGGCCGTGCCAGCCATACCTTCGACGCGACCGTTTCCGCTGCCGATTTCGCCGATGAAAATCTTGACCTCTGCGCCGTTGACGAGAGCCTGAAGGAGTGCCTTCTGCTGCTGCGAAGCGGAGTTGTCGAGGTTGAAGGTGGCCGATGCGGTCCACGACTTGTTGCCGCTGATGAACTTGTCCCACTCGGTGGACTTGTCGCTTGCGTCAAGTGCGTTGTTCGTATAGTTGACACTATTGGACTGCTCGCCAGCGATCCAAGTGTCGGTTTCTTGGGACGTGCCCGTCGTGAGGTACACGCGCCGCTTGTTTCCTGCTTTTACTGCCATTGCCGTATAGTTTTAAGGGTTAATTATTTTCGTGCTAAGTTGGCGCGGAACTGCGTCCTGCGCCGTACAATGATGAGGTCGGCATCGCCTACCTCGTTGATCTCTTGGCCGAGTTCGCGGTACACCTCTAACACGTTCCACCCGGAAGGCGTGATTGTGCCGCAGCCGATGAGTCCATCTTCGATGGCCTCCATCATAGGCCCTGCCTCGCCATATCCTCTGTTGCTGATGGCCTCAACGACGAAGCCGATCTCCCGCACGTCATCGCCCTTGTCGATGCTGCCCTGCTCCGTGACGTCGGTAATCTCCACGCGGGGCCAATCGTTCACGTCAGAACTGACGGGATAGCCAAGAGCCGCGAGTTTCGCGGTCAACGCCTTCCTGAAGGCTGCCGCTGCCGTTTTCGCTGCCATGTCTTACTTCTTTTTGTAGTATTCGCAGCAGTCGTTGATACGCCGCTGCATAAACTCCGTGATTTGCCCACGGTACTTCTCGTAGGCCGGATGCAGGAACGGATGGGCCTTCGTGCCGTGTTCCTTTATCCAAAGGGCTATCGCCCATGCAAGGGACCATTGCTTGTCCCCCTTGTGCTTGCTTTCCTTCCTTACAAGCGGAGTCGGCCTGCGGGCCGTCTGCTTTTTCACAATGTGATCGTCGGGAAGTTTAAGTCTTGTCTTGCGGGTGCTGGGCACGATGCGCTTGCGACGAATCCATTGGTAGATGGTTTCCACGGGCGGCATCTTGCCGGACTTGCGGCCATACTCCACGTATTCCGCATATCCCATGTAGAAACCCGCGTCAACTGTATTGTCAGGCTGCACGACGGTGCGACCGCTATTCCGCAGGTGCGACGATGCGACGTTGCCGTTTGCCTTCAGCAGCCGCTGGGCTTCGGCCACGATCTGCATACCGAAAGCCGAAAGGCCCCTGACGGACGCCTTCAGCACTTCCTTCTGAAAAGCCTTCATGTTGATACGAAGGTTCTTCATGCTCACTTCGTCGATATACAGACCATCAGCCATTATACTATCGCCCTCCTGCTGCAAATGACACGCAGTTCGCGCTGACGCGTGCCGACGTCCTCACGGCTATCCACCGAAAGGACGATACCGTTCCAAATGACCTGCTCGAACTTCTCCGGCAGGTAGCGCATACGGACTTCGTAAGCCTCGATCTCGGCGGTTTGGTAGTAGTTCTCCTTCGCATATGCCGAAAGCATCATGACGGAGGCGGGAACCACGGCCACAAGGTCGGGATCGCCGGAGCCTGAGCCGCTTCCACTACCGCTGCCGCTCCCCGACCCCGAAGAAGGGGCCGGAAGGAACGACTGCATACCGTATTCGTCCGTGCGGCTGACGAGCCGCCTGAGCGTCACGGTTTCGCGGTAGGAACGCGGTGCGATGTTATGCGTGTTATTGAACAACATAATCCGCAGGGATGCGCTTGTAAACTTTCTGTTCCTCGTCGGTGTTACCGTCCCAAAGGGCGGCGGCCATTTCCCAAACGTAGCCCAGCAGTCGGGCCACGTCCCCCGCGTTGGGGAGGGTCGTGTAGGTCACGCGCCACCGCCCTGCGTAGGGAAGTTCGAGGCGATTGCCCGACACGAGGCAGTCGGCCACCACGTCCTCGCCCGTTTCGATATTCACTACCGACGTGACGCCGGAGATGATGGGCTGCCATAGTTGTAAGGCTCCCCCTTCCCCCTCTATGACAATGGTGCAGGGCAGCAGGGCGCGGTCCGCGTATTCCTGCACGCGGAGGACCGCCTGCTTCAATACGTTTTCCAACTCCGTGTCCTTAGCCGTGCCCACGATGTTCGCGTACTTCTTGAAGTCCGCGAGGGTTATGGCCGTGTTGGTTCCGATGCTCGTGTAGGTAATCATACCCGTTCCCAATATCCGAGGTTGATGAGTTCTTTTGCGACCCTCTCCGGCCTGCTCAGAATCTCGCCGACACAAAGGCCGTCGTGGGCCTTGATGACGCGGACGCGGGCATAGCCGGGTGCGGTCTTGTTGGAGGCAGCAGGCCGTACCGCTTTGTTTTCACGCTGCGGTACGACTGCCTTTTCCTCTGCTTTCTTGCGCTGCGCCATTACTGACCGCTGCCGGAGCCGCTGCCGCTGCCAGCCGTGATAGCTGCGAGGGCAGACGTGATGCTCGAAACGTAGATGACGGCTTTCTTGCGGTTGGACGGAACCACCAGCTGGCCACGCCAACGCAGGTACATGACGTAGGAGTCGGTTCCTGCGACACGCTCGATCTCCACCTCGAAGCCGAGTTTTTCGTAGAGGTCGAACACAGACGAGTCAGCGACCAGCATCTGACCTGCGGACAGTTTGGATGTACGGACCACCCGTTTGCCCATGAACGTGTAGATGCCGCCGTTGACCTCGAACACCAATGCGCCCGTGGAGGTGCGGATGTTCTTGTACTTGGCGAAGTCCGAAGGGTTCATGTAGATGGTGTCGGCGTAGAACGCACCGTTGGTGGCCTTCTCGACCTGCGCGTCTATGGCGTCAATGAGGTTGATGAAGTCCGGGTTCACGAAGGCTCCGGCGAGGCCAGCGGTAGATGCGCTGAACGCGGTGCTGCCCTGACCGATGATGCCGTAGATGTGCTTCTGCGTGGTGCTATTGGTGTCAGCACCGTCGCCGCTCAGGATCAGGGTGTCAACCTTATTCTGAATGGCCTTGATAGCCTCAGTACGTGCCCAATTCAGGAAGTAACTGAGGTCGGTGGACATTTCACGAGTGAACGGCAGTTTGGCCGCGATCTTGGCGAGGCCACGGGTCTTTTCCTCAGCGGCTGCGCCGTCAGCGGAACCGACTGCGGAACCTTCGCCAACGTAGTTGGTGTTGTCCGTGAACGAGCCCTCGATCCACAGAACCTTGCTCTTGTCCTGCGGAACGTCCTTCCGACGGATGACGCCGAGGAACACAAGACGCTGCTGGGCGTCGGCGTTGATTTCGGTGTCCCCGATGGTGCGGAGGATGGAACCGCTCATGTTGGAGGTGTCGAGTTTGACTTCCATGATCGCGGAGGCGCGTTTGCCTTCCACGACGTCCTTCATGGCACTCTTGAACTCTTCCGACTCGATGACGTCGCACACGGCCTGCGAAGCGGTTTTGCCAGCAGCCTTGTGTTCTTTCATGGCGTCGTAGATTTTCTTGATACTCTCGTCGAGGTTCTTGATGGCCTCGTCGTTGGCTTTCATGGCATCCTTGATGCCCTCGATGGCGTCCTTGTCAGCCTTCGCTTCTTCAACGGAAGCCTTCAAAGAAACCTTCTCCTCTTGCAGTTTCTTCATTTCTTCCTGCAAAGATTCGAGTTGCTCTTTCAGTTCTTTTTCCATGTCGATGGTGTTTTGGTTAATGTTGTTCGTATCTTCGCCCTTGCGCTCCGTTTCCTCCAAAGTGGCCTTCGGATTGGCGGCGCGGCTGACAAGGCTGATTTCGTAGAGGTAGATGTCCGTGAGGATGCGGTCGATACCTGCGGCCCGGTCCTCCGGGTATTCTGCGGCCTTCACGCCGTAGCCAATGCTGAACTCGTTGAGTGCGCCGTCCTCAATGAGAGTCGCGGCGTCCTTGCCGAGTGTCGTGTTGCTGATGCGGGCACGGAACCAAAGTCCGCGCTCGTCCTCCTTCATTTCCTCGATCACGCCGATCACGTCATCGAAGTTGTGCTGCCAGCACAGTTTGATTCGCTTGACGTCATCGCTTGCGAGGAAGTTGGCGAAGGCTCCGGCCTTGATAACGTCCCCGTAGGAGTCCACGTTACCGAAGTACGCGCCGTAGCCCTCGATGTAGAGGTTGGTGTCCTTGCGCTCGGCCTTGATTTCCGGGCAGGCAAAGGACTTGTGTTCTATCTTGGTTTCCATCGTGTGATGCGTTTGTTGCGAATATAACGACCCTTATTCGCGTGCGACGCGTTTTTGATATGGATATAAGGTTTTAGCACAGAAAACGCCCCGAATCGGCTGAAACGGGGCGTTACTGAAAGAATAGCGGCTATATCTCTGTGATGCCGTTGCCGCGTGGCAGATAGATGACCGCGCAGGAGCAGTTGATGACCTCAGAGGCAGGTGCGCCGAACCGCTCATCCATCGGGTACTCCATAGGGAAGCCGCCGACGCTGAACATTTCGCCCTGCTGGATTGTCACGCCGTCAACCTCCTGATGGGTGGGGCGGGTGTTGATGCCCGCAATGCTCCACGTCTTTTCGTATGGGATGCCGAGGGCGTCAGCCGCCACGTTGCCGCCGATGTTCAGGGAGTGCATCGCCTCCGTGTGACAGATGCGCCGGACCTGCCACTTGTTGATGCCGCTATACTGCTGCATCGTTTCGCCGTACAACCGCCGCGTCAACGCCTCTGCCCCCTCATCGGAATGTTCCGTGTAGATGGCCGTGAGCGTCTGCCGCAGCCACTTGTTCACGGTGTTCGTCATGAGGCTGATGCGCTCCCCCAAATGATCCTGCGCCCATTGGAGGATGGCACGGGCGAACACGTCCGTCGGGTCTGCTTTCCGTGCCAGCAGGCGGTGCGCCGCCTCAACTGCGCCCTGCATCCCAGCGGTGCGGTATAGGTCCGTCAGCAGGGGAAGCATCCACGGCTCCGTGTACTCCACCTCATCGGCCCAAAGTGCAGGCGGCACGTCCCGCGCCTGCAAGTCGCGCAGGGCCTTACTTACGGATGCCGTGCGCTTGACTCCCATCTTGCGCTCGTAGGCAGATACGGTCTGCAAGGTGTTGACCCGCATGACCGACTGCCTCGCCCGCTGGACCGATGTGATACGCTTCTTCATTACTTGATGACTACGGCAGGAGATTGGCCGACAAGAGTGCCCTGCGTCGCATATCCGGCTGATTGGTTGGGCTTGATCATTGCGCTTTCGCATTTGCTTTTCCACACCCACACGCCGCGCAGTCTGCGACGCAGCATTTCTCCTTGCTTCTTCAGTTTCTTGCGATACTCATCATAGGGCATATTCGCAGGCCGCTCGTTGATAATGTCGGGGAATTTCGGAATAACGATTTGTTTCATAGGATTGTGTTTTATTGGTTGGTTTCATTCTCGTTGATGTCGAAGGCTTCATCGCCGAACATAGTTCCGACGGGAATCATGGGCTTGTCATAGATGCCGTTGGGGTTCTCTGCGCCCGTCAACTTGTCGTAGCCGTATGCCTCGCGCATCTCGTTCAGCGATGCGTGCATGGCCGTCAGGTTCCGCATGACGTCGGTCGGGTTGTCCTGCAAGACGTCAATCATGTCGGTGTTCACTTCGAGGCGCAGACGCAGGTCGGCGTCCTTCAGGCGCAGGGTCTTGGCGTTGCGTCGCAGGTAGTCCATGAAGTCCTCGCAGAAGATGCGGATGCGGGGCAGGGCCGCAGATTCATAGAGCGACCGCTTGGCCTCTGCCGCGTTCTCGTACTTGCTCTGCCCGTAGTAGAGGTCCATCGGTATGCCGTAGGCGAAGCAGAGAGCCGTGACCGCCTCCTTGCCGGAGTCGAGGATAGAAAGGTCAACGGGGGTGCTGCCCACCTGATGCACTTCGATAGGCTGACGGAAGAACTTTGTCTTGTTGGCGTTCTCAGCCTTGTTTACCTCCTTCTCCACCTCTGCCGCAGCCTGCGGAACAACGTAGCCGTCCTTGTCCTTCGCCGGGCTGATAATGGCGTTGACGCCACCGTTACCGATTGCGGTGTTGAGGCGTTCCTTGCCCTTCTTCAGCAGGGCGCAATCATAGGCGGCTGCGATCAGCGGCGAGAAGCCGAAGAACGTGTCATCGTCGAGGTTGTAGCGGAAACTTTGGAAGTACGTGTCGTTGGGTATGGGTTCCTCGTTTGGCGAACCCGTGATGCCGATGCCCACAATCGGGAAGCGCACGCCACCCTTCTCAATGAGAACGCGGTTGCCTGCTGGCAGGTACATTCCACGAATCTGCCCCATCCTTGCACCGACGGCGTTGCGGTCGAAGTACACGAAGGCATCCCCGAACACGTCGTAGTTCGTGGCCCATGCGTACATGAAACGGCTTCTGTTGAAGCGGTCGTTGGGGTGGTTGAGCAGGTCGAGAATCCAATGCTTCTCTACCGGGTTGTCGTTCTCGTCCAGCAGTTCGATGTAGGCCGCGCACTCCGCGACTGCGTTGGCGATTCTGTCAATGATACCGAACACCGCGCTATTGGCACGGTACGTCTTGTAGAGGTCCGTTCTGTCGAAGTCCCCAAAGTCCACCGTTCTGCTCATGCCCCACAGAAGGCGTTTGAGGTATTCGTTGGCCTCATTGTCATCGGGGGTGTAATACCCCTTCGCTTCAAGTTCCTGAATCCGGGCCTCCATCGCCTTGATGTCGCGCCCATGCGTAAAGATGCTCATTGCTATTGTTCTCCAAGTTTGTTTGCTATGCCTTGCCGCCGCAGGTGCGTGACCGCCCCGTAGCTGGTCGCGTCCATGAGATGGTCCCCGCCGTCCTGCGGCTTGTTGATGTACTTTGTCTTGTCTGTCTTGCTGGTCTGCCAGCGATAGTTGCGGACCTCGTGGTCGATGTTATCCCCGATGTAACGCACGTCGAAGTATTTGAGATATTCGATGCGGCCAACCTTGTCGGTGTTGACCGCCGCCATT
>Ga0265299_10002468_pt1 | contig 18993 bp, 13 predicted proteins | sample AusTroGonzalo_MG_4_FD_193485 | JGI IMG/M metagenome (GOLD analysis project Ga0265299, IMG submission 193485) | Bovine rumen microbial communities from tropical cattle in Woodstock, Queensland, Australia - Gonzalo_02 | ecosystem: Host-associated > Mammals > Digestive system > Stomach > Rumen ... | reverse complement strand
TCCTGTATCTGATACAGGTAGAATCATTAGCATTATATCATCAATGGTAGGTATTGCTATAATAGCTTTACCGTCAGGCGTTATTACTGCAGGATACTTAGATGAGTTAAGAGACTGGAAAGAAAAAAGAGACTTAAAAAATGAAAAGAATCACGAGAACGGTTCTTGATAATCTTTCCGAAATAATTGATCACCTTTGTAAGCGAAATATATTATGGCACTGGCAATAAACATAGAAGACCTGCTGAAAAAGCAGAAGATTGAGTCCAACAGGATTGAGTTCAAAAAGGGTTGGAATCCTGCAAGTATATACCATAGTGTATGTGCTTTCGCCAATGATTTCGATGACCTTGGGGGTGGATATATCTTGGTAGGCGGGGATAGTGATGATGATACAGGCTTAGCTATCCGTCCCGTTGAGGGTTCACCAATCAGTTCACCGATCAGTTCACCAAATACTGCGCATGCCATTATCGCTATGATTAAAGAGAATCCCTACATCAGTACATCTATGATGGCTGGGAAATTGGGAATATCCAAACGTGCTGTAATCAAACATACCAATCAACTGCAATTAGATGGGGAAATCAAGCGTAATGGTTCTGCAAGGAGTGGCTCTTGGGAGATCGTCTGCTGACTTCCCACAAAATGTTGTAGAAGCATTTAACCCAATGATCGAAAAAACAAAAGCAATGCAAAAACATCTTGAGACGGAAAATAACCGCCTTGCGACTCTTCGTGACACCCTCCTTCCGAAGTTGATGTCTGGAGAGCTAAAAGTAAATGACATGTAATTATCAGAAAAACAATAGTCTTACTTCGGATTTTTGGAGAATTTTAGGAGTTGTACTTCAGAATTTCTGCATTTTTCTTGCATAATTGATTGTATTTTCTTATCTTTGCGGCATAAATGTGTTATATATGTTAGAGAGAATATTGAAACTGCGAGAAATAGAGGATGACAGCCTGTTTTTATGGGGTAGTCGTCAGACAGGAAAGAGTACATTGCTGAAGGCACTTTTTCCTAAAGCTCGTCTATATGATCTTCTGAAGACGGATGTTCGTATGGCATTTCAACTCCGTCCAGCTTTGCTTCGTGAAGAGTGCGAATTGCTTGATGAAGGTGAGCTGGTAATTATAGACGAGGTGCAGAAGGTTCCTGCACTACTTGACGAGGTGCATTGGTTGATGGAGAATCGTGGTTTGCGGTTTATACTTAGTGGCTCCAGTGCTCGCAAGCTTCGCCGTAGTGGTGCAAATCTCCTGGGTGGGAGAGCTTTGAGGTTTACGCTGTTCCCCTTTGTAAGTGCTGAAATTCCAGACTTTGACCTCCATCGTGCATTAAACAATGGCATGTTGCCTCGCCATTATCTGGTGGCAGATCCATCGAAGCGTATTCAGGCTTACATTGGTGACTATCTGCAGCAGGAAATTGTAGAAGAGGCTATCGTGCGTCAGTTGGATGCCTTTACCCGTTTTCTGCAGGTGGCAGCATTGAGTAATACTGAGATTGTAAACTATACCAATATAGCACAGGATTGCGGCGTGTCAGCTAAAACGGTGAAAGAGTATTTCGCCATCCTTGAAGAAACCATGCTTGGTTTCTATCTGCCTGCATATACTAAAGTGATTAAGCGAAAACTGATACAGTCACCTAAATTCTATTACTTTGATGTGGCCATCCCCAACCATCTTTTGCATCGCAGGATACTACAACCTGGTACAGACGTTTATGGTCATACTTTAGAGCATTTTGTCGTACAGGAGTTGAGAGCTTTCGTTTCATATACTTTTGGCAAGGATAAGATGATGAACTATTGGCGTACACTCGATAATAAATATGAGGTTGATGTCTTGATTAGCGATGCGCTGACTAACCATGTGGAATTGGCAATTGAGGTGAAATCGGCTGACCATGTCGTTTCGAGTGACACAAAGGGGCTGAAAGCATTCAGCGAGGAGCATCCTGACGCAAAACTAATTTTGTTGTCTATGGAGGAAAGACCAAGAATGCTTAATGGAGTTGAGGTGTGGCCAGTAACACAATTCCTTCAGAGATTGTGGGGTGGAAAAGTTTTGGAGTAAATACTATGAGCGACGAACAGAAATATCATGACTACCAACCAACATAACGAAGCGAATTACGAGAACACGCTGATACAGTTGTTCCAGGATTTGGGATATGCGTATGAGTGTGGCTATGACGTTGAGTGTGACTACAGGAATCCCTACTATGAGGAGGACTTGTGGGAGGCGCTGTGCAGGCTGAATCCGATGCTGAGTGGGCCAAAACAATATGACATGGCCGCAGAAGATAGGACATCAGACGATTTAGGATAAGGGAAAGGATTTTCTAAGGATTGCTGGATTTGTACATGAAGAGTGACACTGGAACAGACCACTGCCATGATTCCAGCAAACAATAGAAACGGGAACGAAAACGTTATTAAGATATGAATAAAGATATTGATAAGACATCAAACGGTGAAAGGGTATTAGTGCAGCGGTTTGAATATGTCAACTCGATTATTGAGAGGCATCAATATACTGCTATAAGACAAGTGAACAACGAGGCTCTGCTGACGAATTGGGAGGTGGGGCAATATATTTCACTACAGTTGAAATCCGCAACTTGGGGCAATAAGGTGGTTAGTGAACTGGCAGACTATTTAAAGAAACAGGATCCTAAGAGACGAGGATTTGGGAAACGGCATCTATATAATATGGTGAAATTCTATGACCTGTATGCATCAGATGATTTTGCCACTTTGGCTAACAAAATAGAGCTGCCCCAAATTGTGCAATCGGGAATTGCACAAATGAAAACAATTCCTCAAAGACAAGAAATTGTGCAGTTGCCGATTGCACAATTTGAAAGTGCATAAATAATTTTGAAAGATGGATAAAGAAAACAAATTGATACTCTATAAGGATGAGGAGGGCAGAGTGAGTGTGAACACCCGCTTTGCTGATGAGGATGTGTGGCTGACGCAAGATCAGTTGGCTGAGATATACCAGACCACACAGGAGAACATATCGATGCACATTTCTAACATTTACACGGATGGAGAACTCGAAAAGGAGGGAACTTATAAGAAATTCTTATTAGTTCGCCAAGAGGGTAAACGACAAGTGCGTCGAAACATTGACCACTATAACCTTGACATGATTATTGCTCTTGGCTATCGTGTGCAGTCGCTCATTGCAGTGCGCTTCCGTCGGTGGGCCACACAACGCTTGCATGAGTATATCCAGAAGGGATTCACGATGGATGATGAGAGGCTGAAGCAAGGTGGCAGTCGTTACTTTCGTGAACTGTTGCAACGCATTCGCGACATCCGTAGCAGTGAGCGTAACTTCTATCAGCAGGTAACTGACATCTATGCCACTGCAACGGACTATGACCCAAGGGCCAAGATAACGAAACTGTTCTTTGCTACTGTGCAGAACAAGATGCACTACGCTGTGCATGAACATACAGCAGCAGAGTTGATCTATGAACGGGTGGACAATGAGAAGCCATTTGTTGGAATGACCAACTTCAAGGGAAACTATGTGACACGTGACGATGTAAAGATAGCGAAGAACTACCTGACGGAGTTGGAACTTCAACGTCTGAACCTGTTGACTTCGCAATTCTTGGACTATGCTGAATTTCAGGCTCTGGAGCAGAACCCAATGACAATGGCAGACTGGATTGTGGCTTTGGATGATCAAATACTGCGCCTAAGAAAGAATATCCTCGAAGGCGCAGGCACCATATCGCATCAGGAAGCCATCGAAAAGGCTGAGCGTGAGTTTGAAATCTATCGTGAGCGTGAGATGAGGATGCTTGAGAGTGATTTCGACAAGGCGGTGAAACGCCTGAAAAACATGAAAGATGCTGGAGATGAGAATAGTTAATTCTAGATACTGGAACTGACGCATTGCCATGCTTCTAGTGAACAATAGTTTAATCACGGGGACGGTTCTTCTAGTTCACTATTAAAATTAATAACTACTTAAAAGATATACAAAATGGGACAGAAGATTTTTTTAGATTCAATCTACCAGAGCATGCAGGACTCTGCACGGGAGGTGCGCCTCTCATTGGGGCGTCCATCGTCGCGGGCTACGCGCGAAGAAGCCTTTATACAAACAATGAAGAGAATTATTCTTTCACTATTGATGGTCGTGGTGGCGCTGGGCGCCATGGCGCAGAGTGCCGACAAACTTTATGAGGAAGGCAAGAAGCTCTACGACGAGAAGAAGTACGAGCAGGCCTTCCCCTTGCTGAAGAAGGCTGCCGAGAAAGGCCACAAGAAGGCCCAGTACCGCCTAGGCCGCTGTTACGACAAGGGTCACGGCGTGGAGGAAGACAACAAGACGGCCTTCATCTGGTATGAGAAAGCCGCCAAGCAGGACCACGCCAAGTCACAATACCAGCTTGCCCGCTACTACCTGAAAGGCAAAGGCGGCATCGCCGTAGACAAGGAGAAAGCCGCCAAGCTGCTGAAGAAAGCCGTCAAGGGCGGCAGCAAAAGCGGCAAAGAGATAGAAGAAGAGCTGAAAGCCGATGCCGCCAAAGGCGACGAGGAGGCCATTCAGCTCTTGGAACTACTAAAACATTAGGACTTTACCTACAGGGCGTATCCTTACTTTGCAGTGAACGAGTTGACATCGGTGTTGCCCACTGCCGAGGAGCCAAGATAGATGCCGTGGAACGACTCTGTGGCATCGGTGGGTGACGAGGTGCTACTCTTGATAGTGTAGTCGTTGTCCTTCACCATGCCCTTGGCGGTGATGACAGAGTGTTTGTTGCTCACCGTGGCATCGAACTTGTAGGTAAGCAGGTTATTGCCCTCGGAGTCGGCCAGCGTGTAGTAGTTGGATGACGAGTAGCTGCTGGGCGAGCTGGTGATGGCATAGCCCTGCGATGCATTGCTGATGCTACTGCTGGAGGAGCCTCCCCATCCGCCGCCACCACCTTGCTGTCCACCAGCGCTGATGGCGTAGCCGTTGCCAGAGATCTGAATGTAGGAGTCGTTGTCGCAGTCCAAGCCTTCCTCAGGGTCGCCCTTTGTAGTGTAAGCGAAGACGAGTCCGTCGCCGATGGTGACTGCACCAGTCTTTCCGTAGTTGCTATCCACGGCATCATTGCCAGTACTGTGGCAGATGGTGATGCCACCGTCGAAGACGATTGCTCCTGCTGAGTTAAGGCAGTCGTCGTAGCACTTGAAGTAGTGGTTGCCACCCTCGATATTGATGCCTGTCTTGGATTCCAGACCTTCAGCCTCGTCGGTCTTTGTGGTTACTTCGGTAGTACCGCCGTAGATGTTGACGGCGCAGATGGCTTTGATGGCCTTTGCCAATGATGAACTGTAGGAACTGCCCGTGGTATTGACGGTGAGCACAGGTCCGGTTCCGTCTTTCAAGCCCTGTGTGTAGCTTCCCGTAACGTTGCTCCACGTAGTGCTGCCACCACCAGGACCACCACCTCCCGGAGGCCCCCAACCACCAGGGCCGCCGCCAGGTCCGGAGTTGCCACCAGAAGTCGATTTCGTTCCATCGCCACAACGTATACCCTTGCCGGCATTACCACTCATATTGATGGTGATGGTTCCTGCGTTAAGGGCCATGTTGAGGGCCTTCAGTCCCTTTGCTCCCTTCACGTCGCTAGAGATGGTCGTGGGAGTAGCACTATTGTTGATGGTAAGTTCGCCACCGTTGGTCTCGATGTCGTAAGCCTTTACGCCACGTCCGGCAATACCTTTGACGGTGATAGTGATGTCGCCATCGTTCTGCACGAACTTACCACCGCTGATGGCAGCTACGTAGCTGGGGTCGGAAGCGTCGCTGGTGTCTACGCGGCCACTGGCATTCAGTGTCAGGCTACCACCATTGACAACTACGGTGCTGTCGGCCTTGAGACCCTTGGCTCCGTTGGCAGTCGTTGTGACAGAGAGCTTGCCGCCCTCGATGTAGATGTTGCCCGAGTCCTCCTCCTCGTGGCCTTCGGTCTCGCCGGTGTTCACCGTTCCGTCGAGGTCCACCTGTATACCGTCGTCGCCCACGCCACTAATGTTCAGCTCGCCACTCTCCATGAGGAAGTATTCGTTGGCCGAGATACCGTCCTTTATGGCAGAGAGAATGTTCACCGTGCAGTTCTTCATCGACGTGTAGTCGCCACTCTTGATAGCGTGAGCCGTATTTCCCGAGACATTGAGCGTGCCCTTTCCCTTCAGCTCCAAGTGTCCCTTGCAATAGAGTGCAGCCTTCTGTTCACCGTCCTCTCCGTCGACGAGGGTGTTCACCGTGCCGTTCTTCACGCTGAGGGCAATACGCTTGCCATTGGTAATGTTGATGGCAGCACCGCTGGGGTTGGTCAATGTCAGGCCACGCAGTTCGACGGTGGCCTTGATAGAGCCCGACATGGCAAACTCGCCATCACTGCAGGAGCCTCCCAGACCGTAGGTGACCTCGAAGGGCAGCTCGCTGTCCTGTGCAATATTGACATGGCCGCCCGTGACATCGACGGTGAGATACTGTGCCACATTACCGGCTACGAATACCTGTGCGCCCTCGTCGGTATAGCTGATAGTAACGGTGGAGTCCTTTACTTCGGTATCATCAACGTACATCTTGCTGATGTCCGTCAGGGTGAAAATCTTGTCCATGATGGTCAGCGTCTGGCCGTCCTCATAAATCATCTCCCCAGCCTGTGAAGCAGGTATCTGGTAGATAGCCTGGCTATCCACCACGTTGAGGGTCTGATTGACTGTGAGGTCTGTATTGTTTCCATTGGCCATCGAGGTGATCACGGCTGAAATGTCGGCCACATCGACAACCCCATCGCCGTTGACATCGGCTTTCGGATAAGCATCCACCTCATTAGAGGCCATAATAGTGATGACGTTGGAGATATCGGCCACATCCACTGCCTTGTCTCCGTTCACGTCGGCAACGAGTTCAGAATCGTCAGCCGACTCGTCAAAAACCATCTTCGTAAGGTCGGTGAGTGCGAAGGTCGTGGTGCCCTCCCCGTTAGTTGCCGTAAGGTTGCCATTGGCTGTGGTAAGTTGAAGTCCCTCGGTTGCCAAGCGGGTCTGTGTGCCGTCACTTGTAGTGAACACCAGATACATGGAGGTGTTGTCGGCAGCATAGACCTGAATGGCTACGATGGCCATCAGACACAAAAACCATTTCTTCATAATTACAATTAGTTATTTGGTTAGACATGTTTCCTTTTTGCGCTGCAAAGTACAAAACAAATGCGAAACGAGAAAAATCATTCAGCAAACCATTCATTTTTTTCAGCGAAACAACTACGGACATGCCCCACGTAGCCCACGTAAATGTGTTAATCTTCCCAAAATAACCTTGTTTTTGCAAACTAATTAGTAACTTTGCCAACGATATAACAAATAAACGAACAAATAGATAAAATTATGAGTACAAGTAATGTTAGGCCGGCAGACATGGAGCGGATTACGACTCCGGCGCTGGCACAGAAATTCATTGAAGAACAGATTAAGGAGTTACGTGCCCAGATTGGAGACAAGAAGGTGCTGCTGGCGCTCTCGGGCGGTGTTGATTCATCGGTAGTGGCTGCGCTGCTCATCAAGGCAGTGGGCCAGCAACTGGTGTCGGTGCATGTGAACCACGGACTGTTGCGCAAGGGTGAGCCCGAGCAGGTGGTACGGGTGTTCCGCGACGAGATGAATGCCAACCTGGTATATGTCGATGCCACAAACCGTTTCCTCGACAAGCTGGCCGGAGTGGCCGACCCTGAGCAGAAGCGCAAGATTATCGGTGCCGAGTTCATCCGCGTGTTTGAGGAGGAGGCCCGCAAGCTGGAAGGCATCAGCTTCCTGGCACAGGGCACGATTTACCCCGACATCGTGGAGTCTGGGCCAGTGAAGTCACACCACAACGTGGGCGGTCTGCCCGAGGACATGCAGTTCGAGCTGGTGGAGCCTATCAAGCTGCTCTTCAAGGACGAGGTGCGTGTAGTGGGCAAGGAACTCGGTCTGCCCGACAACATGGTTTTCCGTCAGCCCTTCCCCGGCCCCGGACTGGGTGTGCGCTGTACGGGAGCCATCACCCGTGACCGTCTGGAGGCACTGCGCGAGAGCGATGCCATTCTGCGCGAAGAGTTTGCCAAGAATGGCCTGGAGGGCAAGGTGTGGCAGTACTTCACCGTTGTGCCCGACTACAAGTCAACGGGCGTCAAGGACAACAAGCGCAGCTGGGACTGGCCAGTGATTATCCGTGCCGTGAACACTCGCGATGCCATGACGGCCACCATCGAGGAGATTCCCTATCCGCTGCTGCACCACATCACCCAGCGCATCATTACCGAGGTGCCCGGCGTGAACCGCGTGCTCTATGACCTCACGCCGAAACCTACAGGCACGATCGAATGGGAATAAAACAGAATGTCATCTCCATTTCCTCCTAACAATTCGATAAAACTATGAATATGAACAAAATGCTATGTGGCATCATTGCCTTGAGCTCAGTCCTTGCTACGGCCAATGCACAAACAGGCAAGGAATGGGACGACCCACTGATTACCAGTGTTAACCGTGAGAAAGCCCACACCCTGGCTCTTCCCATGGCCAGCGAGGCCGACGTGACGAAGAACGACATGAGCCTGTCGCCCTATTACCTGTCGCTCGACGGTAAATGGAAGTTCTACTGGGTGAAACAACCCTCGCTGGCAAAGGAAGATTGGTGTGCCAAGGACTTCAACGACGCATCGTGGACAGACATCGACGTGCCTTCAAGCTGGCAGGTATGGGGCCTGCACAACGGGAAGTCGTGGGACAAGCCCCTCTACTGCAACACGCAGTACCCCTTCGAATATGACCGCTCGACCTTCAGCGTCATGGCCGAACGACCGGGATGGTTCACCTATAACAGCAACATGCCCAATCCTGTGGGTACCTACCGCAAGACCTTCAACATGACTGCTGATTGGCTTTCCGGCCACGATGTCTACGTGCGCTTTAATAGCGTGGGTCATGGTTACTACCTTTGGGTGAATGGGCAACGCGTGGGCTACTCGGAAGACTCGTACCTACCCTCGGAGTTCAATATTACAAAATACCTAGTGGAGGGCGAGAACAACATGGCTTTGCAGGTGTATCGTTTCACCAGCGGCTCGTTCCTGGAGTGTCAGGACTACTGGCGCCTGACGGGTATACACCGCCACTGCTTCATCTATGCCGCTCCCAAGGTGCGCATCAGCGACTATTTCTTCACCACCGACCTCGACAGCAGGTATAAGAACGCCATGGCCACGGTACAGGTTAACATAACCTCCCCCACCCCATCCGAAGGAGGGGAGAACTATACCGTTGAGGCCAAGATCCTGGACGGAGGAAATATCATTGCGACTGAAACAGCATCACTAACCTTCTCCCCTCCTTTGGAGGGGTCGGGGGAGGCTTCCCTTTCTATGGATGTCACTGCCCCGCGCCTTTGGAGTGCTGAGACGCCCAACCTATACGACCTTGTGCTGACACTGAAGGACAATGCCGGCCATGTATGCGACATCCGAGGTTCTAAGGTCGGCTTCCGTGAAGTAGGCATCCGCAATGACGGTGCCCTCATCATCAATGGCAAGCGCATGGTGTTCCATGGTGTGAACCGCCACGACTTCTCACCCGTTAACGGACGTGCCATCACCCCCGAGGAAATAGAGGAGGACATCAAGACCATGAAGCGGCTGAACATCAATGCCGTGCGTACCTCACACTATCCCAACGATCCTGTTTTCTACGACCTCTGCGACAAGTATGGTCTGTACGTGCTGGCCGAGGCCAACGTGGAGTGTCATGGCAACTGGGGACTGTCGTCGGAGCCGAAGTTCAAGAACGCCATGGTGGAACGATCGCAGAACCACATCCGCTGGATGCGTAATCACGTGTGCATCTTCATGTGGTCGTTCGGCAATGAGTGTGGCAACGGAAACAACTTCCAGGCCGTAGCCAATGCCGTGAAGGAACTTGACAAGACGCGTCCGACCCACTACGAGGGCAACAGCGACTATGCCGACGTGTCGTCAACCATGTATGGCAGTTATGAGACCATCAATTGGATAGGTTCTTCACGTCAGGGACAAAGCGGGCAAAAGCCCCACATACAGTGTGAGAACTCACACTCCATGGGTAACTCCATGGGTAACGTCCGCGAAATGTTCGACCTCTACGAGAAATACACCTGCCTAACGGGTGAGTTCATCTGGGACTTCAAAGACCAGGGGCTGCTCACTCAGTCCAATGGCAAGGACTACTGGGCCTACGGTGGTGACTTCGGCGACAACCCCAACAGCGGAAACTTCTGCATCAACGGTCTTGTACACCCCGACTGGAGCTATACCGCAAAGACCTATAACACAAAGAAAATCTACCAGCCCATAGAATTCCGTACGGTCAATGCTTCCCAAGGGCGCTTCCGCATGAAGAACAAGATGGCCTTCCTGCCCACTTCTGCGTACAATATTAATTATAATGTGGTAGACGAGGATGGCAATTCGCTGGCGAGCGGTATTATCGATCAAGAGGTGGCAGCCGCCGACAGCGCCGTCATCACCATCTCCTCCATCCCTCAGCTACTCAGTTCGCTGCCCGCCGACCAGGAGGCCTTCGTCCACTTCACCATCACACAGAAGGAGAACACCCTGTGGGCCGATGCCGGATATGTAGTTGGTGAGGAAAAGCTGCCCATACATACTGCCACGCACCCGATGTACGACTTGGAAAGCTTGCAGCAATGCGAGTCGCTTAGTGTGAATGAAGGTGCCGCCGTCATCACCGTAGAGAACTCCCACTTCAAGGCATCGTTCTCCAAGAGCCAGGGAACGCTCTCAGGCTATGTCAATGAGGGCATGGAGATGGTGAGCAAGCCCCTGCTGCTCAACGTCTTCCGTCTGCCTACCGACAACGATGGCAACCAGACAGGAGGTTGGGACAACATGGGACTGCGCAAGCTCACGGTGAAGGGAACGGGAGCAGAGGTTAGCACTGCCGAAGACGGCAAGACCGCCACCGTCACCCTTACGAGCACCCATACAGGTAAGAACGGTACGTCCTTCGATGTCAACCTCTCTTTCATCGTCTGCGCCGACGGCACCATCATGGTCAGCTCGTTCATCCGTCCTGCCTCCACAGGAGCCATTATCCCGAAGATGGGCTTCCGGCTGGAGATGCCAGCCGCCATGGAGCAACTGACATGGTTTGGCCGAGGTCCCTGGGACAGCTATCGCGACCGTAAGGAAGCATGTCTGCCCGCCATCTACCAGAGCACCGTCAGCGACCAGTACGAGGAATACATCTTGCCGCAGGAGCACGGTACAAAACAGGATGTGCGCTGGATCTCGCTGAGCAACGACGAGGACAACGGTCTGCTATTCGTAGCTCCTGGGCAGATGGCCGCCTCTGCCGTACACTTCCGTCCAGAGGACAACTACACCGACCGCAACAACAGGAAGAAGCACACCTACGAATTCAAGACGTGTGAGAACACCGTGGTGTCGCTAGACGCTGCCACACGTGGCCTAGGCAATGCCAGCTGCGGTCCCGAGGTAATGGACAAGTACGAACTGAGGGCTGCTAACACCTCGTTCCGATTCTTCATCATCCCTCTCACCCCTCAAAACTCAAATCTCAAATCCCAAATCTCCAGAGTGGACATGCCCGTATGCCAGACGGTCAGTTGCGAGCGCCAGACTAACGGACGCATCAAGATGTCTACCCAGACAAGTGGAGCGACTATCTACTACAGCATCGATGGCGGCGAATACAAGAAATACTCCATGGCCTTTGTGCAAAAGGAAGCCTGCACCATCACTGCCTATTGTGAAAAAGAAGGTATGCTGCCGAGTGCACCGATGACATATAACTTCGACCTCTACATCAACAAGAGTGGATGGAAGGTGGTGAGCGCCGACAGCTATCAGGGCGGCAACGAACCCCGCCTTGCCATAGACGGCAACAACTCTACCTTCTGGCACACGGCTTGGGGAGCCAACGAACCACAATGCCCACACACGCTCATCGTCGACATGGTCGAGACCTATCTTGTGACTGCCTTTACCTACCTCACCCGTCAGGATGGCAATCAGAACGGTATGGTCAAAGCCTACGAGGTATACCTTAGCACCGACGGAGAGACATGGGGTGCTGCAGCGGCTAAGGGTGAATTCAAAAACACCACGTCACTACAGAAAGCCACCCTCAAAACGCCTACCGCAGCCCGATACCTGAAGTTCGTGGCTAAAAGCGAAATTAACGGAAACGCTTGGACATCAGCTGCAGAAGTGGGTATAGAGGCCGCAGAGAATGTCACTGGCATCATGTCCCCTAAGGTAGGGGGGAGAGAGCCAGAACAAAGTCCCTCTGCCCCTCGCTCCACCCCTCGGAAAAGGTCGACGGTAAATTCCTACGACCTCCAGGGACGTCCCACATCCTCGGGCTCCCCAAAGGGAATCCATATCCAGAACGGCAAGAAACTCATCATCAAATAACCATCTAAGCTCTATAGTCTAAAGTCTAAAGTCTAAAGTCTAAGGTCTAAAGTCTGAAGTCTAAGGTCTGAAGTCTGAAGTCTAAGGTCTGAAGTCAATCATCTATAGTCAACACACATGACTCGTGAGAAAGAGATATACATGGTGACCTTGTTGGGCAGTATGGGCAACGCTGCACTGCTCACCATGAAGTTCATCGCAGGTATTCTGGGGCATAGCTCGGCGATGGTTGCCGATGCTGTCCACTCGCTGTCCGACTTCCTGACAGACATCGTCGTACTGGTGTTCGTCAGCATCAGCGCCAAGCCCCGCGATGCCTCCCACGACTATGGTCATGGCAAATTTGAGACCATTGCCTCGTTTCTCATAGGCCTTGCCTTGGTGGCTGCCGCCACGGGCATCATGGTATCTGGTGCCCTGAAGTTCATCGACTGGTGGAAGGGCGAAGAGCTGGAATCGCCAGGATGGATAGCCCTTTGGGCTGCCATCCTGTCGATTATCGTTAAGGAACTGCTCTATCAATATACGATAAGAAAGGGTCGTGAACTCGACTCGAAGGTCATGGAGGCCAACGCCTGGCATCACCGCAGCGATGCCTTCTCGTCCATAGGAGCGGCCATCGGCATCGGAGGATCCATTCTCATAGGCCAACGCTGGACGGTGCTTGACCCGCTGGCATCGATCGTCGTGGGACTGATGCTGTTGAAGGTGGCGTTGGATTTGCTGAAGACGAGCACTGGCGAACTGACGGAGTGCTCGCTGCCATTGGAAACGGAACAAGAGATAGAGCAAATCATACAGTCGTTCCCCGACGTGCAGGAGCCACACAACCTGCGCACCCGACGCATAGGCAACCGTATTGCCATTGAGGCGCACGTCCGTATGGATGGCAACCTCCCATTGCAGGTAGTCCATGACCGCTGCACCACCATTGAGAACAAGCTGATGGAACGCTTCGGGAGGAGGACGCACGTTACCCTGCACATGGAACCTATTAAATAGAGTAACCTACCTTATTATAAGGTAAAACAACGGATTAAAACTGATTTCACGGATTATTTATTCTCTCCACATCGAATCTGAAAAAAATCTGTGAAATCAATTATAATCTGTATAATCCGTGTAATCCGTAAAATCCGTTGTTGAAAAGAGTCTGTAAAATCAGAGCGACTCTACGAAAGTGCGGGTCACCTGGAAAGAGTTCTGGGCAATGGTGTTCCAGAAGTCGTGATACTGCGAGGCATCGGTGTCGCGTAGGGGAATGTCGCTGATGACACGGAAGGATATGAAGGGCACCTTGTTCAGGTAACACGTCTGGGCGATGGCACACGACTCCATGTCTACGGCACGGGCTTCGGGGAATATGCCCACTATCTCACGCATCTTCTCCTTGGTGTCGACAAACCAGTCGCCGGTGACGATGAGGCCGGGGTGGATTTTCAGAGGTGAGGACTGAGAGGTGAGGAGTGAAAGGTGAGCATTGAGTTCCAGTGCTTTGCTGAGCAGGGAGGGGTCGGCCTTGAAACGAACGGGCAATCCCTGCACCTGTCCGTAGACGGTGGTGTCGTCGATGGCCTTTCCGCAATATACGTCGTGGTAGCACAGCTCCGTACTCACCACCACGTCCTGAATGTTCACTTCGTCGCCATTACCTCCGGCACATCCGCTGGAGATAATCACGTCGGGCTTTTCTTCGTTGATGAGTTGCTGTGCCCCAAGGGCGGCGTTAACTTTACCAATGCCGCATTTGCGCACGTATACCTTATTGTCTGCAAATACTTGGCGGAGCTGCTCCAGCTCCTTATCCATAGCTACAATGATTCCGATTTTCATATTTGATCTTTGACTTTAGATTTTTGACTTTAGACCTTAGACTACAGACTTTAGACTACAGACTACAGACTTTAGACTACAGACTATAGACTTTAGGCCTGGGGTTAAGAATAGCGTCTGGGATAACGCAGGATGATGGCCAGGAGGGCTGCAATGCCGATGGCCATAGGGTAATAAAGGTAGGGGATGATGCTCACGGGGTTGATGCTGGCCAGTCCGGCGGCCATGAGCAACTGTGCTCCGTAGGGTATGAGTCCCTGGGCGGTGCATGAGAAAGTGTCAAGTAGCGAGGCACACTTTCGAGGGTCGAGGTGGAAACGCTCGCCTATCTGGTGAGCGATGCCCCCTACGGTGATGATAGCTACGGTGTTGTTTGCCGTGCAGAAGTTCACCACTGCTACCAGTGCGCCAATGGATAACTCGGCTCCTCGTTTGCCACTGAGATGGCGGGTCATACGGCTGATGATGAAGTCTATGCCGCCCATCTCACGTACCCTCTCCAGAAGTCCACCGGCAAGCATGGTGATGATGATGAGCTCGCCCATGGAGACGATGCCCTCGCCCATGGACTGCATCCAGGCGTAGACATCGGCGAAGGCTCCCGTGGCAAGTCCCACAACTCCCGTGAGCACGATGCCCAGCGTGAGCACAGCCATGACGTTCATGCCGAAGATGGCTGTGACGAGCACCACCAGATAAGGCATCACCAGCCAGAAGTCGGCTTTCCCTGTGTCGGTCGGTGCACTGATATTGCTGCCCAGAATGACGTAGAGAAAGAGGATGACGATGGCTGCGGGAATGACAATGAAGGAGTTGACACGGAACTTATCGCTCAGGAGGCATCCCTGCGTCTGCGTGGCGATGATGGTGGTATCGCTGATGAACGAGAGGTTGTCGCCGAAGAACGAGCCGCCGACGACGGCCGCCGTTATCAAGGCTACATCGGCTCCCGTCTGCTGGGCAACTCCAGCGGCGATGGGTGTAAGGGCCACGATGGTGCCAACACTTGTACCAATGCTCAACGACACGAAGCAAGCGGCCATAAACAGGCCGGAGAGGAGCATGTGGGACGGTAGCACAGACAAGGTGAGCTGCACGGTGGCGTCAACGCTTCCCATCACCTTAGCCGAGTGGGCAAAGGCTCCTGAGAGCACGAATATCCACACCATGAGCATCATCTGACTGTTGCCCGCCCCCCGGCTGAACAGTTCGATGCGCTTACGAAGTGGCCCCCGTCCGATGCACACGGCATAGACGGAGGCCACTAGGAAAGCTACGGTGATAGGGACGCGGTAGAAGTCTCCCGCAACAATGCTCGTCACAAGATAGAGCGTGACGAACACAAGGAGTGGAGAAAGGGCCAGCAGTCCACGTTTCATCAATTCTCAATTCTCAATTCTCAAATCTCAAATCATTTCAAGTATTCCGAGAAATCGGTGAGGTGCATGTCACCCTTGCGAGCCAACGTGTCGTGCATGGCGAAGGCAGCAGTGAGACAGTGGCGGGTGTGACCACCAGTGCCCAGCTTCAGGTATTCGCGCAGCAACGGACGGTAGTCGGGATGTGCACAGTTCTCGATGATGGCCTCGGCACGCTGCATGGGGCTCTTGTGGCGCAGGTCGGCGATGCCTTGTTCGGTGACGATGATATTCACGTCGTGTTCGGAAGAGTCCTGGTGGGTCACCATAGGCACTATCGACGAGATGAAGCCGCCCTTCGCCGTCGAGGGACAGGTGAAGATGCTCAGGTAAGCGTTGCGCTCGAAGTCGCCCGAACCACCTATACCGTTCATCATCTTCGTGCCGCTGATGTGCGTGGAGTTCACGTTACCGTAGAGGTCTACCTCGATGGCGGTGTTGATGGCGATGACACCCAGACGGCGGATAACTGCCGGGTGATTGGATATCTCACTCTGGCGCAGCGTCAGGTGATCTTTGAAGTAGCCGATGTTGTCATAGACCTGCATCAGACACTCGTTGGAAACGGTGAGTGAGCAGGCACTGGCATCCTTCACACGACCATGGAGCATCATCTCGATAACGCTGTTCTGGATGACCTCCGTGTAGATATTGAAGTCAGGAACGTGCTTGTCCTCGCCCAGTGCGCCAAGGATGGCGTTGGCCGTGCTTCCCACACCGCTCTGCAGGGGCAGGAACTCCTTGGGGATGCGTCCAGCATGCAGCTCGGCCACGAGGAACTCTGCCGTGAGATAACCAATCTTGTCGGTCACGGGGTCGCTGTCCTTGAAGGCACGGGCCTCGTCGGGCAGGTTGCACTCCACCACGCAGGCAATCTTCTCACGGGGAATCGACACGTAGGGCTTGCCGATGCGATCACCAACGTTGAAGATGGGGATGGGCTTGCGGTAAGGCGGGTCGAGGGGCTCGTAGACGTCGTGGATGTACTTGGCATTGGGGCTGTGGAAGGCATTCAGTTCAAGAATGACCTTCTTGGCCAGACGGGCAGCCGTAGGACTGATGCCACCAGCAGCGGTCAGGTAGACGCGAACCTCGTCGCCCACCTCCTCAATGTCGCAGACCTCGAGGATAGCCCAGTCAATGTCACCATAGAAGCCGTAGCGCAGCTCCTGTGCCATGTGGCTCAGGTGCAGGTCATTGTAGGGAATCTCACCGGCATTGACATGCTTGCGGAAGTCGGGATTCGTGGTGTAGGGAGCACGATAGAGGAGTGCCTGTGCGTTGGCGAGGTCGCCGTCGGTAGACTGTCCCGTAGAGGCTCCAGTGTAGATGGCCACCTTGAACTCACGACCAGCCTCATGCTCGGCCTGGGCAATCTTGGCCAGTTCCTTTGTTGTTGCCTTGGCTACGCCGGCAGGCGTGAAGCCACTCATGGCGATTTGGTCGCCATTCTTAATCATTAATGCTGCCTCAGCAGCGGTCATACGTGTAATCATGATTTACAATTAACAGATTTACTATTTACAATTTGAGTGCAAAGGTATAAAGTTTTAAGGAGTTAAGAGATATTTCATGGGGGTGTTTAACGCAGATTAACGTATGTCGCTTGGTGGTGTACCTACTTTTGCGTAATTTTGCGCCGCTTATAATCTATCGAAAATCGAAAATCCGTAAATCGAAAATGAAAAACCGTCGTTCTCCCTGGTCGTGGATTCCGACCCTCTACATGGCCGAGGCCCTGCCCTACGTGGCGGTGATGACCATCTCGACCATCATGTATAAAAAATTGGACATCTCGAACACCGACATTGCCCTCTATACCGGCTGGCTCTACCTGCCTTGGGTCATCAAGCCTTTCTGGAGTCCTTTCGTAGACCTGGTCAGAACGAAGCGCTGGTGGTCAGTCACCATGCAGTTCCTCATCGCCATCGGCTTTGCAGCCATCGCCTTGGCCCTGCCCACGTCGATGTTCTTCCGCCTCACGCTGGCAGCCTTCTGGCTCGTGGCCTTCACATCGGCCACCCACGACATTGCCGCCGACGGCTACTACATGCACGCCCTCGACGACCACGAGCAGTCACTCTACGTAGGCATACGCAGTACGTTCTATCGCATTGCCTCCATCTTGGGACAGGGACTTTTGGTTGTCCTTGCCGGACACCTGGAGGACTCTACGGGCGACATACCATTCGCTTGGACCGTCACTTTCAGTGTGATGTCGGCTTTTTTCCTGCTTACCGCCCTCTACCATCAGTTCATCCTGCCACGTCCAGCCTCTGACCATGCTGCTACCGACATGAAGGCCAGCACCATAGCCCGCGACTTCCTCGATACATTCAAGACCTTCTTCACGAAGGAGAATGCCCTCGTAGCCATTCTCTTCATGCTGCTCTACCGTCTGCCGGAGGCTCAGCTGGTGAAGCTCATCAACCCCTTCATGCTCGACCCCGTGGACAAGGGCGGACTGGGACTGACCACCGAACAGGTAGGTATCGTCTATGGTACCGTGGGCATCATCGGACTCACTATTGGCGGCATCCTCGGAGGCATAGCAGCAGCACATGGAGGACTGAAACGCTGGCTGTGGCCTATGGTTTGCGCTATTACCCTACCCGACCTCGTCTATGTCTACCTGAGCTACGTACAGCCCGACAGCCTGCTGATGGTGAACGCATGTGTCTTCATCGAGCAGTTCGGCTACGGCTTCGGCTTCACCGCCTATATGCTCTACCTCATCTACTTCTCCGAAGGCGCGCATAAGACCGCACACTATGCCATCTGTACCGGCTTCATGGCTCTGGGCATGATGCTCCCTGGCATGATGGCCGGTTGGCTCCAGGAAACCATCGGCTACCCGCGCTTCTTCCTCTGGACTATCATCTGCTGCATAGCCACCTTCGCTGTGACAGCACTCATCAAGATTGACCCGGAATTCGGAAAGAAGAAATGACCTTAGAGCTTTGACTTTAGAGCATTGACTTTAGACTTTAGACCTTGGACTTTAGACTTTAGACCTTAGACTTTAGATTTATGACAGTAAATATAATTGCTGCAGTGGCCCGTAACCGCGCCATAGGTTTTCAGAATAAACTGCTCTACTGGTTGCCCGATGACATGAAACGGTTCCGCCAGCTCACCACCGGCCACACCATCCTCATGGGACGTCGCACCTTCGAGAGTCTTCCCAAGGGTGCCCTACCCCATCGCCGCAACTGCATACTTACCCGTACC
>Ga0265299_10002466_pt1 | contig 19012 bp, 10 predicted proteins | sample AusTroGonzalo_MG_4_FD_193485 | JGI IMG/M metagenome (GOLD analysis project Ga0265299, IMG submission 193485) | Bovine rumen microbial communities from tropical cattle in Woodstock, Queensland, Australia - Gonzalo_02 | ecosystem: Host-associated > Mammals > Digestive system > Stomach > Rumen ... | reverse complement strand
GTGCTACTGATAAACAGATTCGTGAGTTTAATAAGCATCCAGGTTGGGCATGGTTTCCTGGTCAAGGTTTATATAGAGATATGCTGCGTGAAAAACGCGTTATGCCAGGTCCACGTGGAGAAAAGCATATAACTGCATACACACTGTCTCCTGCCATGTCTGTTTTGATCGGCGCTATTGCCGGTGCTGGTGGTGGTGCAGCTTATGGCACCTATAAAGGACAAGGCGATAGATATCTACTGCCTGGAATCGGTATAGGTGCTGGCGCTGGTCTGTTGGCACACATCGGTGGCGGTCTTGTGGGTGCTATGACACCTCGCAGAACCAAAGAAGATCAGAAGAAATATCTGGAGAGTAGCACACTACCCGAGTGGTTTATTCCAGGTGTCGGTGGCTATAACGCAGCAAAGACATTAGGGCTGCAGATAGAAGATTCTGATGCAGTGGAAGCCAAACGTAAGATGCGTAAACAAGCATGGTCGCTATTTGGTAATGCCTCGGCGCCAAAACAGATGACTAATCAGTATAATGACGCTAATGCTAAACGTATTCGTAAAATAATAGCGGATCAGTTTGGATTAGCCGATGGCGAAGTTTATGATTCTCAGACCTGGGATGATCTGAATGCCGATGATCTTGATCGCGTGGAGACAATAATGTCTCTCGAAGAACGCTTTAACAAAGCATATGAAGATGCTGAATATGAGAAAGCCAGAACGGTAGGCGATATGGTTGCATTATTTAGAAACAACAGATATTCGCAGCCTAAGCCGATAACACTCAATAAGGCACAAGAAGCGATTCTGGCAAATTTCAATCAATACAGGACGTCCAATGAACTGCTTGCTGCATTAGAGAATGCAGAAGATAAAAGAGTTTAACAACAAGCTATACGAGTAGTATATAATCGCCCTCAACTCGTTTGGGGGCTTTTTGTTGTATAGTAATTACGTTCAGTCTATTATAAGATTTCAGGAGATTACTGCATGAATGAACCTATTATGAATACTACTCCGCAAACCACTGAAGATGTTAGCTCAGTGAAATTGCGTAAAGATAAGCCACAGAGAACAGCCCAAGATTGGGTTCGCGATATGAGAATGTCTGCTGCGGTGAACAGAACAAATACCGGAGTAGAAACAGAACAAGTTACACCTGATTTATTACTAGCAACTTCCAGAAAATTACTTGGAATCTCCAAACGAGAGCAGGAACCAGATCCGAAGGACTCTCTAGCGTTTCAGCGTTTTTATGGGCCAGAGATGTTGTTCCAGGAACGTATTCTTCGTGACGGTGGCAAACTAGCTCGTAACATTCTATGGAAAGCCACCAATAGAGGCAATTTGGATTTCATGCCAGTCAATGCGCTGGATAAACATATATCATCTGTGTTCTACGATTCCAAACTAGCACAGATGATGGATGGCTCGTCTCCGCTTGAAACCATCGACTCTGCATATAAGACTACACGCATTGGCGAAGGTGGTGTTTCCTCTATGGATTCTGCACCAGAAGAAATGCGTACTGTGCAGCCTTCCTATTTTGGTTTTATAGATCCAGTACGTTCTCCAGAGTCTTATAGAGTCGGTCTGGATGTTTATATGACAAAGAATGTGATGAAGGGCACAGACGGTAAGCTCTATCAGAAGTTTATAGATGCCAAAACCGGTAAAGAAGTTCTATTGGATTCCGAGACAGCTGCCAATTCTGTAATAGCCGCCCCTGAAATGCGTAATGCCAAGACCAAATCTATTTTTGCACTTGGCGGTCCAACTGGTGTGCGTATTGTTCCTCGTGACTCTGTGCAGTATTACCTACCGCGAGCAGATGAGGCTTACTCTGCGGCGTCTAACTTGGTTACAATGTTGTCTGGCGTTAAAGAGATGCGTCTGCAGATGGGTTGCCTGCATCCAGATACACAAGTTCTTACCATTGATAAAAAGAACCTCATTACAGTTGATAAAGCTCAGGTTACACGAGATGGTAGAATTCCTGGTTCTACAAAAGATGGAGACTCTAAAGTATATGATATAAGAACCACTGTTGCTAAATTCCCGCCAAAACGTAACTGGTTCTATAAAATCGTGCTCAGATCTGGTAGATCTCTTATCACATCTGCCGACCATAGATGGCCTGTTATTCGTAACGGTGAATACAAACTATTACAGGCATCTAAACTCAAACAGGGTGATAAAGCGCTGCGTACCACATTTAAAGATGTGGTTTCAAGACGTACTTTTGTAAATGGCATCCTTGTTAATAAAAATATAGCTACAGTTATGGGCTATATTGCTAGATCGCTTGCTGAGCCGGATAATGAGAAAATGCGTATCTCTGTTCCAGAAGATAGATACGATTTTGTGTTGCGTCAACTGGCACGTCTTGGATTTACCGAAGGTTTTAATACCTATTACATGAATTATAATTTCTGTATTGGTATCCGAGATCCGAAGTTCAAGGCATTCCTTAAAGCAGAATTTGGCACAGACGACAGAGAGAAGAAGATCCCAGCATTTATTATGTCAGCGGGTGCCAGTATAGTTGCTGCCTTCCTTGATGGCTATACAACTGATCCAACAAAAGTTGGCAAGGATTCTGCAGATGATATATGGATACTGGAGATACCTAATCAGCGTATGCGCGACTCACTAGCTTTCCTGTTTGCCAGAATAGAAACAGATACGCTTTATAGAGATACTACGGTAGACGGTAAACCGATACTTGCGTTGAAGCTAAATACTATGCTTCCTATGTATAAAGACATGATTCTGGATGAGATTATCGCTATAAATACCGGTATATCTTCTCCAATAATGGTGGATATCGACATAGATGATAATCTGTATGCGGTAGCTAATGGAATAGTTACACATAACTCTAAATATCCATTACAGGCAATCAGCGTTCAGAACAGAGAAGCTCCTCTTGTTCGCGGCTTGGATGAAGCATCGGGCAAAGATATGCACTCGTTGATTGGTAAATATCTTGGTGCTAGATTTGCTACTAAAGATGGTATTGTTACTGCGGTACGAAAAGACAGAATAGACGTGCAGTATGCAGATGGTTCTAAAGGAAGTATTGGTCTATATGTCAACTTCCCGATGAATGCAAAGGGCTTCATCAATAACACACCACAAATTAAAGCCGGACAGTCTTTCAAGAAAGGACAATGTCTTGCCAGCTCGAATTATACAGATAAAGATGGTGTTGCTGCACTCGGTACAAATCTGCGTTCTGCTTGGATGTCTTGGAAAGGCGGTACATATGAAGATGCTATCGTTATAAGTGAATCCGCTGCCAAGAAACTTACAAGCGATACGATGTATAAAACTTCTGTTGACCTGGATAAAACTGTTAAACTTGGTAAGCAGAATTATATAACGTGGAAACCAGGCGAGTTTACCAAAGAGCAGATGGAAAATCTGGATGCTAACGGTATAGTCAAACCTGGTACAATTCTTCGCAAAGATGATCCAATGATTCTGGCAGTTAGAATGACAGAACCAAGTCCGGGTACTATGGGTAAACGTATTCTGACTGATATGACAGAACGTTGGGAGCATGACCACGAGGGTGTTGTTACTGATGTTGTTAAGACCAGAAAAGGCATCAAGGTTTATGCTACTGTCACAGCACCTGTAGAAGTTGGCGATAAGCTTAGCGGTAACTATGGTAACAAAGGCGAGGTGTCGCAGATAATACCAGATGACCAGATGCCAAGAGATAAGAATGGTAATCCAATTGACATCATCCTGAGTCCTCTGGGTTTGATATCGCGTACAAATCCATCACAGCTGTATGAAGCACAACTTGGTAAAATCGCTGCTAAGACCGGTAAGCCCGTTGTAGTTCCACAGTTTATGGATGGCTCCTTGGCTGAATTTGTTCGTGACCAGTTAAAACAGAATCATCTAAAAGCTGACGAAACGCTAACAGATCCGGAAACCGGTAGACAGATGAATAACATCACTACTGGTGTATCTTACATCTATAAACTAAAACACCTGGCAGAATCTAAGATGTCTGCTCGTGGTACATCCACATATGATGCAGAAGAAATGCCTGGTGGTAAAGGTATGGATGGCTGCTTCCCAGGAAGCCAGATGATAGCGTTGCGTAATGGTGGCTATAAAACTATACATGCTATTGCTACTTCTCTAAATACTGATTACATATCCAGTTGCGGCGATGATAGAAAACCGCGTTATTTCCGCGCTGTTGATAAGTTCACAAAAATCGTAGCACCTGATGATCTTATAACTATCTGCTCTAACTGGTCCTTCGATATAAGTGGGCACTACATGGGCAAAGCTATTAGCATGAGCCCCACCAAGAACCATGCTATCTACATGTATGATATGACGCAGAAGCACGCTGGCGATATAAGAGTTGGTGACAAGTTAGCTGGTATGGGAATTAGACCGACTTCTGATCAATTCCAGGTACTTGCTGATGTGTTGACTATGCCTGGTGTTATAGAAGGCGATACATTCATTACTTGTGCCCCTGTGGATCAGGCTCGGCTTCTATACTTCAAGTATAAAATGTTGCGCAAACTCGGAGCAACGATAGATAAAAATTCCAACACGTTGTCTGTGCCACACTACTCAATGTACAGAGCAGCTTTAACAGAATCTGACTTCGGCGAGCTTACAGCAGCTTTAAGATGGTTAGAATCTGATACAGCAGATGCTGTTGATAGTAAAACAGGTCAGCTGGTTGCAAAATATATACCGGCGTGCTACATACCAGATACAGAAGCGGCGCTTAAAGATTTTGTTCAGAAAGCACAAAAAGTGACTCCTCCTATAAAGTTGGATAATACTCCAGCACAAGGAGTTATGCCAATGGTTGTGGCTTTTGTCAGACCATATCAGACGACTAATAAACATATAAAAGTATTCGATCTAACTATTGAGAATACACACAAGTATGTTCTACAGGGTGGCTTCCTCGTAAGCAATAGTAAGCGATTCGGTACGCTAGAACAGTCTGCTATGGCAGGTCACGGCGCATTCGATATCATCAAAGATGCTAAGTTCATACGTGGACAAAGCAATAGCGATTTCTGGAGAAGTATTCGTACAGGTGATATTCCTACTATTCCTGGTGAACCACTTGTGCACAAGAAATTCTTCTCGCATCTAACTGGTGCCGGTATCTTTGTAAAGAAAACACCACAGGGTGTATCTATCTTTGCGCTGACAAATAAAGATGTCGGTGAACTAGCTGGTCCACGTGAACTAAAGAGCAGAGACACTTATGAGGCCAGAAATTTCCGTCCTATAGATGGCGGCCTGTTTGGTCAGGATATATTTGGCATCAATGGCGATAAGTGGGGTTATATACAACTCGACGAGCCAGTTCCTAATCCCGTTATGGAAGAACCGTTAGCCAGACTTCTTGGCATTCCAGAAAAGAAGTTCGCAGATGTTGCTTCTGGTAAGGCTTCTATAAATGGTATCAGTGGCGGTGTAGCTATGAAAGCTGCGCTCGAAAAAATGGATCTAGCAGCAGAAAGCGCAAAAGCTCTCAACAACTATAAGACAGCTCCAGCATCTGGTAAAGATAAGATGCTAAAACGCTATGTGGCTATCGAGAGAATGCGTCGTGCTGGTGTAAATCCAGCTGACTATATGCTAGACAAACTGCCTGTTATTCCACCGATTTATAGACCTATTACGTCTCACAATGGTCTAACGATGGTAGCAGATAGCAATTATCTCTATGCACAGCTAATGGATGCACGAGACGACGCCAGAGAAGCTAAAGGTTTGCCAGAAGAATTCCAGCAACAGGCTCGTGAGAATATATACAATAAGTGGAAAGAACTAACTGGTCTATATGCGCCACAGGATGTCAAGCTACAGAGCAAACATGTTCAAGGTCTTCTAAAGTGGGCACTTGGCGATAGTCCTAAGTTCTCCGCGCTCCAGCGTAAGGTATTGAGCGCTACAGTCGATACAGTCGGTCGTGGTGTTGTTGTTCCAGATCCTAGACTTAAACTCAATGAGCTCGGTATACCGGAAGAGATGGCTTTCAATATCATGTCTCCATTTGTAGAGCGTGCTCTTGTTAAACGTGGCTACACACCGTTACAAGCAATGAAGAAAGTTAAAGAAAGGGATGCCCAAGCACGCGATGTATTGAACTCTGTTTTGCAAGACCATCCTGTGCTGATGAATCGTGCACCTACTCTGCATAAACTTGGTATCATAGCATATAAGCCAAAATTGGTAGCTGGTCATGCTATTCACGTTAATCCATCTACCGTTGTTCCGTTTAATATGGACTTCGACGGTGATACAGTAAACATACATGCTCCTGTATCTGACAAAGCCAGAAAAGAAGCATATGCCAAGATGTTCCCAGAACGTAACCTTATAGGTATGCGTTCTAGAAGCATACTTTATAAACCAGAAAAGGAATATCAACAAGGACTTTATATCGCAACGCGTATGAAATCAGGCGATAATGTACGCACACACTATTTTAACACGCTAGAAGAAGCGAAACAAGCCTACCGCGATGGCCTTATTGATATAGACGACCCGATAGAAATTAAACAAAAGTAATTATATACAAGGAGCATTTAAATGCACAACCTAAATACTGTACTAAGAGCTATGACAAAGAGTGCCACGGCGGTAATGACCCCAGAGGCAATGCAGGCGGCTATTCAGCCTCCGATGGATCCAGCAGCTGCTGGTGGAGCTCCAATGGATCCTGCCGCAATGGGCGGCGCTCCGATGCCTCCTGGCGGAGATCCCGCTGCTGCTATGGGTGGAGCACCCGCTCCACAGGGTTCTGGCGGTGGAGCGATTCCTCCAGAAATCCTTCAAGATCAACTCTTTATGCAGTTCATGCAGTCTATGGGAGTGATGTATGACCAGGCATCTGGTAATTTTATAGATCCAAACGGTCAACCCCTTAGTGTCGATGAGGTTATGCAAATATATGACATGTTTCAACAGCAAGTTGCCGCGCAGCAGGGCGGTGCTCCTGCTGGCGGCGCTCCGGCAGATCCTGCCATGGCAGGCGCGCCTATGGGTGCTCCTGCAGATCCGGCTGCCGCTGGCGGCATGCCTCCTGATGCTGCTATGGCGGATCCGGCTGCGGCGATGGACCCTGCGGCTGCAGCACCGGTTGACCCGGCTATGGGTGTTCCGCCCGAAGCTGCCATGGGAGGAGTCCCTGCTGGAGACCCTGCTGCCATGGCTGCTGGTGGGATGCCAGTTGATCCCATGGCTGATCCTGCTGCTATGGGTGCTGCTGGAGGAGCAGGAGAAGAACAACTAGCAGAAGATGATCCCGTCATGGCGATTTCATCGGCAGTTATGTCTGGGGTAGAAGCGATGTTGGAAGAGTTCTCTGCTGCGTTGGATGAAAAACTCTCTAAAGTTATGGATCAGATCGACAATATCAGCAAGACTGTTGAGGCACTGGAAAAGACTACCGATAAGAGATCTGATGACGATAAGGCAGAGGAAACTACATTACAAGACGAATTGGCTGCCGAATTAATGCCAACTCTTGATGTTCCTCCTGCGGCAGAACCTGTGCCGCTCGATATGCCAAAGGCTGCAAGTAAGAAAGCCAATCTATATAATTTCATCTGTAAGAAACAGTAATGGCTACTACTCTTGGTCGCGAACTTATCCGGCAGAAATTGCCGGATAAATACAAATCTTATGCAGACAGAGTATTGGACAAGAAAGTGTCCGATGCTCTGATGACTGCTATGGCTGAAGAAGATCCAGATGGCTATATCGATATTCTACAGAATTTAAATAATATAGCCCAAACAGTTGTGTCCTCTTATGGTCGCGATGCTGCGTTACCTTTTGATGATATGCTGATATCTAAAGGTATCCTGAATGTTAAAGAGAAAATGCAGGCACTTGTAAACAAGGTGCTGGATGACGACAGCCTAACTCCAACTCAGAAGGAAGAGAAGATTAAGGAGTTAGGTTATAAGTATACACAGAAAATAGAAGACGCTGTATTTGATGATAACGATAAACGTCGTACAGCGCTTGCTTCTCAGATTAAATCCGGCGCACGTGGTAAGAAAGTGCAGTTAATGCAGATGTTGTTCGGCAACATGCTGATGAAAGACGCGCTAAACCGCGATATGCCATATCTTGGATTGGATGCTTATGCCGATGGTGTTACTCCGACTAATTATTGGGTCAGTTCTTCGTCTGGTAGAAAGGGCTATTATGATGTCCAGGCAGCTACTGGACAGTCTGGCTATCTAGGAAAACGTGTTACAGCTGCTACACATGATACCATTATAAGTGAGGATGATTGTGGCACTACTGATACTGGTGTTCCTTATCCTGCTAATAGCGACAAAAATATAGGTGCTGTTCTTCTTAAGCCGTTCCATAACCATCCAGCTGGATCTATTGTGGATGCACAGATGGTCGCTGAGGCAGATGATGACGAGGAGATGATTGTTCGCTCTCCAATGACTTGCAAGAGCAAGAATGGCGTATGTGCTAAATGTAATGGTCTTGGCGAGAACGGCAAGTTCCCTGGTGTGGGCGAATATGTTTCTCTTAATGCGGCGCGCTCATTCGTAGAGCCACTAACTCAGGCCTCCATTGGTTCCAAACACTCTGGTGGTGTTGGTGGTAAGCGTGTTATAGATCCAGAGGGTGAGGATCAACCATCTGGTTTCCGTAATATAGAGCGTATGTTCACGACACCATCTAATTTCCCCGGTGGTGCTGTGCTCGCACCAGAAGACGGAACGGTCACAATGATTAAGCCGGCTGCCCAGGGTGGTACTTATGTAACAGTCGGTACCAAAACTCTGTATTGCAGTCCATATCGTACAATGAAAGTAAAAGTTGGCGATAAGGTATATGCTGGCGATGTGCTAACGAACGGTGTTCCTAATCCCATGGAAGTAGTTGCTCTAAAAGGATTGGGTGCTGGTCGTATTTATTTTATGAATAAATTAAATGACATATTAAAAGACTCTGGTGCAGGAACCGCCAGACGTAATGTCGAGTCGTTCACTAGAGCATTTTTGAATAAAGTAGAAATAACTAATCCTGACGGATATGAAGACTATCTGCCGGGAGATATTGTTAATTACAGCAATATCATGGCTGACTATGAACCAAGAGAAGGCTCTGAAAAACTACCAGCTGATAAAGCAATAAATCAATATCTTGAGCAACCGGTCCTATATTATACTATAGGTACTCGTATAACTCCGGAAGTGGCAGCCAATTTGAAGAAATACAATTTCAATGATATATTGGTCAATAAAAATCAGCCAGCATTTGCTGCCAAGTTTATGCGTCCTGCCGAAGGTTTGCAACATGACAAGAACTGGCTGCCACGTTTGTCTGGTGAACGTCTAAAGGAAGGCCTGTTTGATGCGGCAAGACAGGGAGTAACGGATAGCTATGATTCTAATAGCTATGTTGACAAGATCATCATAGAGCCGCTAAAACCTAATTGATATTAAACGAAATTATTATAATAAGACACTAGCAGTATCAAGGAGATAACGAATGCACAGTCTTATCATTCAACGTAACATGACAAAACGCGCCTCAGAAGAAGACGGTCCTTCTTTCGAGCAACAGTTTGGCATCCTGGCGAACGCTGTAATAAGCGACAAGTTCCCGCAGCTGGACCAGATGAAACTCGCTTTCCAGCTGATCGACAAGACCGATGACAACACTAAAGCGTGCGGAGCGTCTGTCTACATTGTTGGCAAGACGGTTATTTTTGTGCCCGCATTCTTCAGAAACGGGCAATTGAAAACAGGCGATATGATGCTCATCGGTGCTACTCAACAGTTCCTTCCAATGAGCGATCCATGGCTTGCCTGGATTAAGAACAAAGATTTAAATCCAGCCGGTGAAGCGGTACCGACAGATTTGGTAGAGAACGATGCCTCCACTAAAGGTACGACAATTCGCGAAATAGCAGATCCGATTATAAAGACTGCCAGCGTTTATCTAAAAGGTTTATGTAGACTGGATCCAGATCTTACCAAGACTGCAGCAAAAATGAATGTTCTTGATACTGCGCTGCATATGGGTAAACAAGCGACCGAGTCTATGCTGGATAATCTGATGAAGGAAAATCTGCTAAATGCAACTCTTTCTTTTTACAAACCAGAAGACCTACAGAAGTTCGCAAATGAGGCCACAGCCCTCGAACCTGCCCCAGCGTTTAAGGTCATCATGCCTTTTGATAAAGAAGCACACGAGCTCAAAGACAAAGAACTCAAAGCTCTATATAAAGATGGTTTCTTTATCAAATGCGCCAAAGAGACGCCAGCTCCTACAGTTATCAAAAAGAAACGTATCAACGATCTGTTTGGTATATTGAAGGAAGGCGGTAAGGCAGCTCTATTGCAGCCAGACGGAACAGTCAAAGACGCCTATATATTCAAGAGACAGGGCTCCCTTGATTATGATGGCAACGGCGATAAGGGAGTTAATAGCTATACAGCTAATAGAGATGGTATATATCCAGCGCGTCCATTCTCCGATCCTGTAGAATTTGTTGTTTATACTGATGGAAAATCTACAGAGGTACGTCAGGGCATCATGGAATTGCTCAGTGAGCGTGAAGACTTTACTGAAGATATGTTTAATAGCATCGGTAAGAGTCTGGCAGCGACTGGAACCGACGAGGAAGACAGATATAATGGCGGTTATATAATTTGTGCCAATGGTGACGCTTATCGAGTTTGGGGTCTGAAAAAGACAGCAAAGGATACCTGGACTAGCGGTGGCACCAAATATCAGTTAGCGGGAACAGATAGCACATTGAAGCGCCCGATGAAGACCGCCGAGAATTTATATCTCATCCCAAATAATAGCCGCTTTATATCAAACGACGATAAAGATCCGAACCTCTCGTTCGTTACGATGGCAAATCTCGATGCCTTCCTTGAAAACTATGTCAGCAAAAATTATAAGAAGGCACGTATTTATCACAATGGTTCTGATTACACAGTAAGTGGTGATAATACTGAAAACGGCGATAAGCTGCTCAGCTTTAAGGAAGCAGCACTGGCATTGGTTACTGATTATGGTGTAGCACCAGCAGATGCAAAAGTCATGCTAAAGGATGCTTCTAATGGCGCTACCTATGATAATCCAAAGTCCACACCGTATCTTATTCAGAAGACCGCTATGGAAGGTGGATGGCCGGATGCCAATATACCAATGGATCAATTTGTTAATAGACCTCCACAGCTGTCCCAGCGCGAGATGCCTTCCTTTATCGAGGATCCCGCACAGTTGGAACAGGCTGTTACTACAGCTGCGCAGAACGGTATCAAGGAAGTCTTCGATGTTACCGTGCTTAAGCTGTTGGTCAAGCAGAATAGATTCTTTGATGAAATTCACGACGATCTGCCGCTATTTATGCAGGTTCTCGATAGTCTTTGCCGTAAACTCTTCCAGTTCTACTGGCATACAGAGAAGATGGAAGAAAAGTATGGTATGGTAAAACTGAAGTCGCTTGAAGAGAGCTTGAAAGTTACGCTGGATAGCTTGTCTGAGTTGACAATCTTCTTCAAGCTGCGTACAGTAGATGGAACAGGAAGCACAGGCGACACCATCGGAGATCTGATGACTGGTCAGATGCTCTAAGGCGTCAACCAAGTATTATGTCAGACGAAGAACTCATTATAGAAGAAGCAGAGTTATGTCCCGCAGAGAGACCTCCGGAGAATACCCGCGAGGTCTTTCTGAGTCCTCCAGATTGGCGATATCAACAAGCGTGTGAATATCTCGATTCGGAGAAAAATGGACAAACTCCAACTATTCCAACTGATCCGATAGTCCTTTTGACTATCAGGGCTCTTCGTGCATTTAGACGTGTGCCTAATCGCCTTTATATGGATGCTCTTTGGAACAGCACCGAAGAAGCTATCAGACTGGGGACAACCATGCGACATTCTGCTATTGTCGCAGAAATGGAGTCCCATCTTATTGCCGGACATGCACCGAAGGATCTGATGTCCATTTATAGTTGTCCAATACCGGCAAAAGTTTATACTTTATACTCGAATATATTTTTTGATTTAAATGGTATAACAGCAGTAAATGCCTGGATACACGACTTCCTATTTGAGCCGGAACGCTATACCAATAACCAGATATTATTGAGAGCCCGTCTTCTTAGTTATTATAAAGATGCGGCGGCTGGTGCACAGATAGCAGTAATGGGTATCTCGGATAAAAGTTCTACTAATCTTCTTAAGAAGATAGGGTCGAACGAGAGACAAAAAGCCTTGTTTGATTACATGGTTAAGCACACAAAGATGCCTCAAGAGACATATGTTATGCTTATGGAAGCAGCCCTTAAAAATATGACGGATAGAGATTTCCAGGAACATATGCGCGAACGTGAAGAGACTGGTAGCGGTTCTTTGGAAGAGCTAGCTCTAGGTATCGAAGAGGGCATGAGGTCCTACAACCAGAAGGAATTGGCAGAAGCCGATCCAAATGGATTAGATTTTACAAACCAATATACACAGTATCTTGTACATAAGGAAGTGGCAAATGGAGCATAAAGTTTCATCTTACGAAGAACGCCAGCTAACCAATGCCATTGAACGTGCTGCAACAGTAGCATCAGTAAATGAGGAATTGGATCCAAATAACGTTCTAGTTCAACAGCTGAAGAAAGCATCTGTAGATCCCAAGTTTGCAGAGACAGCTGCGCGCGCATTTAATAAACGACTCACTGTTTTCAATCTTAGAAAAACTGCTGATGAACATAAGGCAGATCCATTTGAGCTAGCCGATCCAGATAAAGTCAGAGATATGATGACAGGTCAGGTAACAAAGGTAGCTGCTGTTAATTTTGATATGACAGTTGAACAACTTGAAGAAGCCGAACAGATGGATAAAGCCGCTTCTTGTCAGCTTCCTGATGTTATCGTTCGTGACAAACGTTATGAACACCTATGCAGCTGGGATACGTTCAAACAGCATCTTGAGAGCGATCTAGAAAAACTGGCATCTGCTTTCAGGGATGTTCAGTGCGATCTTATGAATAGAGAAGCTGCTATTGAGCAGCAGGCACAGGAAGTAGCTGACTATTTCAAGAAAGCGGCTTATGATTTCGATTTTACAACTGCTGTGAATCTGTATGGTGATAAGTTACAGGACGCTATTGGACATCTCGTTGACAAGGGCGTGTCTTTCAAGAAGACAGCGAGATTCGTAATTTGTCCAAATAAAGATATATTCACTAAAGCAGCGAAACTCATAGCAGATAAGGAAGCCTGTGGTAACGTTAGATGGTTCGCACAGGAACTTGCGACTGGTTTAGCAGAATTTGCTAAGAGTGCAGCAGCACTTGGTGATGAGTACCAGATAAAGACAGCAGCGGATCCTGTGCAGAATCCGCCTGTGCCGAAGCTTGATAAACAGATAGCTGATACTAATGCCAATATCGCTAATCTGACCGGCAGAATTCAAAGTATGCAGGATCAAGTAAATGCTGACGCACGTAGCGGTCTAACTGGTGCACGTCTTGGCGCGGCGGCTGATTTGCTGGCTGCTGGTGCTACCGGTTTGACAGAGGGCGCGATTAATAACATAAACAACTTGTCCAATACGGCGCGTACCGTCTTCAATAATGCAAAAGCGCTGTATTATGCTGGTAACAATGTATCTATCAGTCCTGGCGACCTGCTAGATGCGGCTTTCCTTACCAAGGATCGTTACAGAGATCGTCTATTGGCGTGGTCTGATATGAGTGCAGATCCACAGCTCTCTATGTATCCTGCTGAGCAGGTATTTGGCGCAACACAGAAGGCTATGGATATGGATACATCGCTAGAGCGTCCAGATCAGCGCGAATTGCTGCGTGCCCAGGTAGCTCAGTTACTAGCACAAAACAACAGAGCATCTACAGCAGATCTTGCTGCTCTTGCAGAAACTCTTAAAGCGATGGCTGCTGCTAGAGGCAACGCTGCTGTTACTGGCAATGCTGCTGTTAGCGCACTCAGCGATAAAACCGAACCCGGTCTGGTTGAACTCGAAGCTATCATGCCTAAAGATGTTAAGCTCGACAATCTTAGAGCTATGGGCGACTCCGCTCTTAGTGACTATGATGAAAATATCAAGCAGATCGAAGCCATCGAGCAGCGTGGTCGTGACATTCGCAAGGATCAACTCAAGGCTCTGCAGGCTGAGCGCGATACAGCACAGAAGGCCGTCCAAAAGATGGAAGAGACCAAAGAGAAACGCGAGTACGAGGAAGCTAAGGCTAAAGCAGATGCAGAAGCTAAGCAGATCGAAGGCGATACAACACAAAGTATCGCTAGACAGCTGGGCTTCACATGGATGCCTACCAAAGACGGCAAAGGTTTCTATGTCTTTAACGGCGGTAAAGGTAAAGTTAATAGACTCGATAGGTCCTATGTTAAAGAAAATCAGACCAGGAACGTCCTCACCATTAGTCAGATGGAAGCTGTCGCCAATGATATCAGGAAACAGCGTGCGGGTCAGGGAGGCGAGGCCACAGACAATGATTATCTACCTGATGGAGCTATAAAAGATCCTAACTCAGCTCCGCAAACACAGCCACCACCAGTACCGCCAACAGGCGGTGATGGTGGAACGCCACAGCAGCCACCAGAGGCACCAACTCCCACACCAACTCCTATACCTGCTCAAGATACTGGTGGTGGTAATAACAGTGATACGTCACAGCAAAATCAAGATTATGACGAGGATGATGGTTTTGGTGATCCGGATTATGATACCTATGATTCTGATTTTGAGGATGAAGAGGATACTGAGCGCAGTGACGGTGGAAATCCTAATTATAACACGCCAGAAAAGCGGCGAGAGTGGTTTGAATCGCTAGAAAATGCTTTCGCTACTGTGTGGAGTAAAGAAGATCAGGCACTGGCACAGGGAGATCTGCAGGCATATAGACAATACAGAAAGAGCGAGCAAGCTATGAGAAATAGCGATGCCACTACCGGTCTGATGGCTAGACTAGACACAGATTATCGTAGAGCAGGTAAACAAGCGCCGCCTATACCTTGGCGCGCAGAGAGAAAGGAGAAGGCTCGTGAACTATACAACGAAGCCATATCGAATATAGATACTGAATTAAGTGATCTCAGTCAGGGTAATAGATTAAAAGATCCAGTAAATCAGCAGCGAGCAGAACAATTGACAGCCTATCGCGCCGAACTACAAACAGAACTGGATGAGCTTAATAAGGTGGAGTCATAATGTTTACTAAACAAGTTCTTCCAGAGTCGTTCGACTTTGGTATGCCCTCGGTAGAAATAGTCGATGTCGGGTCCAAAGGACTCGACAAGACTGCTATGCTGAAGCGTGCCTCTGCTTTCGAGGATGTCTTAGACAAGATAGAAAAGAAGCCAAATCGTACATATCTACATGTCATTACTACTGGTGCATTTGAAAAGTATGGTGCTAATGCTAATGGCGATGGCTGGAATGGTGACTCATTTACATTAGAGTTCCCATATCCAGAAGATATGAATAAGAAAGCTTATGTACTGGATGGCGGTCTTAAGAAATACCATGACGATACTTACATGAAGGGTGGCGCTGTATATCAGGAGCATCAGACCAAGACCGCTGGTGTAGATCCTTCTGGCGAAGTTATAGCTGCATGCTATAATGAACCTATGCAGCGTGGTGAGCTTCTTATCGCTGTTGATAATGACAAATGGCGTGATAGACTGCAGAAGAAAGCATCTGGTAAAGATATCTATCTAAGCATAGGTGCCAGTGTTCCTAAAGACGTCTGTGTTATCTGCGGACGTTTTGCTAAAACAGCATCGGAGCACTGCGACCACTTCAAGAAACATCGTGGTCAGCTCTTCGATTGCGGCAAGGTTGCTTGTGTTATGAACGACACACCATCCTTCTATGATATCTCTGGTGTTGATGTTCCTGCAGATCGCATAGCATTCGTTCTTCGTAAAGTAGCATCCACAGAACCAGTGCTAGCTAAACAGGCATCTGCAGAGGCTCTTATTACTCTTGGATGCCGCAGACCCATGTTGCAAATCAAAGCGGCATCTATCCTGTCTAAACTAGCCGAAATGGAAAAGAAGATAGAAGGAATCATAGAGGGTGATAAGGATATAGATCTAGAAGCCTTCCGTGATGATGACGATGCCAAGAAAGATATTATACTTCGGGTAGAAAATTATCCAGCTGACGAAGTCATCGATTCTTGTAATAGAAAAGGAATTCTTCTGTCTCCCGGCACTCTTTTCAAGATACTTGGCAATGACTTAGATGACGATAACCCGCTGTCTAAATGCGACGATGGCTGCTGCGGCGATATGTCCGCTATGATGCGAGAACTTGAGGACGATGAGGATAAAAATGATGAGTTGTTAGATGGCTCGTTTGACCAGCACTTCGTTCCCGATCTTAGTCTTGAAAATATTTTGGAGAAATTTATTCCAGAACTCGGCGCGTCGGATGGTGCGATAAAAGCTAAGGTAATAAAAATCACTATTTCGCCAAGATCTGCTAAAGAACAAAAGAAAGAAGCAGCATTCAATGTGCAAGCACAAGAAGCCCTACGACGTACCTATGCTCGTTATATGGTTAGTTTTGCTGCTCAAAATGATGATCAGACTTGTTTCAATGCACTGATGAAAGTAGCAGCGCTCGTAAAATAAGCAAATTTCTTAACCTGAACCCTTAAGTAACAACCACACATGTGGAATTTAACACAAAGGAATTGTTGAAATGACAAATCAACTTAAACTCAAATCCGAGTCTCTGGTCGATTTTCTGAATCGTAGCGGCCTTCTAGAAAAGGCAGCTGCTGATCAGCAGATTACCCACAAGGGTCTTCTTGATCAGAATAATCTCGGTAAAGAACAGACGCAGGATCTTCATGACGGCGTAGAAGGCGTCCTTGCTGATACCAAAGCTGCAGACAACAACTCTACCGATACTGTTCCGGATCTTCCTGGTGTACAGGACCTGAACGCATCCGGTGAGACTGGTCTCGCGCAGCGCGGTTCTAGCGTAGAACTCCAAGACGCAGATGGTAATGATTCTGGAACACCCGCACAGGAAGCGAAGAAAATGGCCGCAGATTATCGCGCAGCAGTCGCAGCGCTCATTTCTCAGAAGCGTCAGCAGACTGTAGCTCAGCAGAAACAGGCATCTGCTCAGGCAGATGAAGAAGTAACTGGTACCTCTGTTATGGCTAAGTTCGCCGCTCTGACACAGAACTCTACAGATGCAGATATCCAGGCTGCTAAGGATGATCTAGTCAAACTCGCTTCTACCAATCCGGCATTTGGCGTTATTAAGGAACGTATCCTGATGCTCAAGATGGCTGAAGACATCGACGCTCTTGCCGAGGCAGAAGGTATTTCTCCAGATGAAGCAGCAGCTGAACTCCAGGCAGCCGCAGATGCAAACCCCGAGATGGCTGAAGAGCTAGATGACGAGGCCACTGGCGAGGCTGTTGCAGATCTTGCAGACGCAGAAGCCGCAACTGGCGACCTCATGGGCGACATCGATCAGATGGCAGCAAATGCTTCCGAGACACTCGGCATTGAAGTCACTCCTGATGACATCCTAGCTGCAGCTGATGAAGTTGTTGCTATGGCAGAAGAACAGGGAGTAGAACCAGAGGTGCTACTACAGGCGGCTATTGAAGAAATGAATGGCGGCGAAGAAGATGTATCCGAAGAAGATATGGCAGCTGCCGAAGAAATTCTAGCGCAAGCAGCAGAACAGGGTATTTCTCCTGAAGAAGTAATCCAAGCCCTGTCTGAAGATATTGGATCCGAAGGCGAAGAACCAGCAGCAGCTGAAGCCGAACCTACTGAGAAGGTTGCCTCTGTGCAGCAGAAACAGGCTAGTACGGACAGAGCAGCATACGTGCAGGTCATGCGTCATCAGAATAAGTAAGGAGTCCTAACCATGGACGAAGCTCTTGAAAAAATGACAAAGTTGGCGAACGATCTTTGCGATCAGCTTGAGAAAGTTGAAGCAGAAAACGAGCTACTGAAGACTAGACTGGCTGAGCAACTCAAGATTGCCAGCGAAGCCGAGCCTCAGCAAGTCGTCAAGACCGCGTCAGCCGACGTCGTACAGGCCACTTGTGATGCGCTGGTAAAGGCTGGCAGCATCAGTGCAGATCAAGTCGAGGACTGCAAGAAAGCATTCATCGAGGATCCCGAGGCAGCACACCGCACACTCGTTGAGATCCTTAACGCGCCAGCACAAGAGAAGACAGCTTCAGTCGAAGCAGATCTGAGCGGCGGCACTCTAGTTAGTGGCACCACACAGGACAGCCAAGACAAGATGGCTTCTGTATACCAAATCTTAGGCCTTAATCTTTAACATAGAAAGGTAATTCATTATGGCTATTACTCGTACTGATCAGCTATATCGTCAGAATGAACACTCTGCCGTTATAGCCCATGGTGCGCATCCTGAATACCGCCTTGAATTCCCTGCAGAAGTTGACGACACTGATCCTAATTTCAGCAAGATCTATCAGGGATCTGTTGTCTCCCTCAACGCTGATGGGAAGTACATCTGCGGTTGCGGCGTTGGCTCTGGTGCCAACTACCCAGTTCCGTGCATCTCCCTCAAGAACGTGTTCGATCCAGATGTGACCACTGGCAAGCTCGGCACAACCGCGTTCGTCACTGGTTCCAGCTACACCGTCCTTCCTGACTACCGTAAGTCCACTTACAGCGCAGTCGGCGGCAAGATCACCGCTATTCCTTGCACAGGCGGCTATGAAATCGAAACTACCGAGTTCGATTTCGAAGCTGAATATGCACCGAACGATGCACTGATCCCCGGTACTGGCGATAACCTCGGTAAGGTTGTAAAATCTGCCGGCGCTATCGGCGCAGCACCTGTCGTAGGTTTCGTCTCCAGAGCTATGTTCTCCGCTGAATACTATCAGCAGAAGCGCATCTCCTTCTGGACTAACTTCATTCCGGCCACGCACTGATTATAAGGAGACTGTATAA